>Ga0326727_10000571_pt1 | contig 150117 bp, 131 predicted proteins | sample MB2enrmetagenome_FD_207643 | JGI IMG/M metagenome (GOLD analysis project Ga0326727, IMG submission 207643) | Lab enriched peat soil microbial communities from McLean, Ithaca, NY, United States - MB29MY | ecosystem: Environmental > Terrestrial > Soil > Wetlands > Peat | place: USA: New York... | reverse complement strand
ACCGGTCAGGGAAACAGCGAGAAGGATTTGCAAGGCTTCCTCTCCAACCAACCTTTTGGGTGGCACTCTGTAGAGGATTATTACCCTTTCACCGTTGCGGTAAGACAACCTGAGATACGCATCTCTGGCGGTTGCTGAGTCCTTAACCGCGCTGACGCGCAGGCAGGACGCTTCCTTGCCTCTGGGATCGGGAACGAATTTTAAGCATACTGAAACTCCAAGTTCTATGCAGTCCCTTCCTTGGACCTGTAATTCTCGGCAGAGTTCTTGCCAGAAGTCTTGTCCTTTGCACTGAACAATGGTTGCATCAGCAACCTCGCGGAAATTTTCCGATTCCCGACGTAGCCTTTCGGACTCATTCCGGGCAAGGATAGCCCTGATCCAAGGTGTTGCTACGGAACTCACGGTGCGAATCCTACGCTTGCCTCTAAGGGTCGTCAAGGGAGTTTTAACACTTTGGCGCTCTTGAGCGTTCCGATCAGTTCTTCGTCGCCTCCACTCAGGCGCACTTGTTGGAGATAGTCGTCCTGGGGCTCGAAGTCGATCCCGCGCTGGTTTACGAGCATCGCCACTCGGTGGCTCGGCACCTGTCCAGCGAGGAGGGAAATGACTTGCACTTGGGTCAACGGTTTTTTCGTGCCCCGTGGCGTCGGGATAGTGATTGGGGCATCAGAAGGGGATTCTGGCGGGAGTCCAGACAACGCTTCGCTGACCAGCTTAATTTTCAGTTGCAGCAGATCGAGTTTTGTCTTGTACTGGGGGTCGGCTGGACTGAGGTTCCCGATCTCATCCAAATACTCCGCTTGATGCTTGAGGTAGCCGAGTCTGACGTTCGCCTGTTCGACTTCGATTTCCTTGATATTGTTTTCTGTTTGCTGCTCCGTTAGCTTCGCCTGTTCAAGCTTGCGCCTAGTTTCCTCGTCCTCGCGCTCTTTCCGTATTCGCTCCACGTCAGCGTCAGCCAAGCCTTTTTCGACGAGAGCCCAGTCAAACTCAGGAGGGGGAAGCGGTGGCGGAGATAGGTTTCCGCCCGTTGGAGCCATAGAGATTACCCCTGAGTTGTGATCGCCGAGGCAATCACGCCCTGAGTAGGCGCCGGAACCTGTACCCCCAGAGAGCCGCAAATTGACGGAGTAGGAGCCTGGACAGGACCCATCCTGTGTCAAGGTCAACTCAAGGCCATGCCGATTTTGACGCCCCGATACGGTTCCTGACTTGCCGGTACTTGTTCGGTACGTTCCCCCAATGCTTCCCTTGCGCGGGGATTCGATGACAAGAGTAAGTGTGCCAGATGAAAGGGAGTCGCGGAAGATTGCTTGCCAAGAACCCGCTACAGAGCCTTGTGACTGTCCGAAAGCGCCCGTAAGCGAGTAAAGAAGCGTGGCCACGAGAAGTAGTCCCGTGCGCATGGTAACCTCCGGTTTGACAGTGATGGTAGAATACCAGAAAAGGCAAGACCCTGGTGCTCGCCAGGGTCAGAAAATGCCTAGTTTCCCATGCTGTAGGCTCTAGAAGCGAATCCTACGCCCGGAGCGTGAAAAGTGCAAGATCATTCCTTAACCACTAAAGTTACGGAGTCCCGCGTAACTCCGCGAACGGGAAATAAGATCACGAGGCTTGATCCGGTTCCCTCACTCGGCAATGGCGAGTCTTCCCACGCCGTAAGCAAAAACTCTTCTCCTGGCAAATTCAAACGCAAGGAAAGGTGGCTGCCGCCGGACACAAGTACCAATTCTTCGTCTTCCAATCTGCCGATAACCGACTCCATCTCGAAGGCTATTCCAGGCAGGGCCGCTCGGCATAAGATTGTTGCGCCTCCAGAAAGCCATTCATGCAGTTTAAGGAGTGCCTCATCGCGTCGAATCATACCGGAAAGCACCACCATATTTATGGATCGGGCTTTGAAGGAAGCCCTAATGGATTCATCGATAGAAGCGGCTGAGAAGCTTATCGCCAATCTTCACACATTGAAAGCCCAATCTAGGCCGCTTCCAAAAGCTCTCCCAGCGTCCAAACATGATCGGTGAGCCCCGCTTCCATGGCCGGGGTTACTCGCAAGGTCTGGTGAACGCGGCAGAAATTGTAGAACGTAAACCAAAGAGCGTAAGCCGCCCTCAGATTCTCCCACTTCTTGCTATAGGCATTGGTGAGTCTCGTCAGCCGGCGCATGTGCATTCTGAGAGTTAGGTTTTGCCTTTCAATGTATGATGTGCAAATCTTTTCGGGGTCGGGGTTCCCCCACATCGGCTTTATCGTTATATCCACCACCTGTGGTGGCGAGTACCGATGATCTTCGTCGCCGGTCTGTCCATACGATTTGATGATCTGGCCGTAGTGAACGCGGTGCGCTAGGGCGGTATGAATGGCATCGAAATAGGGGCCGTATCCGTCCGTGCTGAGTTGGAAGATTCCAGCCGTAGCTTCGTCCAACTTCCCGATGAATTCCTGAGTGTCGCGGGCCGTCCGCTTGCCCATCTGCCAGCATAGGATCAGCTTGGTACCCCGTTCGATTGCCACAAAGCAATAGCAATCGCCAAAAAGCGGATTGCCGGAGACATTGCGTTTCTCGTGACATCCCACATAGGCCCATATCTCGTCAGTTTCGACGTTCTTGACCGGGACCGCGTGCACCGTGCGTTCCAGCAGGCGCTCGCAGTGCTCGCCGACGAGAACTAAGACATTCAGGATCGTGTCGCGGTGGAAACCGCTAGCTCTTTCGATGCTTCGAATGGACATGCCTTCCACGAGCAAGCGAATGATGCTGGTGATCTTCTGGGGCGGCAGGTAGGTGCCCTCCAAGCGCTCGCGCCGGTCACTGTAGGTCTTGCCGCACTGACGGCAGCGGTGGCGCTGGTTTCCCTTGCGGTCGCGTCCAAACTTCTTACATTGGGTTCGGCAATTATGGCAGGTCATCTCGTCCTCCATGCGTGGAATTGGAAGGTGCCCCGGAATGGGGCTTGACGCATGGCGGCGGACGGGCGTATAAACAGAAGTGGGGTTTGCTTCCTCGCAAGGGTTGCGGCTCCAAATTTTAGGGCTTGTCGCTGTTTCAGCAGCGGCAGGCCCTTTAGTTTCTAGCCTTCCTTCACTTGCTCTGTCTGTACCGCGTCTGGCGGGACGCGGTACTTACTACCTCGCGATCCGCGCACCCGCTCTGCCTCGATGCGTCTCGAGCCCGCCAGCCTGCGGAGTGTTACATCTACTGAATTAGTAACATTACTGGTCGAAAAGTTATATCCGCCTCGCGTCGCCAAGTACTCGACTTGCGAACGCGTAAGCCAGTTCGGTTGGTAATCTCGCAAAATCCTCTCACACGATTCTGAGAGTGTAAGGTCCTTGAACGGCTGCCTAGAAACATATTCGGCCTCTTTGGCGTCTCCAAACCAATGAGTCGAGACCACGCCTTGCGGGGTGACTCCGAGTATCTTCAGTGCTTCTCTAATGTGTTCGATGCGGCGCTGTGCTTTCCACCTATCGTTCTCAGCAGTTCGGAGTTCAGTAAGCAGCTTCCTTACGCTTGTATCCACCCCATTAATTCCTCCGGTGTCGAGTGTACGGATTGTATCCGTCGCTGTCAAGTCTTTTTTTGGGTTTGTTTCCATGAATTTACTCCTTTCAGGGTATTCTCCTGCTTATGTCATCTACCGATTATCTCGCGGGTATCCGTGTAAAAATCGAACGGGCCAAGAAGCACATCCGTGATTTGGAGGTCAAAATCCGGTCGTTTTTGGGGAACGATCTCAAGCCGTACATCATCACTCGTGAGCGTGAGCCGGATACGGGCGATCTGGTTTTTAATGTGGCGAGCGTGCGGGATGTCCCCTTGGAGTTTTCCGCTATCCTGGGGGATGCTATCCACAACCTTCGGGGGGTCTTGGACTATCTCGCATACGCGCTTGTCGTCAGGGAACAGGGGCACGCGCCGGGGCGGGAAGTAGGCTTTCCAGTCTACTGTAACGCCAAGAGATACGAGGCTCGCAAGCTTCGAAAAATAGGTGCCATGGGGGAAGCGGCTATAAAAGCTATCGACGCTCTCAAACCATACAAAGGTGGGAACAATGCGCTTTGGAGACTCAGCAAGCTTAACAATATCGATAAGCACCGCCTTTTGATTGTTGCGGTTATCGCCCGTCAGGATTTCAAGAAAGGACCTAAGAGCAGGCGGATATTTGAGTTTAGACGGAGTCCTGTGAAGGTGGGCGACGAACTTCTTAGGATCCCCCCCCACTTCAAAAATGAGGTGTATATGGAGCCCTTCTTTGAAGTAGCGTTCGCCGAGTCGGAGGTTATCGAATGTGAGCCGGTTATCCCAACGCTCAATATGTTTACGGAGGCGGTCGAGAACGCGCTTGCTAGGCTGTCTGTTTTCCTCTGAAGCTTTAAGGGAGTTCATTGTGCACCCTCGGTCACCAGCAACACACTTTTAGGACAGCACCGAGCTTCTCCCCGACTTGCGGCAATGCCGCTGGTAGTGTCACAATATCTCTCCCGGAAAGTCCGGGAGTTGCACGGTTGCTGACCACAAAGTTGCCTGATCGCAACCGGTCAGTGACAAGAACCAAAACCTCGTGCGACAGCAGGCCGGATGGTACCGCGCAATCGCCAGGAGGGTGAAACTGGACATGTCGAATTTCTGCTGCCTCCCCGCCAGAACCGGGGGTGCTTGCCCACGGATTGGGGGAAAGCTAAAAATTGAAAGGAGGACGAGTCCATGAAGCTGAAAAGAATTCTTATGACCGCCACGCTGTCATCCGCGTGCTTGGCCGCACTCGCCGCGGCGCCACAATCGGAAAAGGACCCGGTCGCGCCCAACACCGGGCGATTTGGTGACGCCACATCTACCGCACGCAAGTATGAGGATTTTCTTTATGGGGTTATCAAAGAGAAGAACCCGAATGAACTGATCCTAACCAAGACCAAGTTCGGCGTAGACCAGGCCTTCAAACTCAATAAGAAAACCAAATTTATCCAGGACGGTAAACCCAGTTCATTCGACAAGCTCAACGTGGGCGATAGAATTTACATCGATTCCAATACAGACAAGAAAACTGGCGACCTAATCGCCAAAAAGGTTGTCAGCGGTGTGGATATCCCGTCCATCCCGTCGGCGCCTCAGTGAAAAGTGCCACCGCATTTTAACCCCGACGCATGCGAATTCCATTGCCGGTGCGCGCCGCCGTGGCGCTCATTTCTCAAGCTTCTCCCCATCTTGAGTAATTTGAACGTAGCGCCGCCATCCTGGCGGCTCGATGCCGGCTGGAAGCCGGCGCTACATCTGAAATCAGGACAGCACCCCGTCTTGACAGGGCTGCGACGCGGTTGCTAGTGTTATAAACGAAAGACGAATTTCAAGTGTGGGTGGATGTTGACGAGGACAGGAAAACCGGCGACTTAATTGCCCGGAAGGTTGTCTCCGGGGTCCTCATCGTGCCGTCCAATTGAGAACCCACAGGCGCGCTTCGGTTCGACAGTAACATGCCAGGATTGCGCTTGCTTGTAAGGGTCAATCCCTTCCGCAGTCGCCGGCCTGCCCTTGAAAAAAGGCACCCTAATTTATAATCCGGTTGCGGGGCGGCGTCCTGGCGGGCGGAAGCGCGAAGTCCGCCGCGCCGCCGACGTGCTGCGCCAAGCGGGCCTGGATGTCGAGCTGGCGCCCACAGCACGGCCCGACATGGCGCACGAGTTGGCACGGGCCGCGGTCGCGAACGGCGCTGACGTAGTGCTGGCTTGTGGCGGGGATGGGACGATCAATGAAGTCGTGAACGGTCTTGCGCACAGCCATGTGCCCCTGGGCATTCTACCTGGCGGAACCGCCAACATTGTGGCCCGCGAACTGCGGCTGCCCCTCAATCCTGTCCGCGCCGCTCACCAACTCCCTCTCTGGACGCCCCGACGCATCGCTCTGGGGCTCGCTCGCTGGGAGGCAGCGCCGGCAACCCCCCCTCAGGCCTTCTCCCGTCATTACATCAGCGTCGCGGGAATCGGATACGACGCGGAGATTGTGTACAAGCTTTCCTCCTGGCTGAAAATCAATTTTGGCGTGGCAGGTTACGTCATGGAAGCCTTCCGCCAACTTGTGCGCTACTCCTTTCCAAGATTTTCCTGCCGCCCGGACGGGCATGAGCGGCAGGGCACTTTCGCCGTGATTCATCGCACCCGGCTCTATGCCGGCTGGCTACATCTGGCCCCCAATGCGGGTCTATTCGAGCCGCGGTATGCGGTGTGCTCCTTTCCCAGCCGTAGCCGCCTGCGCTATTTGCTCTATGCGTTGGCGGTGTTGGCGCGTCAACATTTGCACCTGAGCGGCGTCTCCATCGATCAATGCACGGAGGTGGTGTGTACCCCTGTTGACACCTTTGCTCCGATCCGCTTTGAGCTCGATGGCGAACTGGTGGGTACGATACCCGCAAGGTTCGAAATCGTGCCCGACGCGCTAACCCTGCTTGTGCCCTAAGGCTCGCTATGGATAACCTGACTCACACGCTGACGGCGGTCGCGATCAGCCATGCGGGGCTCAATCGCAAGACGCGATTCGCCACGCTCACCCTGATTCTGGGCGCCAATGCCCCGGATATCGACTTGGTGGCGGGCTTTCAGGATGGTGCGACTTACCTGAAATACCATCGCGGCATCACGCATTCTTTTCTGGGCATTATCGTCATTGCCATTATTCTATGGGGATTTATGTCGTGGATAGGGAAGAGAGTACCGGCCAAGCCCGGCACTGTCCTGAATACCCGCTGGCTGCTGTGTGCAGCGTTTCTGGGAACCGCCAGCCACCTGCTGCTCGACTTCACGAATGCGTATGGCGTCCGTCCCTTTCTGCCCTTTAGCGGCCGCTGGTATGCCTGGGATATCATGTTTATCTTCGATCCCCTGCTGCTCACCCTGCTGGCGCTGGGCCTGGGACTGCCCTGGCTGCTGCGTCTGGTTTCCGAGGAAGTCGGAGCGCGCCAGCCGAACCTTGCGGCGGGGGGGATTTTCGCCCTTTGTGCCATGGCCGCGTTGTGGGGAGTACGCGACTTCGCGCACCGCCGCGCGCTGAACATCCTTGACAGCCGCACCTATTCCGACGAGAACCCGCAAAAGCTCGGCGCCTTTCCATCTCCGTGGAATCCCCTGGAATGGACAGGCGTGGCCGAAACGGAGACGATTTTCGATGTGCTGCGCGTCAAGGTGCTGGATCCGGATCAGCCTCCCGAGGAACTCCGGACCTTCCACAAGCCGGAGGCCTCACCGGCTCTCCGTGCCGCCATGACGACTCGCACCGGCCGCATTTTTATGGATTTTGCCCGCTTTCCATGGGGAGAGGTCGATGAAAGTGAGGACGGTTTTCTGGTAAGCCTGCGTGATTTGAGGTTCTATAGCGGCGTGACGCAGGCCCGTAGTTTCGTCGCCGACATCGAGCTCGACAAGAACCTGCGGGTCCGCGCACAGTCCTTCCGCTTCACGGCGCCGCGGCGGCAGGGTGAGGAGTGAGGCGGGAGATCGGATCATTGGGCGATCGGGTCATCGGGCCATTTGAAAAACCAACCGCCGAATGGGTCAATCGCCAAAGGGCCCGCTGGTCCGTCGCTTCCACCATCGATGGAGCATGGCCAGCCCGATCACCATGGCCACCATCCCCAGAGACGCCCGGGCCAGATTGTGACGCAAGTAATCCTGTGCCTGGATACCATAGCGCGCGCCCAGCCATGCGTCGGCAGTGAACCTCAGACCCCGGCCCACGAATAGCGCCAAAACGAAATGCCTCGGGTTGACCCGCAGCACGCCGGCCGTGAGGATGAACACCTTCATAGGCGCCGGGGGGGGCAGCAGAGCCGCCACCAAAATCGCCGCAAAATCGTTCCGCTTCAGCCAGCGCTGAGCGAAAGTGACGGAGTCCGGCGTGGCCTTGCGGAAGAGGAACGTCCCACCTCCCCGCGCGAGAGCAAAGAGAAGATACGTTCCCAAAATCGAGCCCAGCGTGCTCGCCAGCGCGTAAAGGGGCCACCATCCCGGCCGCTTGCTGGCCATCACGATCAAGGCCAAATCGTTGAGGATGGGAAAGGGAATGAACGAGGAGTCGAGAAACGACATCACGAACAACCCCCATCCTCCGTAAAGGACCAGGATCCGGACGAGTTTGGCAGAGAGTAATTTCAGCATGCTTGCCCGCTTACACCCTCGATTGCGGGCCGCTCATTCTATGCGCTCCCACCTTAGCGCGCAACGCCTGAACCCCCAGCGACGATTCACCTGCCCCGGTCCATTCCCTGCGGTAGTGACTCATTTTGAAGTGCCACGGGCGTCCCGCCCGTGTCGAGGCACGGCCAAGATGGCCGTGGCACATCAAATTGAGTCACTACATTCCCTGCTCTTTTCTTGACTTGCGATTGAGCCAACCCATAGAATTGACGATTTGAGTAAGCAGCAGGCCCTCCTATGTCTTTGTCTCTATACAACACGCTCACCCGGCAGGTGGATGAGTTCCATCCCCTGGAAGGCAACAAAGTGCGGATGTACACGTGCGGGCCCACGGTTTACGATTACGCCCACATCGGCAACTACCGCACCTTCGTTTTCCAGGATATTCTCCGCCGGTACCTGAAGTACCGGGGCTTGGAGCTTTGCCACGTCATCAACCTTACGGACGTTGACGACAACACCATCCGCAATTCCCAGGCAGCGGGGATGCCGCTCCGAGCCTATACCGAAAAGTACATCGAGGCCTTCCTGGTCGATCGTCAACTCTTGAACCTGGAGGAGCCGGAGTTTCTGGTTCGCGCCACGGACTGCATCCCGGATATGGTGACCCTCATCCAGAAACTCGTCGACCGGGGATATGCGTACGCGAGCGAAGGATCGGTTTATTTCAAAGTGGCGGCCTTTCCGCAGTACGGCCAGTTGACCCACATCGATCTTTCCGGCGTGCGCGCCGGAGCCCGCGTGGACGCCGATAAGTATGACAAGGAGAACGCCCGCGACTTTGTGCTTTGGAAAGCCACCAAGGAAGGCGAGCCTTTCTGGGAGACTCCCTTCGGCCCCGGGAGGCCCGGCTGGCACATTGAGTGCTCTGCCATGTCGATGAAGTACCTGGGTGAGACTTTCGATATCCATTCCGGCGGCAGCGATCTGATCTTTCCCCATCACGAGAATGAAATCGCGCAGAGCGAGGCCGCCACCGGCAAGTTGTTCGTGAAGTTCTGGGTGCACGCCGAGCACCTGATCGTCAACGGCGAAAAGATGTCGAAGTCCCTGGGTAACTTCTACACGCTGCGTGACCTGATCGCCAAAGGTTACAAGCCCTCCGCGGTCCGCTATCTTCTGATGTCGGTGCCGTACCGCAAGCCGCTCAATTTCACTTTCGACGGGCTGCACCAGGCACAGCAGTCGATCGACCGGCTGCGGAATTTCCGCTTTCGCCTGACCAGGGAGGCCTTTCCGGCCGGCGGGAGCACGGCTATCGAGGCACGGGCCCAGGAGGCGCGGAAGAAATTTGAAACGGCGCTCGACGACAATGTGAATACGGCGGAGGCGCTGGGCGCCGTCTTCGACATGGTACGCGACGGCAACACGGCGATGGACCGTGGGGACTTCGGTGACCGAGACCGCGGCGCCTTCCTCGATACGTTGGAGCGTGCGGACCGCATTTTTGCCGTGATGGACGATAACGACCATGCCAAGCTGGTAAAGTTCGGATTCGTCAAGCCGGCCGCCGCGGATTCGGAAAAAGCGACGACCAAGGATGCCGTGGCCCACCAGGCAGGCAATAGCCAACAGGCCTCGGTCCTCGTTCAGACCTTGGGCGACGAGGAAATCGAAGGGTTCATTGCGGAGCGCGTCGCCGCCCGGCGCCGAGGTGACTATGCACGCTCGGACGAGATTCGAGCAAATTTGCTCAACGCCGGTGTTATACTGGAAGATACGAAATCTGGAACGCGTTGGAAGCGGAAGTAACCATGCGGAACCTGCATTTCAGACTTCCGTTATTGGCTCGACCCGGCCTTTTTGGGGGCGATTGATTCTCTCCGCTGTCTCCTCACCGTAGGACCTGGTACTTGCATGAACGCTGCCTGGGGCAGTGGAGAGGAGAGATTTCATGGAAACCAAACTGCCGCACATTTCGATGCCTCTTCCCGGGCCGGAAGCCCAGAAGATCCTGGCGCTCGACAAGCAATACGTCTCACCTTCCTATACCCGTGACTACCCACTTGTCGCCAAACGCGGGCAGGGGGCCATCGTGGAGGACGTGGACGGCAATTCCTTCCTGGACTTCGCCGCCGGCATCGCCGTGGTCTCGACCGGACATTGCCATCCCGATGTGGTGCGCGCGATCCAAAAACAGGCCGAAACCCTGATCCATATGTCCGGGACGGATTTCTATTACCCCCTGCTGGCACAACTGGCCGAAAAACTGGCCCAGATCACGCCTGGTACTTTCCCTAAACGCGTCGCCTTCGGAAACTCCGGCACCGAAGCGATCGAAGCAGCAATGAAAATTGCGCGCTACCACACCAAGCGCCATCGCTTTGTCGCTTTCCTCGGTGGTTTCCACGGCAGGACATACGGCGCGCTTTCGCTCACCGCCAGCAAAGCGGTCCAGCGGCGAGGCTTCGGCCCGCTGCTGCCGGGGGTCGTTCACGTGCCTTTTGCCAATCCCTATCGCTGCCCGTCGGGCCACCGCGCCCCGGAATGTGTGTGCGATTGCGTCTGCTCAGACCTGATCGAGCGGCAACTGTTTAAGACCGCCGTCCCGCCTGAGGAAGTCGCGGCTATCGTGGTCGAACCGATCCTGGGCGAAGGCGGTTACATCATCCCGCCCCCCGGGTTCCTCGACAACCTTCGGCGGTTGGCCGATAAGTACGGAATCCTGCTGATTTTCGATGAAGTGCAATGCGGCATGGGGCGGACAGGCAAGATGTGGGCCTCGGAGCACTTTGGCGCGGTGCCCGACATCCTGGTAACGGCCAAAGGACTGGCCTCCGGTCTACCGTTGGGGGCGACGGTGGCGCGCGCGGACCTGATGGATTGGGGGCCGGGATCCCATGCCTCGACGTTCGGGGGCAACCCGGTCGCCTGTGCTGCGGCGCTGGAGACAATCCGCCTGGTGGAAGAAAAATACATGAAGAATGCCGCCCGGGTGGGCGAATACATCATGGGAAGACTTGTCGATTGGCCCCATAAGCATCGCCTTGTCGGCCAAGTGCGCGGCCGCGGGCTGATGATTGGAATCGAACTGGTGAAAAACCAGGAAACGCGTGAGGCGAATCCGGAAGCGCGCGGCAAGGTGATCGAGCAGGCGTTTCATCAGGGTTTGCTGGTGCTCGGGTGCGGTGAAAGCACCATCCGGCTGATGCCGCCGCTCGTGATCGATCGCGATCAGGCGGATTTCGCGGTTGACGTCCTGGATCGCTGCATCGCCGAAGTGGAACACTAAACGGAGAAAGCGCGGAACCTTGAGCATTCTGGCACGGTTCATGTATGGTGCGTTGGTCTGGAAAGAACGCCAGCGGGCACAATACGCCGCGCCGAAACCGGCTGCCCCCGCGGATGAAACGGAGCACCTGAAGACCGGTGCCCGGGGCGAGACGCTGGCTTATTGGTATTTGCGGCAAGCGGGTTACACGATAGTCGCGCGGAACCGCCGGACCCGCTCGGGCGCTGGTGAGCTCGACCTGATCGGCTGGGACGGCCCGGTATTGTCCTTCGTGGAGGTCAAAACCCGGATGACGGAGGTGGCGGGCCCGCCGGAGGCTGCGGTCTCCAAACTGCAACAAAAACGTATCGCGCGAGCTGCCCAGGAATACATGCGCCGGCTGCGGCGCAAACCATGCAATTACCGGTTTGACATCGCCAGCGTCGCGTGGGACTTGGAGGGGGGCCTTCAGGTTCGACTCATCAAGGACGCCTTCAAAGCCTGACGCTGGACTCCGCAGAGTGGGGGTTGCGGAAGGTCGCGAGGCGCCCCCTCCAGGTTAAACCCAAACTTCAAGGAGCGATAACCTTGCCCGAACTTAGAAAAGATCCTGTTACCGGTCGATGGGTTATTATCGCCACGGATCGCGCGAAACGGCCGACGGATTTTGTCCGCGATAAGGTACAGATTCGCGGCTCGGGTTTCTGCCCGTTTTGTTATGGCAATGAATCCAAGACCCCGCCGGAAATTCTCGCTTATCGCAGCGACGGCAGTAACCCCAACACTCCGGGCTGGTCGCTGCGCGTGGTGGCGAATAAGTTTCCCGCTCTGGGGATTGAAGGCTCACTGAATCGGCAGGGCGAAGGCCTCTATGACAAGATGAATGGCATCGGTGCGCACGAGGTCATCATTGAAACTCCGCAGCACAACCTGACCATCGCTTCCCTGCCGGCGCGCCAGGTGGAAGATGTGCTCTGGGCTTATCGCGACCGCATTATCGACCTCAAGAAAGACCGCCGCTTCCGGTATATCCTGATCTTCAAGAACCACGGCGATGCCGCCGGCGCGTCGCTCGAACACACCCATTCCCAATTGATAGCGCTGCCCGTGGTTCCCAAGCGCGTGACCGAGGAGGTGGAGGGCGCGCGCGAACATTACAACTTCAAGGAACGCTGTATTTTCTGCGACATCATCCGGCAGGAAACCGAGAGCAAGATCCGGATGATTTCCGAGAATGACGGTTTTCTTGCCATGGCTCCGTTCGCTCCGCGCTTCCCCTTTGAGATGTGGATCATTCCCAAAACGCACCAGTGTGCGTTCGAGGAATCGCAGAAGCGCGAGTTCGAGCAACTCGCCCCCGTGCTCAAGGATATGCTGATGCGCCTGGACCGCGTTTTGGATTTCCCGGCCTACAACTACATTATTCACACCTCCCCGATTGGCGAATCCGCCGAGGACTATTACCATTGGCACATGGAGATCATGCCCAAACTCACCAAGGTGGCCGGGTTTGAGTGGGGCACGGGCTTCTACATCAACCCCACACCCCCGGAAGAGTCGGCGAAGTTCCTGCGTGAAGCGGCCGTGCCGGTCGGCGTGTAGCCGGGTGCTGTGGGCACTGCTTTGCTGGAATTTTAACGTCCTCCCGGCGCCCATCGCCGGAAGAGGCTGCCGATCCCGACCCCGGAGACAGGCTCCGCTCCGGCCCAGTGGCAGCCCGGTCGAGCGGGTATCGACTCCGTACCGCGACTCAACCCCCGCGTGCTGCACGGTCCATGGATATGGAACTCCACGTCGATTGCTACGCTGGCTATCGGGCTGACGAGCGCCCCCTGCGCTTCACCTTCCTCGGGAAGACCGGCATGCAGAAATATGAAGTCAGGGAGGTGCTGGATCAATGGTATGGAGTGGGATATCGCTGCTTTAAGGTTCGTACGCAGGATGGCAACATCTATATCCTCCGCCACCAGGAAGCCAATGACCTTTGGCTCCTCGATTCCTTTCGCCGCGCTTGACAGAGAAGTCGCCTCTCATGACCCGCTGATTTACTTCGAACGAAGCAACCTCTGCTGGCGGCACGGCGTCATGACAGTGTTAAGAAGAAATGGCCAAATAGGGGAAGGCGTTTTAGGCTGTGGCTCACCAGAGATGGGCAAGAATGCGCCGGGACGAATATGCAGAAAGGTGAGAACATCATCTCCCTTGCACTGGCGGCGGTGGTTTTCTTTGCCGTCCTTGCGATCCAGCGTAAATGGAATCCTGCCAGCCTGAAGGACGTCGCGAATTCCGCGGAGGATTTCATCCTGACGACGACGGGAATCCGTGGCGAAATTCCGGACATCGCCGGCTACGAAAGAATCAAAATCTTCCAACTGGGAAATTATCGCGCCGTCCTTTACCGGGCTTCGCCCGCGCCGTTGGTCTTTGCCTCCGGCCGCTTGGTGATCTACGACCGCGACGACCAGCCTGTGTTCTCCAAAGAAACGCTGGAGGGCTCAAGGGAACCTTGGACGACGCTCTATGATTTTTCCGGCCGCCATGGTCTGACCGTGGCCGGCGGCCGGGCGCACCCCGAGTATACTCGTGATCTTACCGGTGAGGGAGTCCGCGACATCATCATCGGGGAGTATTCCGGCGGAGATCACTGCTGCGCGGTAGCCACCATCGTGGCCGTTGGCCCGAAGGCCGTCGCACCTATAGGCCGCATTGATGGGCTCGACGGACTGCCTTTTGAGGGGCTAGAGGTTCGCAAGCTTAACAAAGACGCGAGTTGGGAATGCGTCGCCCACCGCCCCTATATGACTACTTGTGGCTTGCATGCCGATGCCGCCGATGTGATCTCAGTCTATGCTTTTGAGGATGGGCGCTACTCGGACCAGACACCGAAATTCCGTGATTACTTGCAGGAAGTGCTTCGCCAGAATCTGGTGAAATGGCGACAGGAAAAAAATCGTACCTTGAGTCTTCTCCAGACTTTGGCCGTCGACTACGCCGTGCTTGGCCAGAGGGATGAAGGGAAGCGCTTCTTCGCCTTGAATCTGAACCTGTTTATGCCCAGCCTCCAGAAGCAGAACGTTGACCCCAATGCTTGTCAGGAAAACCTGGAAAGCCTTGTGGACAGCTTAGCCGACGTGTCTTAAGGTCATTTTGAATTTTGGATTTGCGATTTTGGATTGGAAGGAACAGCGATCAGCGGTCAGCCAGAGCTTTCACTTAAAGCTGAATGCCGATCGCTTATAGCTAAAACGGTCCAGAATGCAACATGTTTACAGCACCGGCTCGTCCCAGTTTTCCAAAATCTTCTTGATCTTCCCCATGAATTGTTCCGCCACCGCCCCGTCGACCACGCGGTGATCGTAGGAAATCGATAGGTACACCATGTGCCGGATGGCGATGGCATCATCTCGAACCACTGGACGCTTTTCGATCGCGCCCACACCCAAGATCGCCACCTGGGGCTGATTGATGATGGGCAGACCGAACAGCCCACCGAAGCTGCCAGGATTGGTGATGGTGAACGTACCACCCTGGACTTCATCCACACTCAGGCGCTTCGAGCGCGCACGGTCGGCTAAGTCCTGCACGGCGCGGGCTACACCCAGGAAGTTCTTTTCGTCGGCACGCTTGATCACCGGCACGATCAACCCGTTTTCCAGCGCCACGGCAATGCCCATGTTTACGTCCCGCTTGTAGACAACGTTGGTTCCATCCACGGAGGAATTGATGATCGGCAATTCCTTGATGCCTTCAACGCAGGCTCTCACGAAGAAAGGTGTGAAGGTCAGTTTGATGCCGTTGCGCTGCTCGAATTCATTTTTGTAGCGCTCGCGGGTGGCCACTACGCGCGTCATCTCAACTTCGATCACCGTGTAAACGTGCGCGGAGGTGCGCTTGCTCGCCACCATGTGCTCGGCGATCTGCCGGCGCATGGGCGTCATAGGAACCACGTGCGTCTCCCCCGCGAAGGTCACCTGCGGCGGAGCAACCTTTTGTACCTCCACTGGCGGGGCGGGTACGGCCGCCCCACCCGCGCTCTGCTGCTCGATGAAATCAAGGATGTCCTTTTTGCTGACCCGGCCTCCCAGTCCCGTCCCCCTCACCTGATTTAAGTCCACGTTATGCTCACGGGCAATGCGTCGGACCAAGGGCGAAGTACGGATTTCCCCTGCTTCCCCCCCTTCCGACTGCTCGGAAATGGGCAGAGCAGCAGGGGATGGCGCGATCTGACCCGCGGGAGTTGGAGTGGCGGGTAGGACAACAGGGGGAACAGCCTCTGGCCTGGGTGCAGCAGTCGCCGCGGGCGCTGGAGCTGAATCCACCGCGCTTTCGCCGTCGATGACGGCTACCACCGAGTTCACGGCCACTGTCTCGTTTTCGGTGGCGAGAATTTTGGTAAGTATGCCTGCCGCGGGCGAGGGAATCTCCGCATCGACCTTGTCCGTCGAGATCTCAAATAGCGGTTCGTCACGCTCCACACGCTCGCCGACTTTCTTCATCCATTTGGTGATCGTTCCTTCTGCAATGCTCTCCCCCATTTGGGGCATGATAACGTTCGTGGGCATCGTTAACCTCATTGGGCGATTGAGCCCTCGGATAAGCGTTGGCTACCGCTCCACAATTCAAATCTTCAATCGCACCATCACTCAATAACTCGCCAATCTCCTCGCTGCCTCCGCCACCGTCTGCGCGTTGGGAAGGAAATATTCTTCGAGCGGCGGTGCGAAGGGCACGGGCGTGTCGGGCGCGGTGAGCCGCACGATGGGGCCGTCCAGGTCCTCAAACCCCTTCTCCCCTATCAATGCTGCAAGTTCGCCTGCCATGCCGCCGGTGCGAGTATCTTCATGCAGCAAAATCACCTTGCCGCACTTATGCACGCTGGCCAGTACCGTCTCTTCATCGTAGGGCAGCAGGCTGCGCAGGTCAACGACCTCGAGTGACAATCCCTCTTCTTCCAGCTTGCGAGCGGCATCCAGCGCGGTCCAGACCATGGCGCCGTAAGTGATCACCGCGATGTCCGTGCCCGGGCGCCGCACCACGGCTTTGCCGATGGGCACCACATAATCCTGCTCGGGAACATCCTCCTTGATGCGCCGGTAAAGGAATTTGTGCTCGAAGAAGATTACCGGGTTGTCGTCGCGAATGGCGGCTTTGATCAGTCCCTTCGCGTCGTACGCGGTCGCGGGGGCCACCACTTTCAGCCCCGGCGTGTGCACAAACCACATCTCGTTCGACTGTGAGTGATAGGGACCGCCGTGCACGCCTGCTCCCGAAGGACCGCGGATAACCATAGGGACAGCCGGTCCCCAGCGATAATGCATTTTCGCCGCCATGTTTACGATCTGATTAAAGCCGCAGGCAATGAAATCCATGAACTGCATTTCCACCACGGGGCGCATACCCATGAGCGCCGCGCCGATCGCCGCGCCCACAATGGCAGATTCCGAAATCGGCGTATCGATTACGCGATCCTCTCCGAACTTCTCCAGCATGCCGGCCGTCACCTTAAAGGCGCCGCCGTACACGCCAATATCCTCGCCCATGACGAAGACCGAAGGATCGCGCTCCATCTCCTCCCAAATGCCCTGGCGAATAGCTTCCAAATAGGTGAGCAAGGCCATTAAGCTGCTCCGAAACTTGAACACGATATTGGTGCGGTCAATCGTCCTTGGTCCGTGGCGGGTTGTCGGTGGCCAACTTGACTTCGCTCACGGCCCCCGTCGGCAGCCGAGGGACAACTGGCAACGGACCACGGACCAGGGACGGCGGTTTCCGCCACCAACAGTCCGGCCCGCAATAAACACCTTCCACCTCTTCTTCCCCCTGCGGCAGCGGCCGCGCCTCCGCGTCGGCGATGGCAACTTCGATTTCCCCTCGGACCCCCTGGTCGATTTCTTCGATCTGCTGCTTGGTCAGAATTTTCTTGGCGAGCAGAAACTCCTCGAGCCGCTTAATGGGATCTTTCTTCGCCCATGCCTGTTTCAATCTCTCCGGTACGTACTCGGCGGCATCATGAGCGGAATGGCCGGCCATGCGCATCGTGACGCACTCGAGAAAACTCGGCCCCTTGCCCGCGCGAGCTCGCACGCTGGCGCGTTCCACGGCATCATATACGGCGAGCACGTCGGTGCCGTCCACGCTCTCGCCTGGCATGCCATAGGCAGGTCCGCGGAGGGCCAGTGACTTCACCGCGAATTGCTTTTCCACCGGCGTGGAATACGCATATTGATTGTTGTTGCAGATGAAAATCACCGGCAGCTTCATGACAGCAGCAAAGTTCATAGCTTCGTGAACATCACCCAGGCTGGTGGTTCCCTCCCCAAAGTGCGTCAGGGCGACGTTTCCATTGCCTTGCTGCCGCAGTACCAATCCCACCCCGCAGGCCACCGGCAGCGTGGCGCCCAAGGGCGAGATGATGGGAATGATGCCATGCTTCATGTCTCCAATGTGAATCGTGTTGTCGCGGCCACGATTGGGCGCATCGGCGCGCCCTAGCCAGTTCGCAAAGATATCGGCAAGCGAAAACCCGCGTATCACAAAAACCGAAAAATCGCGATGGCAGGGAAAAGTCACATCACCCGGGCGCATCGCCAGCGCTGCGCCCACGCCAATCGCTTCCTGCCCGCGTCCCACATAGACGCCACCCACAATCTTGCCCTGCCGGTAAAGCACATTCTCAATGCGCCACTCTGACTCGCGCGTGAGCTTCAGGTAGTAAAGCATGCGCTTCAGCATTGCGGCATCGGGCTTGGTAATAGGGTTCGACTTTTTCGCAAGCGTCGTACTCTTCATGCGTCCCACCACGGTTGTCAGTCGAAAGTCAAAAGTTAAGAGTCGATGGTGGCAAGATGGAAGTCAGCGCATGCCACTTTGACTATTAACTTTCGACTCATGCGTGCTGGCTTTCAAGCACGTCCAACCCAAACACCACCCCAAAGTGCTCCACCACGCGCTCTGCGACATCCTCAATCTCGATTGGACGGCCGATTAATTTGGCAAGGGACGTCACCCCTCTATCGCGCAGGCCGCAGGGAACGATCCACTCGAAATAACTGAGGTCGGTGTTGACGTTCAGCGCGAAGCCGTGTGAGGTGACCCAGCGCGAGAGATGCACCCCCATCGCCACCAGCTTGTCGTTTCCCACCCAGACACCCGGCGCGCCCGGCGAGCGTGCGGCGTCAATCCCATAATCGCGAGCGGTGCGAATGAAGACTTCCTCGAGCGACCGCATGTACCAGGAAATGTCGCGCCGGTGCTCGCTGAGATCGAAAATGGGGTAACCGACGAGCTGTCCTGGGCCGTGATAGGTCACGTCGCCGCCGCGATCAGTTTCAAAAACCTGCGCGCCGCGCGCGGCCAGCCACTCAACCGACACCAGCAGGTTCTCGCGCCGGGCGTTGCGACCCAGGGTATACACATGGGGATGCTCAAGCAGGAGAAGCGTGTCGGGAATGGTCCCGGCCTTACGTTGCGCCACCCGCTCCCTTTGCGACTCAAGCGCCGCCGCGTAATCCACAAGGCCGAGTTGTTCGAGGTGGAGAAGCATAAGGACAGGGATTAGGGTCAGGGATTGGGGGTTAGGGAAGAACCTGCCGCTAACTCCTAATCCCTAACCCCTAGATATGTATCGGCCAATCCACCGCCGCGTGCGCTGCCTCGCCAACTGCTTCCGCGAGTGTCGGGTGCGCATGGATAGTGTGCGCGATGTCGTCAACAGTGCCTTCCAGGCGCATGGCCATGACCGCCTCGGCGATGGTCTCTGTGGCGCGCGGCCCGATAATGTGCACGCCCAATATCTCGCCGTAGCGCTCATCGCTGACCACTTTGACGAAGCCTTCGCGCACGCCCAGAATCGTCGCCTTACTAACGGCCGCGTAGGGGAACTTTCCGATCTTTACCGAGTGACCGGCTTCGCGGGCCTGACGCTCCGTCAGGCCTACGCTCGCGACTTCCGGTTCGCAATACGTACAATTAGGAATCTGCCGATGATTGATCGGTTCGGCGTGCTTGCCGGCCGCATGGGTAACGGCCACGATTCCTGCCATCGAGGCCACGTGCGCGAGGAGGGGGCTGTTCGCCACGATGTCGCCGATGGCGTAGACGCCCGGCTCGTCGGTCTGCATGAAGCCATTGGTCTTCACAAAGCCGCGCTCAAGCTGCACGCGGGTTTTCTCCAGACCGATGTTCGCGGTGTTAGGAGCGCGGCCCACGGCGACCAAGCACGTCTCGGCTTCCACGGTCTGCGGTTTCGCGTCCCCGGCCGTGTATTCCACCGTGATGCCGTTCGCGGTTCTCGTAACCTTCGTGACCTTTGCCTGCGTCTGAAGGGCGATGCCCTGGTGCTTGAGTGACTTCTCGAGCTCGGCAGAAATCTCCTCGTCCTCCAGCGGTACGGCGCGCGGCAGCATTTCGAGCACCGTGACCTTGGTCCCGAAACGCTGGAAGATGGATGCAAATTCCACGCCCACCGCCCCGGCGCCAATGATCACCATCGATTTCGGAATCGCCGCCAGGCTCAAAATCTCTTTGTTGGTGAGAAGGGTTTTGGCGTCCGGCTCGAGACCCGGTAACATGCGCGCTTCCGAGCCCGTGGCCAGCACGATATTCTTGGCAGTGATTTCCTGCACGGCGCCTTGGGGATTCGCCACGCTGATCTTCCCCGGGCCGGAGATTTTCGCGAAGCCACGGACCATTTCGACCTTGTTCTTTTTGAGCAGGAATTCCACGCCCTTCGTCAGTCTGGTAACAACCTTGGTTTTGCGCGACAGGATTGCCTGCCAGTCGAGGGAAAACTCTTTCGAGACAATGCCGAATTCTTTGGCCTCCTTGAAGTAATCTAAAACGTCCGCGTTCAACAGCAGGTCCTTGGTGGGGATGCAACCTACTTGCAAGCACGTTCCGCCAACCTTGTCGTCCTTCTCAACGATCGCGGTCTTCATGCCCAACTGGCCGGAACGAATGGCCGCCACGTACCCGCCTGGGCCACTGCCAATCACCACCACGTCGAACTGGGGAGCTTCTGCCAAGACCACACCTCCAAGTGAAGTCTCACACCTCTAGGGTGTTGGATGTTTAGAGCTGCAACCAATCATGTTACATGATGAGAAATAGCCGCACAAGCGGAGGAGCCATCCCGACGAGTCATCCCGGTGAGTGATCACGGCCTGAGCATCCCGCCGCACTTCCTACACTGGGACCGCCGCCGGGCGTTGAGTGTGCGGCAGGAGGGGCAGGTAAGGTACATGGCACGCGCGAATAGGTGAGTGATGAGGGCGCTGAAACCGAGAATGCCTACCACGAGCGCAACCCCAAGCAGTGCCTCGCCCATGGCCCTCACTTTCCCAATGCCGCTCGCGCGGCGCGCACAACTTCCACGTACTTGCGCGCGTTGGCGGAAATGACGTCCAGCCTGCCTTCGCGCAGGGCTTTGGCATCAACGAGTTCGCCGCCCACGGCGACCGCGGCTGCGCCTGCCTTGATGAATTCGGGAGCCGTCTCGAGATTAACCCCGCCGGTGGGCACAAATTCAATTTGCGGGAACGGCCCTTTGAGCGCCTTGATATATTTGGGGCCGCCGACCGGCCCGCAGGGGAAGATCTTCACCAAGTCCGCGCCCGCCTGCCAGGCAGTCACAATTTCCGTGGGTGTCAAGGCGCCGGGCATGCAGGGCTTGCTGTAACGGCGCGCGACTTCAATGGTCTGCAGATTGAGGGAAGGCGTGACGATGAACTCCGCTCCGGCGAGCAGCGCGGCACGGCAGGTTTCCGGATCGAGGATGGTGCCTGCGCCCAGCAGCACTTTATCACCGAATTGGTCCGCCACTTTCTCCATCACCTGGATGGCGTTGGGAACGGTCATGGTGATTTCAGCGATGCCGATGTTCCCCTCGACAATGGCTTCGGCTGCGCGCAGGGCATCTTCCGGCGAAGAGGCGCGCACGATCGGCACCAAGCCCACTTCGCGAATCCGCCCGAGGGATTTTTCTTTTGACCAAGACATAAAATTCTCCTTTGCTAGGTTTCGGGTGACGGATGCAGGGTCGAGGCTCGAAATTCGACGCACAGGTTGCGAGTTTCGGCTTTTCCTTCCGCTACCGTGCGACGCGCAGGCTCGCGCCCTTAAGCAGGCCCTCGACTTCGGAAAGCGTCGCCCAATTGAAGTCGCTCGGCATCGAATGTTTCAGCGCGCTGAAGGCATTGCCGTAACGGACCGCGGCCTCATACGAATTTTTCGTCAACCGCCCATAGATGAAGCCGGCACTGAAGGAATCGCCGCCGCCCAGCCGGTCCACAATTTCCAGTTCGTACTTCACATCATCGTAGAACTTGCCTCCCGCATAAGCGATGGCGGTCCAGGTGTTGCGCCACACCAGCGGATTCTCACGCAAGGTAATGGCCACGGCCTGGAAGCGGAATTTCTCCTGGAGCCGCCGCGCGACTTCTTTGTACGATTCCGCAGAAACCTGACTGAACCCCTTCTCGTCGGTTTTCCCTTCCGCTTTGATCTTAAAGACCACGCTCGTGTCTTCTTCCGTGGTGATGAGGACATCCACGTGCTCCATCAGGGGTTCCTGCACGGCTTGGGCCTTGTCCGGCGGCCACAATTTCCCGCGGTAATTCAGGTCGTAGCTGACGGTGAGGCCCGCTTGTTTTGCGGCTTTCAAAGCTTCCCGGGTGACGGCCGCCGCGGAATCGCTGAGCGCTGGCGTGATGCCGCTGGTGTGAAACCAGCGTGCGCCTTCCATGACCTTCTGCCAATTCACCTCGCCGGGTTGGATGGCACTGATGGCGGAGTTCCGGCGGTCGTACAACACCGAACTGGCACGAGGTGCAGCACCGAACTCCACGAAGTAGAGACCCAAGCGGGCCTCGGGGTCAGAAGCCCAAACCACATGCGAAGCGTCCACGCCCGCCTGGCGAGCGCGGTTTTCCGTGAGTCGGCCCAGGGAATTCTTGGGCAAGCGGGAGACCCAGGCACTCTTCAAACCCAGGCGCGCGACGCCCACGGCGACATTCAGCTCTCCACCGCCGACTTGAACGTCTAAAGTGGTCGTCTGCTCCAGGCGCTGGAAGTGCGGTGGAGACAATCGCATCATGGCTTCGCCGAAGGTGACAACATCAGGCATGAAATCCCCCACGAACAATTCTGACCCTACACGCAACCGCACACTATAAGATGTTCCGGCGAAAATTGCAGCCCATTTTCGCTTCTGACGGGCGGTATTTTCACTAGATTGCCATTCGCGGCTTGCCGTACAAAAGAAAATCAGCCGCGCCGCTGGCATTCTTGACATTGCACTTAACTACAGCATACATTGACTATTTATAAGTCTGAGGCGGATCTGCAGCCGCTGATGAGAATGAAGAGGGCACGGCAAGCTGTAGCCCTACAACCAGAGAGCAGAGCCGCTGGCGAATTGTTAAAAGTTAGGTGTTGCGCCACACTTGGGAGCATAAACCTGCATGGCGGACGAGCCGACGAGGACCATCCTGGACGACATTATCTCTTCGCGGCGGCGCAGCCTGGACAAAACCCGGTTGGCCACCCCCCTGGAGGGCTTGCAGGCCGCGGCGGAGGCACGCGGGGAACGGCGGGATTTTGCCGCCGCCATCACCTCCGGCGCTGCCCGGGCCACGCAACCGGGCTTGCGGGTGATCGCGGAACTGAAGCGCGCGTCGCCTTCACGGGGCCTGTTGCGGCAACAATATCGGCGCCGTGAAATTGCGCTCGGGTTTGCCGGGGCGGGTGCAGCGGCGCTTTCCGTGCTGACGGAGGAACAGTACTTTCTTGGCTGCCTTAACGACTTGACCGAGGCCCGCCAAGCCGTGCAGATACCCGTCCTGCGCAAAGACTTCATCCTGGAAAGTTATCAAGTCTATGAGTCTGTCGCGGCGGGCGCTGACGCCCTCCTGTTGATTGTCGCTGCGTTGCAGGACCGCGATCTACGGAACATGATCGAGCTCTGTAAGAAGTTCCGGATCGACGCCCTGGTGGAAGTCCATACGGAGCAAGAATTGGAGCGGGCGCTCGAGGCCGGAGCGCGGATCGTCGGGGTGAATAACCGCAATCTGAAGACCCTGGAGGTCAAGCTGGGCACGTCATTTCAGTTGCGAGACAAAATTCCGGCCGGGTGCGTCACGGTCAGCGAGAGTGGGATCAAGACTTCCGCGGACCTGCGGCGTCTCGCGCAGGCGGGCTTTGATGCGGTATTGATCGGGGAGCGCCTGATGGCGGAGCCGGACCCCGGCGAATCTCTTCGGGGCTTGCTGGCGGAGTTTGCAGGGGAGCCGCTTAAACAGCCAACAGCTTACAGCTAACAGTTCGGCGCAGGCTGTGAGCTGTCGGCTGTGAGCTATGAAAAGATGCCGACACGCGTAAAGATTTGTGGGGTGACACGCCTCCAAGACGCGCAACTTGCCATCGAACTGGGGGCCGCGGCCCTGGGTTTTAATTTCTATCCGCCCTCACCGCGGTATGTGTCACCGGCGTCGGCGCGGGAGATCATTCTGAAACTATCGCCTCTGGTGGTGGCGGTGGGCGTCTTCGCGAATGAAACCAAGGACGACCACGTGGCGGGCGTGGCGGAGGAAGCCGGAGTCACCGCGGTGCAATTGCACGGCCCGGAATTTCCCTCTCTCGATCGCGCCCTGGCGAAATTTCGGTTGATTCGAGCGGTGGCGGTGGGCAACGGATTCCGGGCTGAAACCCTGCGGGAGTTGCGTGCCGACGCGTTTCTGCTGGATGCCTTCGACGCCAAATTTTTGGGCGGGACAGGTAAGCCCTTCGACTGGAGCTTGGCCCGTGCGGCGAATAATTTCGGGACCATCATTCTGGCCGGCGGCTTGACACCGGAAAACGTGGGACAGGCGATCCGGGATGTGCGGCCCTTTGCGGTGGACGTGGCCAGTGGCGTGGAGTCGGAGCCCGGAATTAAAGATCCAGCGAAACTTCGAGACTTCTTCGCGGCGGTGGCCAAGGCGGACAAGACCATTGACGATTGAGTGTGACACGGGAAAGTGACCATGAAGGTCAGGCGGATCAGAATGGATCGTGTCGAAGTTTGCTACGGAAGAGGCCGCAGTAAGCGAGAGGTAGGATAGCAGGTGGAAACACAACCCATTGAATCTTGGTCGGGCGAGATGCCGGATTCACGCGGCCGTTTCGGCGCGTTTGGCGGCCGTTACGTGCCGGAAACGCTGATGCGCCCGGTCGAAGAGCTCGAGGAGGCCTACCAGGCGGCGCGTCACGATCCCGCGTTTGACGCGGAGCTCGCGCAACTGCTGAAGGATTTCGCGGGCCGCCCGTCGCCGCTGTTCCACGCCCAGCGGCTGAGCGAGCGCTTGCGTGGCGCGCAGATTTATTTGAAGCGCGAAGACCTGCTCCACACCGGAGCGCACAAAATCAACAACTGCCTGGGACAAGGCCTGCTCGCCCGGAGGATGGGCAAGACGCGCTTGGTGGCGGAGACCGGCGCGGGGCAACACGGTGTGGCGACGGCCACCGTAGCGGCCCTGCTGGGTTTGGAATGCGTCGTCTACATGGGCGAAGAAGACATGGCGCGCCAGGCTCCCAACGTCTTTCGCATGCGCCTGCTCGGGGCGCAGGTGGTTTGCGTCTCCTCGGGCTCCAAGACGCTCAAGGACGCCATTAACGAGGGGATGCGCGACTGGGTGACGAACGTCCACAACACTTACTACCTGATGGGGTCGGTTCTGGGCCCGCATCCTTACCCGGTGATGGTGCGCAATTTTCAAAGGATTATCGGCCAGGAAGCGCGACAGCAGATTCTGGAGAAGGCGGGAAGACTTCCGGATCTTCTCTGCGCGTGCGTAGGGGGGGGGAGTAACTCCATCGGCCTGTTCTACGATTTCATTCCTGACGCCAGCGTCAGGATGATCGGTGTGGAAGCGGGCGGGCGAGGGCCGCAGATGGGCGACCACGCGGCGCGCTTTGCGGGTGGAAAGCCCGGCGTGCTCCACGGCTCGTACACTTACTTGCTGCAAACGGAAGACGGGCTGATCTCGACCACGCACTCGGTGTCCGCGGGGCTTGACTATCCCGCCATTGGGCCTGAGCATGCCGCCCTGCATCGCCAGGGACGCGTTGAGTACACCCACGTGAGCGACGAGGAAGCCCTGGAAGCGGCGCGTACGCTCTCGCACGTGGAAGGAATCATCCCCGCGCTCGAATCGGCGCACGCGCTGGCGGAGGTGGTTAAGCGCGCCCCCGGAATGTTGCGCGATCAGATCATCGTGATGAACCTTTCGGGCCGCGGCGACAAGGATTTGGGGATTTTTCAATCGGCCGGAATTCTCTGAGGGGGGATTTTAGAAAGTGGATAGAGGGCTAATGCCCGCACTAGGGGGCTATTGGGCGACCGGGGGGTGCACCGAGTTATCGGACAGAGGGTCCTAAACGGGAAATCATCAGTCAAAATGACCGAAGATGCCTCACCTACCTACAACCCGCATTGCCGACCGGTTTCGCGACCTGCGTTCCAAAAACGCCAAAGGACTAATTGTCTATTTGACCGCGGGCGATCCCAGCTTGGACGCCACTGGAGAGCTGCTGCTCGCGCTCGACCGGGCGGGCGTGGATGTCATCGAGCTGGGCGTGCCGTTTTCCGATCCCCTGGCCGATGGGCCGGTGATCCAGCGCGCCTCGGAGCGGGCCTTGCGCTCCGGCGCCACGCTGCGCAAAATCCTGGAGCGATTTCCAACCTGGCGCCAGGCGGTGCGTGCCCCGATGATCCTATTCAGCTACTACAATCCTATCTTGCAATATGGCCTGGAGAAATTTGCCGCCACCGCGGCGCAGGCAGGAGTGGATGGCGCCCTGGTAGTGGACCTCGGCCCGGAAGAAGCGGAAAATTACGTTGGCGCGATGCGCACCGAGGGCCTGGACACGGTTTTTCTCGCTTCCCCCACTTCCCCGGACAAGCGGCTGGAGCGCGCGGCAAAGCTCTCGACGGGATTCCTCTACCTCATCTCGCGCACCGGAGTGACGGGCGAGCGAAGCGAAATCGCCGCGAGCGTGCGCCCACTGGTGGAGCGTGCGCGGCGCCTTACCTCTTTGCCGATCGCCGTGGGATTTGGAATTTCCAGCGCGGCGCAGGTTTCGGAAGTCCAGAAGTATGCGGACGCGGCGGTGGTGGGCAGCGCGGTGGTGCACGCCGTGGAAGAACGCTATTCCCAAGCCGGAGCGGCGGCGATTGAACAGTTCGTACGCGGACTCAAAGCAGGGACGGAGGAAAAACCTGTATGAGCGAGCTCGAAGGCTGGCGAAAACGTATCGACGAAATCGACCAGCAACTGCTGAAACTATTGAACGAGAGGTCGCAATGCGCCGTGGAGATCGGCCACTTGAAGAAGGGCCTGAATCTGCCCGCCTGGCAACCGCAGCGCGAGGCTGAGATCCTGCGCAATGTCGTAAAGGCGAATGGCGGACCCCTGGATGACGCCGCCATCCGCCGCCTCTTCGAGCGCATCATCGATGAGGCCCGTTCGCTCGAACGTCATTCGATGGACCCGGGAATTTCCACGGGGAAGGAGTGAGACCTTATGGTGGTGGTGATGCAGGAAGGCGCGACGGAGGACGAAATCCAGTCCGTCATCAATAAATTGATGAATATGGGATTCGATATCCACCGTTCGACCGGCGCACGCCACACGGTGCTGGGAGCGGTGGGCACCAAGGTCGATTTCGATATCCGCGACATCGAGCTGCTCGATGGGGTCGAGGAAGTCGTGCGCATTTCGGCGCCTTATAAGCTTGCCAGCCGGCATTTCCGGCCGGAGGGTTCCCGCATACAACTGGGCAGGGGTGTGGTCGTAGGAGGCGACGAGGTGGTGGTCATGGCCGGCCCCTGCAGCGTGGAAAGCGCCGGGCAGATTGAGACGATCGCCGCGTTCGTTGGCGAGCAAGGGGCGCGGGTGTTGCGGGGCGGCGCCTTCAAGCCGCGCACCTCGCCTTACAGCTTTCAGGGAATCGGTCTCCAAGGGTTGGAACTTCTCCGACGAGCCGCGGACCAACACAACCTCCTGGTCGTTTCCGAGGTCATGGATCAAACCCAGATTCCGATGGTTCTCGATTACGTGGACATGCTCCAGGTCGGCGCACGCAACATGCAAAATTACAACTTGCTGAAAGAGCTGGGTAAGGTTGCCAAACCCGTTTTGTTGAAGCGGGGAATTTCCGCCACCATCGAAGAGCTGTTGCTCTCCGCCGAATACATCATGGCCGGCGGGAACTATAACGTGGTGCTCTGCGAGCGGGGCATCCGGACCTTTGAAAGCTACACGCGGAACACGCTGGATATTTCCGCCATCCCGGTCATCCAGAAACTCTCGCACCTGCCCATCGTTGTTGACCCTTCCCACGGAACGGGGCGGCGGGATAAAGTCGCTCCCATGGCGCGCGCCGCGGTGGCGGCGGGGGCCGACGGCCTGCTGATCGAAGTTCACAACGACCCTGAAAAGGCGCTGAGCGACGGTGCGCAATCGCTTTTCCCCGGCCAGTTCCAGCAACTCATGAAAGAACTGCGGATGATTGCCCCCATCGTGGGCAGAAAAGTGTAGGACGGAACTCGAAATTGGAAACTAGAAACTGGAAACTAGAAACTGGAAACTGGAAACTCGAAGCTGGTAGCGCGGAGGTACGCGCCTTTTGCGTTCCTCCGCGGTTCTTCCCAAACACAACGGGCGTTCAAATGTTATGAATGCGAAACTGAGATGAAGAGCCGCACAGGAACGCCAAATGCGCGTACCTGTGCGCTACCCACTCTCATACGTCGATAATATTGTACGTTAATGTCATTGTACGTTGCGGTCGCGCTATTCAGCCAGTGCCTGGACGTATTGACTACGGTGTGACCATACTGCTGGAGTGACGCGATAGGCATTCAATGCTTCGATTACGTCTCCGCCCACGGCCTGTTCCTGATCGTTCAGGAAGGCGTAGGCTTCCGCCTCTTGTGCCGCGTCTCCAGTGCGCGCCGCCCGCGTATCGTTCAGAATCCATAAGTAGGCGAAAATATTTTCTCTCTTGGGAGCAGCAATTGCCTGAAGGATTCGTTCCGGGCGGGTTCGCGACTTTGGAATCAGGAAATCCACGCCATGGTCGTAACCGCTTTTGCCCGCAAGCTTCACGCGGGGCGTATACCGAACGTTGTGGCTGTCGAGGAAGGCGCGCACGTCCTCAAAGAAGAAGCTGGCAACTCGGGGCTGGGCCATCACGAACATGTCGTTGACCGCCAGCATGGCCTGAACCAGAGAGTGGAGCCGCTGCCCAAGGTTCTTGGCAGAAGCTTCGACGAGCAGTTGGTTGTTTTCCACCCGCACGCCAAGGCCGTTGAGCAGGCTATCCAACACCAACTTCCGCTTGGGGGTGTCAACTTCGAGCCCGCTGGTTCTCAGGTCGGAAAGAATGTACCCGTCATCGCAGAGCACGATATTTCCATTCCGGCGTGTGGCATACACTTGCAGGTGGTCGTTGTGACGGTCGAGAAATGGGGTGGTCAACTCGCAGGCGCCACCCACCTCTTCCACCGAAAGGCTCTAGCGGAGCCAATCCACATAGGAGTCAATCAGCTTTTGACACTCGACCCGGTTCATGTGATAACTCCCTGAACTGGAGGAGGCGACTCAATTCTACAGAATGCGCAGAAGTCGTGAAATGTCTTCCCTGGATCACTCAGGAGCGTGAATACCTTTGCATGAATTGATCGGCTTCGGCTTGCGTCAGCATTGCTGGCCAAATTGTACATCGGAAACGCCAAGAGCAGGTAGCGCGGAGGTACGCGCAATTTGCGTTCCTCTGACGCGGTTCTTCCCAAACACAACGGGCGTTCAAATGTTATGAATGCGAAACTGAGATGAAGAGCCGCACAGGAACGCCAAATGCGCGTACCTGTGCGCTACGTGCTCGTTCGTCATAATTGAGAGTTAGGTTACACCAATCTGCGGCAGGTTAACAGTTCCACTCGCGCCTGGAGACTGCGGTGAGCAGTGACGAGTGCTAAGAGCAGGGGTTAGCGGAAAAACCAAAGATCGAAAATCGTCAATCGAAAATTCCCCCGCCCCGTGTCCCGAGTCCCGTGTCCCGAGTCCCTAACCCCGAATCCCGAGCCCCGAATGCCAGGAAAGGTGCGGTATACTGGGTGCATGACCACGATCGATATTGCCAGCCTCAGCTTGGAAGAACGGCTCCGACTCTTGGATGAGCTTTGGGAGAGCCTGTCCCGAACGCCGGAGGCGATCCCCCTGACCAACGCCCAGCGCCAGGAGTTGGACCGGCGGCTGGATGATCTTGATCGCGAGGGCCCCACCGGTACCCCTTGGGAAGAGGTGCTTCGCCGGGTTCGGGGTCGCACCCCGTGATGCAACTTCTCGTGCGGCCCGCAGCCGCCGCGGATATTGAGGAGACGTATTTGTGGTATCAGCGGCAGCGGGCAGGGCTGGGCGAGGAGTTTCTGGCGGCCGTGGACGCTATCCTGTGTGACATCTCCGCTCATCCAAAAACCCACCCGGTGATTCACCGAGAGACAAGGAGAGCGCTTCTCCGGCGGTTTCCCTACGCAATTTTCTATCGCCTCTACGGTGAAACGATAATTGTTGTTGCGTGCATGCACGGACGGCGCGATCCCATCCACTGGAAGGGTCGCACCTGAGGTCCCACAACTTGGTCAAGCGGGTAGCGCAGACGTACGCGTTCTTTGCGTTCGTCTGCGGCTCTTCGTCGGTCCATGGAGTTTCATGTTTGGATGCTCATATCATAATTGATGTTCCCATGTTAAGAGCCGCGGAGGAAGTCAAACGGCGACTACCTCCGCGCTACCTGCTGGCTCGCCAGCCCGCCATTGACGGGGAGGGATCCTTGGGCAACAAATTGTGCGATAATTGGAGCCAGGAGTTGAGATGAAACTGCTGATCACCATTTACCCGGACGAAGACGGCGTTTTCATTGCTGAATGTCCGTCCATCCCTGGCTGCGTAAGTCAGGGAAAAACGGAAGCGGAAGCGGAGGAAAACATCCGCGCTGCCATCAGGGAATGCCTCGTGGTTCGGACGGAGAAGGGCCTGCCTCTGACGGTCACCACGCGTGAAGTGGAAGTCGTAAGCTGATGCCGCCTGTTCCGCTGCTTCGACCTCGGGAGGTCGTCGCGACTTTTCAAAAGCCCGGCTGGGAACTAGCCCGGCAACGCGGCAGCCATATCATTCTTACCAAAACTGGCCACATCGCCACTCTTTCTATTCCCAATCATCCTGAAGTTGCGCGCGGAACGCTGCGCGCCCTGATCGCTAAAGCGGGATTAACCGTGGAAGATTTTCTGGAAGCAACTGGCAAATGACGGAGGAGTAAGCGTAGCGCGGACCTCTGCCGCATGAGGTCCGTGGCTTTTCGAGCCTGCCAGACGCGAATTTAAATCACCATGCTGCGGGCGTTTATTAGCAGGCCGTACTGTGCTATGGTGCAAGACTGTCTCCTTTTGTAAAATACATGCTTCCGTTTCGAGTTTCGAGTTTCGAGTTTCCAGTTTCCAGTTTCCAGTTTCGAATTTCGAGTTTCGACTTATGATGGTTCCCGAGTTGATTCCTTGGACAACGTAATTTCAGAACCTCTATTTCGGCGTGTGGCGATAGTCGGCCTGGGCCTGCTGGGAGGATCGTGGGGGCTGGCGCTCAAGAAGGCGGGCTTCAGGGGCCACATCGTGGGCTACGCCCGGCGCGCCGAGACGCGCGAAGAGGCTCTCAGCAAGGGCGCGGTTGACGAGGGATTTGCCGACGTAACGGAAGGCGTGCACGGGGCCGATCTGGTGATCCTGGCGACGCCGGTCACGGTGATTCTCGACCACCTCCGGCGCCTCGAACCGCACCTCGCGCCGCGGGCACTCCTCACCGATGTGGGCAGCACCAAGCGCCGGATCTGCGCGCGGGCAGCGGAACTCTATACCCAGGGGCCGCTGTTTCTGGGCGGGCACCCGATGGCGGGCAAGGAACGCTCGGGACTGGAGAACGCTGACCCGCGGCTTTTTGAAAACGCCCGTTACGTGCTGACGCCGCTCCAGCCCGAACATCTCAACGACGGCCGCGTGCAGGCGTTTCGCGCGCTCGTGACGGCCATCGGGGCGCGTCCACTCACGAGCGACCCGGCGGCCCACGACCTGGCCGTCGCGTATCTTTCTCATCTCCCCCAATTGCTCTCATCGGGCCTGGCCAGCCTGATTGAGGAGAAGCACACGGCCGGGGACCTGTCTCTGGAACTGGCGGCCACGGGATTCCGTGACATGACGCGCCTGGCCGAGAGTCCTTATTCCGTCTGGCGCGATATTTGCTTGACGAATCTTGAGAATATCCAGATGGCGCTGGAGGCGTTGACTCAGAAATTGGAGTCGATGGAGTTCCACTTGGGTGACCGCGAACTGGAGCGCGAGTTCGAGCAGGCCGCGCGCCTTCGCGACAAGCTGCGGGAGATTAGCTGACGTCACTCTTGGCGCGCTCGTTGTCCTTACCTGTGAACTTTTTCCGCCGCCGGGTAAATTCGCAGACTGCCTGCGCCGTCGGCTTGGGCATCGCGAGCGCGTCCCTGATCCTCGCTACGGACCCGTTCGAATGGGTGTCCGCGCCGGCGCGGGCGGCGCGCCGGGAGGCATCTTGAACAAGATTTATCCGAATGCCGAGGCGGCGGTTGCTGACGTGCCCGATGGCTCCACGATCATGGTGGGAGGATTCGGGCTGTGCGGTATTCCCGAAAACCTCATCGAAGCGGTGCGCCGCCAGGGCGCGCGTGACCTTACGGTGATCAGTAATAACGCCGGCGTGGATGGATTCGGGGTCGGCCGGTGGCTCGACAACGGGCAAATCCGGAGGATCATCGCCACTTACGTGGGTGAGAATAAACTTTTCGAGGAGCTGGTTCTGAAGGGAAATCTGGAAGCCACGCTGGTCCCGCAAGGAACTTTCGCCGAGCGCATTCGCGCCGGGGGCGCAGGCCTGGCAGGATTCTACACGCCCACGGGTGTGGGGACGCTGGTTGCGGAAGGCAAGGAAGTGCGGGAGTTCGAGGGGCGAAGGTATTTGCTCGAGCGCGGTCTCGTCGCCGCTTTTGCGCTGGTCAAAGCCTGGAAAGGTGACCGCTGGGGAAACTTGATTTACCGGAAGACGGCGCGGAATTTCAATCCCTTGATGGCCACGGCGGCGAAGGTCACGATCGCGGAGGTCGAAGAACTGGTCGAACCCGGCGAGCTCAATCCCGACGCGATTGTCACCCCCGGCATTTTTGTGCAGCGGATTTTCCAGGGCACGAATTACGAGAAGCGCATTGAGAGACGGACAGTGCGAAGGCGGGCTGATGGATAAGCGTGAAATCATTGTGCGGCGAGTGGCCGAGGAACTGAGGGACGGGTACTACGTGAACCTGGGCATCGGCCTGCCGACTCTCGTCGCAAACTTTGTGCCGCCGGGCATCGAGGTTGTGCTGCAATCGGAGAATGGCATGTTGGGCGTCGGGCCCTTTCCCTGGGAGGGCGAGGAAGACGCGGACTTGATCAACGCCGGCAAGGAGACGGTCTCGGAAATTGCCGGCACGGCGTATTTCTCCAGCGCCGACTCCTTCGCGATGATTCGCGGCGGACACATCGACTTGACCGTGCTCGGCGCCATGGAAGTTGACGAGCAGGGGAACCTGGCGAATTGGATGATCCCCGGGAAGATGGTGAAGGGAATGGGCGGCGCCATGGACCTGGTGGCGGGCGCCAAACGTGTGATCGTTGCCATGGAACACACCACGAAAACCGGCCGGCCAAAAATCCTGAAAGCATGCACCCTGCCCCTGACGGGCGAAAGGGTCGTTCACGCGATCGTCACCGAACTGGCCTACATCGAGGTCACGCCCAGCGGCTTGCTGCTGAAGGAGGTTGCGCCGGGCGTGACCCCCGAAGCCGTCCAGGAACTCACCGCGCCGCCCCTGAGGATCGATCCAAACCTTCGCGTGTTTTCGATCTAGGGAGGCGCACATGCAGGTCAATAGTATCGTCATTGTCAGCCTCATCTCTCCCAAGGAGAAAATGTGGGGTCAACTTCTGCTTTTGGAATCGAAGGGGGTTACGGTGCGCGGTATCGAGCTCGAGGCCTTTGATGATTTTATCCGCCAGGTCGTCAAGCAGGAGGAAACCGCGGTGAGCTTGGACACGATATTCTTCCCCATGCACCGGCTGGAGCGGATCGCTCTCGATGAGCCTAGCGGGTCGATTCCTTCGCTTGCTCAGCGCTTTCACTCCAAAGTGGGATTGACCATCCAAGAGTATCTCGGCATCGATGCCCCCCAAGTATGAATCCCCTCAGCCCATTCTCCCCGCACCCGGCTGGTCTTTCCCGATTCGCCAGGGCAACCCCTCCGCGAGGCCCCTTGCTTACCTGCACGGAAATTTTGCAAAAGCTTCGAGCGCGATATGATCCCCAGGCGGTACAGGGGATGGCGAGGTTTGGAATCACCGCAAAGAAAGTCCAGGGGGGCTGGCCGACGCCGGAGCTGAAAAAGTGGGCCCGCGAAATCGGCCGCGGCCACGCGCTGGCCGAGGAGCTGTGGGCTTCAGAAATCTTCGAGGCACGCGTTCTGGCCACTTTGATTGACGAGCCCAGCAAGGTTACCAGGCGGCAGATGGATAGGTGGGCGAAAGATTTCGACAACTGGGCCGTGTGCGACGGCGCGTGCATCAACTTGTTTCGCTACACAAAGTACGCCCATACGAAATGCGTCACGTGGAGCTCCCGGCGCGAGGAATTCGTGAAGCGGGCGGCATTCGCGCTGATGGCCGGCTTGGCGGTGGCGGACAAGGCCGCAAGCGACCAAGCCTTTCTAAAATTCCTGCCCTTGATCAAAGGCGCCGCGGGGGACGAGAGAAACTTCGTGAAGAAAGCTGTGAACTGGGCGCTACGCCAAATCGGCAAACGCAACCGGCGATTGAATCGCGCCGCTATCGCCACGAGCCGTGAAATCCACGCCATCGACTCACGCGCGGCGCGTTGGATCGCTTCCGATGCTCTGCGCGAGCTCCAGAGCCCGGCGGTCCAGCGAAGATTGGCGATGAAGAGAGCGGCGCGCATAGGATATTCCCAGGCGACGGAAACTCGTATAAGCAAGTACCGGTGATCGCGTAATACGGTAGTGACTCATTTTGAGGTGCCACGGGCGTCCCGCCCGTGAACGGGCACGGCCAAGATGGCCGTGGCACTTCAAAATGAGACACTCCCCGTAATACCTAACTTTTGACAATTGGCCAGGCGGCACGTCTCCGGGCACCCCTACTTTGCCCCAATGATCCACTTATGGATTCTTCTGTTCTTTTCGAGTAAAATCCCTGCGCTCGACGGGAAGCCTTCGTCCCTGCATTCAGGGCTTGCACCAAGAACTATTTTAGCGATCGAGGAGTTCTTAATGCACCTTTCTTTATTCAGACGAAACGGAAAATCCAACGGTCGACAAATCCGTGCGACGGATAGCGCAGAAGCATGGAAGGCTCAGGAACCTCCCCCGGACGGCGGCAGACTGATCGTCCTCACCGCTCCCCTGACCGAGACCATTGACCACGCCGGATATTTCATCCAGATGGCTCTGGCCTCTCTGCCGACCTGGATGGAGTTCGTCATTAACAACAAATACCCGTCGTGGCGTCACGTAGAGAGGCGTCCTGACGGCTCTGCGCTGACCATGCCGGCGGGGGTGCGCCTGGTTGAGCACTCTCTGCTTCGCGAATTCAGCGCGGACCAAATCGTCGCCTGCTATCCCGATGACCTGGAAAAGTTCATTGGACCCAACACCCGAGTGGTCACCGTCTCCACGCACAACCCGCTGGGCGTAACCTTTGCCGCGGGTGTTTATACCTCCATGTTCGGGTCGTCCAAGGAACCGATCAACTCCTATTACGCCAAGCAGGTGTTTGCCAAGATCAAGGCCAGCCCCTACCGCCAGAACTTCAAGGTCATCGTGGGAGGGTCAGGCGGGTGGCAGATCAGCAACACCAACAGTTTTGAAGCCCTGAGCGTGGATTGCGTCGTGGAAGGCCGGAGCGAGCCCGCGGAATGCATGGAACTCTTCCGCCGGGCCATTCGTGGCGAAGACTTGCCCCGGGAGGTCACGATCACCCACCCGGCGCGGCGCGAGGACATTCTCGTCCCCGAAAAGCGTACCACTTTCGGGGTGGTGGAAATGACCACCGGCTGCGGACGGCGCTGCCAGTTCTGCGTTCCCGATCTGAACCCGCAGATCGATGTGCCCAAGGAAAAGATCATGAATGCGGTGAGGGCGAATGCGCGGGAGGGCAACCCGCAAATATCGCTCGCCACGGAGGACATGTTCATCTGGGGACAGGTGGGAACCGGCACGCCTTTTTTCTTCCCCAACCGCGAAGCTTTGGTCGACCTTTACTCCGACATCATCAATACGCCGGGCATCAAGCACCATGTGCTCAGTCACGCGACGGTCACTCCGTTCGTCGTCGACCCGATGCTGATCAAGAAACTCTCGGAGATCCTGGTGCCCAAGAGCCCCATTCGCCTGCGCATGAGCACGCATCCGGAGAAGCGGGCGTTGTCGCCTCTGTTGGGACTGGAAACGGGATCGGTGCGCATGGCCAAGCGGATTATGCCCAGCAAGGCGGTGCCCTTCTCCATTGACCATTGGCCCAGCGTGGTCCTGGAGGGATTGCGGGTCGCCAATGAGAACAACTGGTTTCCGACCATGACCCTGATGGTGGGAAATCCCGGCGAGACGGACGAAGACTCCAAAGCCACCCTCGACTTGCTTTACGAAATCGAGCGCCGCGGGCTCTTCGCCATTCTGATTCCTTCCATCTTCACTCCCCTGCACGATACGCGCATGGAAAAACAGCAGGGCGTGAGTGAAACCCGCAACCTCTCACCTCTGCAATGGCAGGTCATCATGAAGTGCTGGAAGATGGATCTCGGTCCGTCCTCGCATACCTGGTGGGCGCCATTGATGTGGAAAGTGGGCTCCGTGGTGACTTGGCTGCTAAAGCTGCGGCGCACCAACGGGCCGAACTTCAGTTGGCCATTCATCATGTTTTCAGGTCTGATCTCCGAAAAGCTCTTGGGGAAAATGGGCAAGATCTATGTCGGGCAGCCTCTGAAGACCAAGAACCGAAAAGAGCTCCTTGCGACCCTCAAGGAACATTATTGGCAATTTCTCCGTGCCGATAACGGCGACATGCCGGGAGATTCCACGCCTGCCGTGAACATCCCGAAAGGCGCGGCGGAAGAGGGCTTGGAAGTGCTGGCGTAGGCGCCCGATGGGGCGAGTGAAAGAGGGGCATCCCCGACCGCGGCAACAATCCACCACAAGCTGCGCGCGCCTTGGGTTGGGCGCTTTACCCGCCGCCCTGGGTGTAGGGGTACGGCTTGCCGTACCCTCTTGGTTCGGTCGCGCAATAAAATGCAGAGGGTACGGCAAGCCGTACCCCTACATCCAGGCAATGCCCCATGGCCATGGCCAAGAATTGGATGTCACAGCACGCTAAACCTTACCCATCCGGGCAGGCATTCAGTAGTTTTATGGCGTTCCACCCAACAAAATTGCGGATCACGTGGGACCGTAGGAGCCAGAGCATGGTACTATAATATCTGCTGACATGACTGCTTGTTTTCCCGCGCGTATGAGGCACCTGCGGCTCGGCATTGCTTCAATCGCCATCATCGGCTTCGTCGCTTGGCTGCTGCTGTGGGGGCCTGGAGGAACACTGTGCGCTGCGCAGGCAGAGGACTTAGCGACCGGCGAAAAGGCTGCCATCCTTTATGATGGCTGGCCTGACCAGCACTCGGAAGCGTATGTCCATGCACTTTTCCTGGAGAATTTACTTACCCACTTTGATTTGCACGCCGACCTCATTCCCATCACCGCCTACAAGCGGGGCCAATTAGCCGGCTACCGCGCGGGCTTCTTGATCATTTCAACACCTGACCCGCAAATTCCATCTGCCGTGCTCGCTGACGTGCAGGTGACGGACCACCCTTTCGCCTGGATGGGTGGACACATCGATCAGCTCCTCGAAAACCCGCAGGCTCGCAGCCGTCTGGGCTTCAGCTTCGTCGAGCGCCGCACCGACCTCGATTACCGGCACGTACTCTACAAACAAACTCTGCTCCTCAAGCCGGAAACGGATCTCAACATCGTTGCCATTAACAACCCGAAAGTCGCCCAGGTGATGGCAACGGCAATCAATACGAAAAAAGTATCGAGCCCCTACGTCGTAAGGAGTGGCAACTTCTGGTATTTTGCCGACCGGCCGTTCTCCTACATGTCGGAGGGAACCCGCTACCTGGTGGTTTGCGATCTGCTCCATGACATTCTGGGAATCGACCACCCCGCCTCGCAGCGCGCCATGGTGCGCATTGAGGATGTGAGCGTGGATGACGAGCCCGATGACCTGATCAAGATCGGGGACCTGCTCGCCGCCCGGCATGTCCCCTTCTCGATCGCCATCATCCCGATTTTCCGCGACCCCAAGCACTCGCTGGAGATCCGCTTGGGCGACCGCCGGGTCACGGTGGCGGCGATCCAATCCATGGTGGCTCACGGCGGGACGCCGGTGATGCATGGAACCACGCACCAAGTTCACGGGATGAGCGGCGATGAATACGAGTTCTGGGATGAGCTCGGCGATCGGCCGGTGGGCGGCGACTCGGCGGAATTCGTCCGGCGGCGGTTACGGCAAGGCCTGTCAGAATTTTTCTCGAATGGCATCTATCCGGTCGCCTACGAGGTGCCGCACTACGCGGCGTCGGAAATTGACTACCGCACCCTCGCGCAAACTTTTTCCCTGTTCTACGATCGTCCCATGGTGGTGCCCGATTCCACAACTCAACAGCTTGTCCCCTACCCCGTTGTGGACAACTATGGCCGCCACATCGTTCCGGAAACCCTGGGATACTTGCCCGAAGACGATCCCGACCCCGAAAAGGTCATCCAGTACGCCCGGAGCATGCGCGTAGTGCGCGACGGGGTCGCCTCGTTCTACTTCCATCCGTTCCTGAACCCGAAACTCCTGGAGCGGACCGTCCAGGGGATTAGCGACCTGGGATATCACTTTGTCTCTTTGCGCGAGTTTGGCGGCGTGGTGGACTTTGAGGGGCTCTATGCGGTGCGCACGAATTCAGGACCCCTTCACCTCTCTCCCCAGAATGAGTATTGGCGCCTGCAACAGTTCGATGCCGGCGGGCGATTGCAGAAGACCGAGTTTTCGCCAACGCCCCTGAACGGCCCCGTCGACCTCAATGTCCAGGTGCCGCCGGGTGGCTGGGCGGCAGTCGATTGCCCGCGGCAGATTCCGCGGGAACCCGAGCGCGCCGCTTCCTGGGTGGACCGGCTGCGGCAATGGTGGAGCAGTGCACCACCGGCTCCGAGTGCGCCCTCCACCGTGGTTCGGGACAAGTTCTCCGGGGCTCCCACCGCCTGGCTGCTGTGGTTGGACAAACCTTCCCCGAGCGCGGGATTTAACCAGGAGAGTTACAAGACGGTGCTCGAGGCCCTGGGGTATCACGTGCAGCTCGTGAAGAGCACCAAGTTTACTGCCCCACCGAGGGCCAAGGATGTGCTGCTCGTCGTACCTCACGCCGTCGGTGCGCGGTTACCGGGGGCGCAACAAAAGCAGATTGCGCGGTTTCTCCTGACGGGCGGTGAGGTGCTTGCTGACCGGCAGCAGCCTTGGCTGACCAAGGCCGGGTTTGCATTCCCGGGTGGCCAGTTGGTGGTCTCTTCCGTCTCCGATTCCAACCATGGTGATATGCAGTTGACCTGGCGGCCCGAAGAACACATCGCGCGTTTTACGCCACCTGATGATGCCCGCGAATTGATGACCGATACGGAGAGCGGCCAACCGCTGGCGGTGGCCGGCTCCGCCGGGGCGGGGCACTACCTCTACCTGGCGGCGGCTTTCGACGACCATACCAAGGACGGCACCAGCCATTATCCGTATTTTCCCGAGTACCTCAGTACGACATTCGGGGTCAGCACTCCCCTGCGCAACAGCCGGTTGGAGGTTTACTTTGACCCCAGCTATCGCCCTGGGGCGGACTACAACCGGCTGGCCACCATTTGGCGCCGCTCCGGCATCAGCACGATTCATGTCGCGGCGTGGATGTTCACGCGCCAGTGGGCGTTTGACTATGAGGATTTTATCCGCGACTGCCACCGCAATGGCATCTCGGTTTACGCCTGGTTCGTATTGCCCATGGTCACGCAGCGGATGTGGGACGAGCACCCGGAATGGCGGGAGAAGACCGCCAGCGGCGCCGACGGCAACGTGGGATGGCGCCTCTCGATGAATCTCCAGAATCCGGAGTGCTTCCGCGCGGCCATGGATTGGATGACCGACCTGCTGAAAGCTTGCGATTGGGATGGCGTCAATATTGCGGAATTGAATTTTGATGCCGACTTCAAGGATTACCTGCGCCCGGACAAGTTTATTCCCATGAACGATATTGTGCGCGCGGATTTTAAGAAGAAGGCGGGCTTTGACCCCATTCAATTATTCCGGCCCGGCTCCCGGCACTATTACAAAACTGACCCCGCCGCGCTCGCCGCGTTCCAGCAATACCGCGAAGACTTGGTGATCGATTGGCACCGGAGCGTGCTGGGGGAGATCGAGCCGTTGGCGAAGCAACACGGCTGGGAAGTGATCGTGACCGCGCTCGATAGCCTGCACGACAACTACGTGAAGGCCGCGCTGGGGGTGGACTCGCGCCGCCTGGTGGGCTTGATGAAGGAATTCCCGTTCACCCTCCAGATCGAGGATCCGGCGCGCTTCTGGATGGCTCCCCCCGACCGCTACCTGCGCTTCGCAGCATCCTATCGCAAGCTGATCCCTGATCCCCACCGCCTGATGTTTGACGTCAATGTGGTCCCCAACCGCGATATCCGCGGCACCTTCCTGCCCTCGCTTACCGCCACGGGCACGGAGTTAGCGCTCACCGTCGCCAGCGCCGCTTCCGTCTCGGGCCGGGTCGCCGTTTATTCGGAGCGCACCGTGCCCCCCCAGGATTGGGACCTTATCCAATTGGTGTTAAGCCATCCGGCGTCGATCACCGCCGAGCGCAACGGGGTGGAGGTCAACACTCGAACCTCCCTGCTCCTCACTCCCGCCGATGATCCTCTCTATTACGTGGACGGCCGCCTCTGGCCGGCATTTTCAGCGGACGGTGTGGTCGTGCCCACCGGGCGGCACTCCATCTCCCCCAAGCAGGAGTGGTGGCATTTTCTTCATACTGATGAATTCCAGGCGCGCATTGTCAATTGCTCCGCCGACCTGCTTGACGCCCAAGCGGATGCCACTGACCTGACGTTTCATTACTGGTCCCCGGGCCGGGCAGTCATCACCTTCGACCAACAGCCGCGCAACGTCCTGGTCGACGGCGCCCCCCTGACCCTGCCCACCGAGCGTAACCTTCGAGACTGGGCCGTCGTCTTTCCCTCTGGCGACCACCACGTTCTGGTCATTACAAACACTAAAGTCGGGGTGGCCGTAGATGTGGTAGGCTGGGCTTCGTCCTGGGCGATCGGCGCCTTTGGCATCCTGGTGACCGCCCTGATGGTGATTGTTTACTTGCATCTTCGCCTGGAGCGGCTTATAAAACGTAATGGATAATATAATATGCCTTATTCCAGTTTGGTTATTGACGCATTCTTTGTCGGTACTGTCGCCCTAATCTGGTTCATGCTGGGCTACCAATCCGTCCTCTTCTTCCTGGGGCACGGGTACTTCCGGCGTACGCGCAAGGCGGCGCAGGAGACGCCGCAGGTTCCCGACTCCGAGCTGCCTTGCATTTCGGTGTTGGTGCCTTGCCACAATGAAGGGAAGGTCATCGCCCATACCCTCCGCGCCCTCCAAGCCTTGGATTACCCGGCCGGCAAAATTGAGTTCCTCCTCATCAACGACGGCAGCACGGACGACACCGCGCAGGTCATCCGGGGCTTCAGCGCCGATGCTCGCGTCCGCCTGTTGGAGGTGCCCGCGCACCTCAGTGCGCGGGGCAAGGCCAGTGCGCTGAACTACGCCTTGACCCACGCACGCCATCCCGTGCTGGCGATTTATGACGCCGATAACCTTCCGGAGCCCAGCGCCATTCGCACCCTGGCCGCGGAGCTTGTCCGCCACCCCGAGCTGGCCGCGGCGGTAGGCATGTACCGGGCTTGGAACCGGCGCCGCGCCCTGCTGACGCGCTTCATCAACATCGAGGGCATCGGCTTTCAGTGGATTCTCCAGGCGGGCCGATGGATGATGATGCGCCTCACCATGCTGCCCGGCACGAATTACGTGATTCAGAAGGCCATCGTGGAAAAACTCGGGGGCTGGGACGAGCAGGCCCTGACGGAAGATTCCGAACTGACCGTTCGCCTTTATCAGGCCGGTTACTGCGTCCAGTTTGTTCCCACCTCGGTGAGTTGGGAGCAGGAACCGGAAACCTTTGTGAACTGGTTTCGCCAACGCCGGCGCTGGGTTCGGGGTTTTAACTATGTCATGGTGAAACACTCCGCCGGGCTGCTGCGCGCCCGCCCCCGTCGTGTGGCGTTTGAGATACTCTCTTCCCACTTGTTGTACTACTTCTTCTTCCTGGCCGTGGTAATCTCGGACATCCTCTTCTTCCTTTGCCTCGCGCGGCTGACCGTGATCAATGTGCCCGGGCCCTATAGCCTGGTGTGGATCCTCGCCTACGCAACGTTCGTGCTGGAGCTCGTCATCGCGCTCTCCTGCGAACGCGGCGAGGATTCCATGGTCAATATTCTGTTGACCGTCCTGATGTACTTCACCTACTGCCAGCTTTGGATTCCCGTGGTGGCGGCCGCCTTCTATGATGACTTCATCATCCGCCGGGAAATGAAATGGACGAAGACGGAACGCTACCAGGTGGGAACCGCGTGAATGATTTTGGATTTTGGATTGTAGGGGCGAGTGGCGCTCGCCCAGGGCCGAACGCCGTTCGGCCCTACGTTTCGAAACTCAATATCCCCCTCGATGCCTTCTAAACGCTTTCACGTCCTGGTGGTCTTTGGCACGCGTCCGGAGGCCATCAAGCTCGCCCCCGTGATTCATGAACTCGCGCGGGCACGCGCTCAATTCAAAACCAGCGTTTGCATCAGCGCTCAGCACCGCGACTTGCTGGAGCCGATTTTGCGCTGGTTTCGCATCCCCGTGGGTGACGATCTCGATGTCATGCGCCCAAATCAGGAATTGTGCGCGTTGACGGGCCGCATTTTGGAAAGGTTTCATGAGGTGCTCGCCTCCCGCCGCCCCGGCTTGGTGCTGGTGCAAGGAGACACGACCACGGTCATGGCGGCAAGCCTGGCGGCTTTCTATCATCGTGTACCCGTGGGCCATGTGGAGGCCGGCCTGCGCACGCTCGACCCCTATTCGCCTTTTCCCGAGGAGATTAATCGCCGGTTGACCTCCCACCTGGCGGACCTGCATTTTGCCCCCACCCCCTGGGCGCGGACCAACCTGTTGAAGGAGGGAATTTCCCCCAAGCGCATCTTCGTGACCGGCAATACCGTGATCGATGCGTTTCTCGAAACGCGGGCGCGCGTGGTGCGGCATCCTCCGGTGCTCGCGACGCTGGCGGGGCTCAATCTCGATGCGCGCAAGCTGATCGTCGTGACCACGCATCGCCGTGAAAACTTCGGGACAGGCCTCGCGAACATCTGCAAAGCTTTGCGCCGCCTGGCAACGCAGCGGGACGACATCGAAATCGTCCTCCCCGTTCACCCTAATCCCAACGTGCAGGGGGTCGTGCGGCCGCTGCTCGGGGCGATCGATCGCATCCACTTGATTGAGCCCCTGGAGTATCCGCAGTTCGTGCGTCTCCTCAGCCGGGCCTACCTGGCCCTCACCGACTCGGGCGGTATCCAGGAGGAGATGCCGTCACTCGGACGGCCCGTCCTGGTGATGCGCGATAAAACCGAACGCCCCGAGGGCGTCGAGGCAGGAGTCTGTAAGCTGGTCGGCACATCGACGGATGTAATCGTGCGCACGGTCGAGCAACTGCTCGACCAGCCGCAGGCCTACGCCCAGTTCGCAAAACCCCGCAACCCCTTCGGTGATGGCAAGGCCGCCCAGAGAATCGTGGCTACGCTCAAGAAACTTTACCCCCGGACTCCCAGTTCGAAGTAGCAGTTGTAGAGCGGCCCTGTTCTCTAAGGTCCGCGCTACGTTTACTGGTAGCGCAGCGCGGCGGAACCGCAACCAAAATGTGCCACGGCCATCTTGGCCGTGCCCCTTCACGGGCGGGACGCCCGTGGCACGAAATCTTCGCGCGGTTCGCGAACCACCCCTGCCAATCTCTCCACAATCAACGATCACGCCTACGCTTGCGCTGGGTTCAATTTCGTGTGCATTCACCGCAGGCAATGTATATGTTACAGAAGATAATCCTAATGTAGATAATTAACAATCAGGCCTATGCTTTGCTGAGGATCCGCATCATCTCGGTGCGAGAAGACGATTTTTAAAGCGTGAGTTTCGCAGAGGGCCTCTTCGCATCGGCAATGGTCATCCACCCGCGAAGCACTTCCGCCACCGTCCACGCCTGAGCGAAGCAGCCTTGAGGTGAAAAGGGCGCGTCGCCGTCAAAGATTTCGCTGGCCGTCCCCAGACCATGAACCCTCAGGTGATTCTCGAAGGGCGCGAGGAGGGAAAGAGCTTGTTCAGGATCGGGCGCCACGCGAAGGCAGGCATCAAGGAAGGGTCCGATCAACCACCCCCAGACCGTGCCCTGATGGTACGCGCTGTCGCGCTGCCGCACATCGCCCGCGTACCGGCCGCGATATTGAGGGTCACGCGGTGAAAGGCTGCGAAGACCAAAAGACGTGAAGAGCTCGCGCGCGCATAGATCCACGATGGCGCGCTGTTGCTCGGCGGTAAGCGGGCTTTCCCCGAGCGAGACCGCCAGAAGCTGATTGGGCCGAAGCGAGGCGTCGTTTCCCGCGGGGCCGTCGATCACATCAAAGCAGCAATTCGCCTGCGGGTTCCAGAAGCGCTCGAATCCCTGGCGCGCTCGGGCGGCGAGATGGGCGTAAGGAGCAGCGGGGGCTCCGACGGCGGCGGCGAATTTCGCCTGAGTTACGAGTGCGTTGTACCAGAGGGCGTTCACTTCGACAGGCTTGCCCAGGCGCGGCGTGACCACCCGATCGCCCACCTTCGCGTCCATCCAGGTGAGTTGCACGCCCGGCTCGCCGGCATAAACCAGGCCATCAGCAGGATCCACGTGAATGTTGAACCGCGTCCCGCGCGTGTACTCCTCGATAATTTGCGCGAGCGCGGGAAAGAGGTCGCGCACCAGTGCCGTGTCGCGCGTAGCTGCGCCGTATTGCCGCACGGCTTCAAAAAACCAAAGCGCTGCATCCACGCTGTTGTATTCGGGACTCTCCTGCGCATCGGGAAAACGATTGGGAAGCATTCCCCGGTCGATGAACCGCGCGTAGGTCCGCAATACCACCGCGGCGATTTCATTCCGGCCGGTCGCCAGCAGCAGCCCGGGGAGAGCGATCATGGTGTCGCGGCCCCATTCGCCGAACCAGGGGTATCCGGCGATGATCGAGTAACACTCGCGCCCGCCGGCCGGAGGCCGCTCCACAACGAACTGGTCCGCCGCCAGGATCAACTGCCGGATCCACGCCGGCCAGGCGCGGAGACGAGGATGGGCCTTCGCGCTTTGCTCCAGTAGCGCGCGCTCGCAGTCGAGGCGCGCCTCCCAGGCCGATTCTCCCTTCAGGTTGGGGGCGGGTTTCGTGCTGGCCACGAAGGTCACCGCTTCCCCGCGACGAAGCTCAGCGTGAAAAGTGGCGGCGTGCAGATGGTCCTCGCGGTCGTCGAGCCCGCGCGCGCGCTCGGCGGCCAACAGGTAATTCCGGTACCAGACGTGCGCAGGCCGAGCGGCGGCGGTCGCGCTGAGAAGATAGAAGGGTGTCGCGCCGTCAAAAGCCTTGACGCGCAAGCCACCCTCCACCGGCTGGATGTCCATGCGCCAGTCGCCGGCGTGCGTCGAAGCGTGGAAGTCTCGAAAGTTGACCAGGACCTTCCACCGAAGCTTCACGGCTCCCCGCGCGCGCCGCAGGTGGTAATGCACATATGTCGTGTGCGCGGCCTGCTCCATCCAAATGCGCTTTTCGAGCAAGGCATCATCGAACGCGTAGGTCCAAACGGGCGTCGTGCCTTCCAGGCGAAAACTCTCAATGTGCAGGTAGCCGCGGGGATCGATGACATCGCCGGTCCAGCGATTGACGCCGAGGGAGAAGGTCGCACCGTCGTATTCGACGGCTTCCTCGAGCTTCGAAACCAAGAGGGTGCGCTCGGACGGCGGCCGCAGCGCCGCCACCAACACTCCATGGTAGCGACGCGTGAGAGAGCCGGCGACGGTGCCGCTCGCATACCCGCCGAGGCCGTTCGTCACCAGCCATTCCCGCGCCTCCGCGGCGGGAAGATCACCGCAAATTTCGCGCCCAAAGCCGATGCCGGAGGGCAGTGCCGAAGAGGAGTCGATCATGTTTTGGTCTCCGCCGCTTCTTTTCGAAGAGGTACGCCACGTAAGGGCCACTTTTTTCCCTATGGCCCGAAAAAACTATACACCTATTAGATTGCCGCCGAGCCCTTCCTGGACGCACGTGGAATTGGCCGCGGGGCCCTCTCGACCCGCCAAGCAACGTCTATCGATTGCACCTTGCAGTAATTGAACGGCTGGGGGGCGATTCAATACCTCGGAATCGCCACCCTCGACAGCCGCATCTATGATTCTATGGCAACAAAATTCGAGTGATGGGTGAGCCTGGTTTCTTTTGCTGTGCTTCGCATTTGCCGGATTGATGCTTCTCCGGCCGCACCGCGAAAAGCCCATCCCACGCCGAAATCATTCCGAGGAGGCTGTGATGGCAAAAATGAAAGTCGCTCAAGTGGCCCGGCCCGGGTCGCCGATTGAACTGGTCGAGCGCGACGTACCCCAGCCGGGCCCCCGGGAAGTGCGTATTCGAGTCCTCGCGTGCGGTATCTGCCACAGCGATGTGTTCACGAAGGAAGGCCTTTGGCCAGGCATCCAGTACCCGCGCGTGCCGGGTCATGAGATCGCCGGGATCGTGGACGAGGTCGGCGCGGAGGTCAAAAGCTGGACGCGAGGCCAGCGCGTGGGCGTGGGATGGCACGGTGGGCACTGCGGCGTGTGTCGCGCCTGCCGTCGTGGTGATTTCATCAACTGCATCGTTCTTCGCATCCCCGGCATCAGCTACGATGGCGGTTACGAGGAATACATGGTGGCGCCTGCCGAGGCGGTGGCGCTGATGCCCGACAGCATCGCCGACGCCGAGGCCGCCCCGCTGCTTTGTGCGGGCATCACCACCTTCAACTCGCTGCGCCACAGTGGGGCGCGCCCGGGCGATCTGGTGGCGATCCAAGGCGTTGGCGGGTTAGGCCACCTGGGAATTCAGTTCGCCAACAAGTTTGGATACCGGGTGGCGGCCATCAGCCGGGGAAAGGAGAACGAGGAATTGGCGCGCAAGCTCGGCGCGCATCATTACATCGATAGCCAGGCGTCGAATCCCGCAGAAGAACTGCAAAAACTGGGCGGCGCCCGCGTGATTCTGGCCACCGCTCCCAGCGGAAAGTCGATGACCGCGCTCATCGATGGCTTGGGAACTGACGGCAAGATGGTAGTGGTCGGCGCCAGCGTAGATGCCATTGAGGTGACCCCCCTTCAGTTGATCGGCGGGCGCAAAGGTATTCAAGGTTGGCCCTCCGGCACCGCGACCGATTCCGAGGACACGCTCAACTTTGCCGTATTGAGGGGCGTTCGGCCCATGATCGAAAAATATCCGTTGGAGCGCGCCAGCGAGGCATATGAGAGAATGATGAGCGGCAAGGCGGAGTACCGCGTTGTCCTCACCATGTCCGCGTAGGGCGGCGCCTCGCACCGAAGGCTCGGCAGATGGGCGGGCCGCAAGCTCGATGAGCAGAGTTGCACCCCCGAGAGGGTAATGGTGCGGTATGGTTTGCTGTAGCGGCGGTCTCTGACCGGCGGCTTCTGATTCAAGAGATTCCGGCGGTCAGAGACCGCCGCTACAGCAAACTGACCCACTATGCCCGAGAGATGCGACTTGCTTCGGTGTGTTAGCATGGGCAGGCGGTTTTAATCCACTGGGGGAGTGTGTTTGAGCGACAAACGGAAACAGGCCCGACGGCGAGGCGGGCGAAAACGTATGGACCGCAGGATTGGGGATCGAAGGGCTTCCGGGCTTCCACCTGCTCCTGACACGCCTGCCAAGCCCGACACCGGCCACCGCCGGCGCCGCACCGACCACCACCACGGGTCGGCTTGATTCCCAGCGCCCTGTCTTCGAATATTTGTAGCGTACATTTGTAGCCTCCTGACAGGAGCAAGGGATGCTGCGCACCGCCATTTCTTAGGACTAGGTCAAGAGGCGTGGTCCTGGCTCATTTTGGTAACGTTCCACGTGAAACATCCGCCATGGGGCACTGCCCTTGAGCGGCCCTCGTGAATCCGCGAAAATCACTCGTGGCATCCTCGCCGGGAGGGGATCAATCTCCGCGGCGGGAAAAGGCTGGGAGGCCATGGCCCTTTTGTTATGTTCCACGTGAAACATTCGCCTCTAGGCTGGATTTGTTGCCACTAATCTTAGAAGACGGAGGCTTCTGGTTTTGAATTTCTGACCTGTAGAATCTTCAAGCACCCCCAACCCGCGACTTCCCCCTCACCCGCCCCGCCCCGGCTGATGAAAACCCCGGCGACCCTCCCTCCCCTCTCGGAATCAGTGTGACAACCTGAATTTATGGCGGCGATCTATGACCGCGTGATGTCAGCAACCACCCCGGCGCTCGGCGCGCCGCCCCTCCTCATCTGAGGAGGGGAGTTACTTAAAAAGTCCCCTCCTGATTCAGAGCCTGCCCTGAGCCCGTCGAAGGGATGGATGGCGCCCTAGGCGACGCGTGGTTATCGGCGGCGCGGCTCGGGCGTCCCGCCCTTGAGCGGACATGGCCAGGATGGCCATGGCACGCTGTCGCGGCAATCTCTCTCTGATCACGCGAAATCCCCTGGTCAGCCCCACCCCTTGCGCCAAGGGCGCGAAGCCTCTACAATTCATCCCACCGTGCTCAGCGAAACCCGTGTCCGGCAAATCCTCCAGCCTTTCGGTCTGGAACTATCATCTGACCAGGTAGATCAAGTCGTCGTCTATCTCGACCTGCTGCTTCGCTGGAATCAAAAAATCAACCTCACAGCCATTCGCGACCCTGAAGAGTGCGTGACCCGGCATTTCGGTGAAAGCCTTTTCCTCTCAAAACACACGGACTTGCAAGGGACCCTTTTCGACATCGGTAGCGGCGCCGGCTTCCCCGGCCTGGCGTTGAAGATTGCCTTTCCGGCGCTTACCGTCACCCTGCTTGAGCCTGTCGCGAGAAAGCGGGCGTTTCTAAAGGAAGCCGCCCGCGCCTGCGGGTTCAGTAAAGTCGAGACACGCGCCGATCGCCTGCAGGATTTTGTTCGCATCTCGCCCTCATCTTCGTTCGATTCCGCCACGTCGCGAGCCGTGGGGAATCTTCAACAGCTCGTGCCGCTCGCTGGTCTTTGCCTCAAGCCCGGCGGCCGCATCTTCTTGTGGCTGACTCGAGACCAGGGCTCATCCCTATCGAAAACGTCAGGCGATTTCACCTGGGCCGAGCCCCTGGCCATTCCCTTGAGCCGCACAGGTCAACTTATGCGAGGAACAAAATCATATTGAGTTCAATATCCCTGCCACCCAACACCCATGTCCTCGGCACTCCCAATCGCCAGGGCTGACGCCGTCCAACGAAGGCCTAGTCCTTAGAGGCGATGCAATAGAGAAGATTCACCACGGAGGCACAGTGACCACAGAGGGAAACAAGTGCCTTTTCTCAGTGACCTCCGTGCCTCTGTGGTGGGGGCATTGGCTTGACCTGGCGAGCTCTGTTACTATCAGCAATGAGGCGATGGCTTACAGGTAATGTTGGAAGTGGTGCCTTGCCTTGCCGATGGACGGTTGATGCTGCCTGCTGGCGATGGACGAAAAATGGAGACTGGGCGGGAGCTTGTGCCCTTAAATCCAGCTATCTTATTTATATATCAATTATTTATCGAAAATTACGATGACCCGTGCGGAAAATCAACTCATTGAACTCAGAGGGGTATCGTGCCTCGGCCTGGGGACGTGGGGGCAAAAAGATGTTAAAAATGCAGGACGATCCGAGCATGTGTATGAAAACAGGGGGAAAGCTAAAATTGAAAACGATCGATCCGACTATGTTGCTGAAAATACACAAGTTATAAGATATTTGAAGGAATGTCAGGATCTTATTGAAAGGAAATGTAGTTATCGAAATGATGGGCAGTTGTCGCGCAATCCATACCAAAAAAATCTGGATTCTGCCATTATTTGAAGTCTCCACGCGTTAGCCTTCGCGGATTTCTCCCTAAGCTGGCAAGCAGGGCATGACCCTTTGCGGCCCTCGGGATGACAGCCAAGCGCTCAGAATGAGAGACGGGAGACGTTTTGGCGCAACCCGTTCAGCCCCGCATGGTGCATTCGAGAGCCTATTCCCGCCACTTCCTGACGCTTGCCTCGGACGTTCAGACATGATAGTTTGTCAGTCTTCCCCCCGAGGAGGACCTATGAAACCGCCCATCCAGGGACATAACCGCCACACCTTTCCGGTCATTAGGCTTAGTTCCGCCATCATTCTGGGCATGCTGTTGATCGCGGCGACTCCCCTTCATAATGCTGCGGTCCCGGCGGCCAGCTACCACTTGATTAAGAAAGCGGTGCTGGGCGGCGAAGGAGGATGGGACTACCTCATTTGCGATAGCACGGCGCGCCGCGTTTACATCTCGCGAGGCACGCATGTGGTGGTGGTTGACGCGTACAGCTACGCCGTGGTGGGAGACATTCCCGCCACCGAAGGAGTGCACGGCATTGCCTTGGCCCCGGAACTCCACCGCGGCTTTACCAGCAACGGCCGCTCGAACACCGTCACCATCTTCGATCTCGAGACTCTGAAGACCCTCAGCACGGCGCCGGTAGGTAATGGGCCGGACGCGATCCTCTACGATCCCGCCTCGAAGCGCGTCTTCACTTTCAACGGCCACGGCGACGATGCGACGGCGCTTGACGCCAAGACGGGAGCGATGGCCGGGACCCTTGCACTCGGCGGGAAACCGGAGTTCGCCGCTTCCGACGGCCAGGGGCACATCTACAACAATCTTGAAGACAAGAGCGAAGTCGTCCAGATCGACTCCCGGCAGCTTACCGTGACGGCGCGGTGGCCGCTCGCCCCGTGTGAAGAACCCTCCGGCATGGCCATGGACATTGCCCATGCGCGCCTCTTCATCGGGTGCCACAACCACATGATGGCGGTCATGGACGCGCGCACCGGCAAAGTGGTGGCGACGCCGCCCATCGGGGCAGGCGTGGACGCCAACGCCTTCGACCCGGGAACGCAACTCGCCCTCAGCTCCAACGGCGAGGGCACGCTGACGGTCGTGCACGAGGACTCGCCGGAAAAGTTCACCGTGGCCGCCAACGTTCCCACCCAGCGCGGCGCCCGTACCATGGCGATTGATCTCAAGAAGCATAATATATTCCTGGTTACAGCCGAATTCGGCCCGCTTCCTGCGCCCACGCCCGATCACCCTCATCCCCGCCCCACCGCCCTGCCGGGTTCCTTTACGCTCCTGGTTTTTGGACCCTGACGGGGATTTCTCTCCACGCGGCATTCAACCATGAGCGGCGTGTCCGCGCAGATCGGAGGCGCGTAGTGCTCTCACGTCGAAAGTTCCTGCAAGCGAATGTGGCTGGCCTCGCCGTTTCGTCGGCAGGAGCGAGTGCTTCCGCCGCTTCCCTTCCAACCGCGAACCAGGCTACGATCGAAGCCCCGAACGGCGAAACGGACTACTGGAACGATTGGCCCGCCTACCTTACCGCCCACGTGAATAAGGCGCGGGCGCGGCGTCTTTCCGACCTGCGCTCCATCGCGAGCGCCGCCGGCGTCCAAAAGCGCATCGAGCAGATCCGCTCGACGGTTTGGAGGCTTCTGGGCGGCGAGTTCGAGAAAACGCCCCTCCAACCGCGGACCGTAGGGGTGATTGACCGCGGCGGCTATCGCCTCGAGAAGGTGGTATTCGAGAGCCAACCGGCGGTTTTCGTCACCGCTCATCTCTATGTCCCGCAGCAGCGCGAGCCACCCTTCCCGGGGATCATCGTCCCCCTGGGTCACCCGGACAATGGCAAGCTCTGGAAAGTTTATCAATATCTGAATCAAACCCTTGCAAGAAAGGGTTATATGGTGTTGACGTACGATCCTTTTGGGCAAGGCGAACGGTGGCAGTTTCTCGGCTCTACCCCCGGGCCGCTCCGCTACCCGGGGCCGAGCGGTGAACATTGGCTCGCCGGACGCCCCCTGCTGCTGTTGGGATCAGGCTTCGCCCAGTATCGGACTTGGGATGGAATCCGCGCCCTGGACTATCTTCTCTCCCGTCCGGAAGTCGACCCGGAGCGGATCGGCTGCACGGGGCAATCCGGGGGCGGAACGATGACTATGTACCTGGCGGGGCTCGAACCGCGCATCAAAGCTGCCGTGGTGGTGGACGGTAACAGCGAGAATCTGGCCGGCCCGTCCTACGCTCCTCCCGGCGCGGTTGCGGACTCCGAGCAGAACATTCCCGCGAGCCTTCCGGAAGGGATCGACCGCGGCGACTTGCTGCTGGCGTTTGCCCCCAAGCCCCTACTGATTTGTTACACCCCGGCCGACGCGGGGACGACCTATGCGCCCTCTTTTACCCAGGGAAATCAGGAAGTCTACGCGGAGTTGCAGGCCGCCTACCGCCTGATGGGGGCTGCCGAGAAGGTGAGCCTCTATACCAAGGCTTTGCCCCACGATTACGACTTCTTCAGCCGCCGGGCCGCGTGTGAATGGTTCAATCGCTGGCTGGGCCAGGAAGATTGGGGAAGCGACGAAGCCGGGTTTGACGAATCGGCCCCTGATGCGCTGAATTGCACGGCCACGGGACAAGTCCTAACCTCGCTGGGAGGGCGGTCCATCGTCCAACTGAATACCGATCGCCTTCGCGCCCTGGCGCCGGTGAATCCCCTGGGCAGCACGCCCGGCGAAGCGCAGGCTTTCCGGGAACGCGCGCGCCGCACGCTCAAAGAATTGCTCGCGCTCCCCACGGAGCGAACCGTTCTCGATTCCCGGATCTATTCTTCCAGCACGCGGAAGGATGTGATCATTGAGGAATTCGTGATTCACTCCGAACCATACATCCGCGTGCCGGGGTGGTTTCTCAAGCCCGCCCACGGCGGCGAGCCTTTTCCCGCCATCCTCTACGTTTCGGAAGGGGACAGGAACCAAGTCCTCGACGAGAGGTCGGAGGTCGCGGCGCTGGTGGGCAAGGGGTTCGCTTTGTGCGCCGTGGATCTTCGCAATCTCGGCGACTGCATCCCTCGTTATCCGGCGGCGGGCCCCCATTTCTATGGCCCCCAAAATCTCCAGGAGTTCTATCCTTGGACATGTTTCTGCTTGGGTAAACCCCTCTTGGGCCAACGCGTGTGGGATTACCTCCGTACGCTCGATTACCTCCAGTCACGACCGGATGTGGACCGCAGCCGCATCCACGGGCTGGGCCAAGGCGGCGCGGCGCTGGCGGTCCTGCTCTCGAGCGTCATCGACGATCGCGTGCACTCGGTTCTGCTCGATAGCCCCATCGCCACGTATCGATCCATCGTCGAGTCGCCCGTCAACTACCTGCACGTTTCCTGGTACCTGTATGGGGTTTTGAAGCACTTCGATCTGCCCGACCTGGCGGGTTGCCTCGCCCCGCGCCGCTGCTGGCTCCTGAACTCGACCGACGCCCGAGGTGAGCCATTGCCGGAATCACAGCTCGCTTCGCTTTACGAGCACGCCTTGGGGATTTTCAGACAGTCGGGGGCGAGCGAGGGGCTTCAGTTCAAGGTCTGCCCGGAGCGGGAAAAAGCCAAGACCGTGGAATCCTGGCTACAGAGTTGATGAGCGGCGGCGGAGCTCGCGCGATTGGCTTGATGTTTCAGAAATGCTCAGAGTTCAAGAACCGTACCGCCACGCAGATCGCACGAACAGGGCTCGAAGGTACCCGCGGTCCCGCCCTCCGGGAAAGGACGAGCGCTGCGACGCTATTGCTTCGTGAGCCCGATGGTCTTCTTCTGTATGCCGTGATTGCCGCCGACGGCAAAACCCGTGAGCACCCCTTTTGCCTTTACATTGTCTTTGTCGTAGTTGACACGCAGGTCGTAGTTCCCCGCCAGCAATGGCACCTTTTGGGTGCTCCAGAAACCGGTAATAGGCTGGAACTCCTGCTGGTCCGTGCCCGATTTAAAGACATCAATATGCATATTGTCGGCAACGTCCGTTCCGCCGAGCGTGCCAAAAATGCGGACCCACTGCATGGGCGCCGCAAAGATGACTTCCGCCTTCCAGAGTTTGCCTGCCACGACGGGTACATTCCTAATCCACCCTTCAGCCTTGCAGACGTCACTCTCATCGTAAATGAGGCGGATGTCCCAAGTCCCCGGCGTGACGGCGGGCTCGTGGGAAGCCCAATCATTCAACTCCGCCTTTTGTTCTTCCGGATCAGATCCCGGTTTCCATACTTCCAAGTGAGTGTTATCGCTGACTTCGATCGGACCATCGAGGTCGAGAACCTTCACTCGTATCAAGCCCTTGCTCTTGTCGTCGGCTTCCTTGTCAAGGACCTTGGCCTTTACCTCTTTTACCGCGCCGGCAACCGCCAGGTCCACCGGCGACACGCTGGCGTCACGTTCCGCGGGCGCCGGTATGCCCGAGACACCGTCGAGCGGTATCTCCGCGGGCGGCGGGCCTGCGTTCTTCTTCGAACAACCGGTGGCAAGCGCTACAGCCACCAACAAGATGCTGAGAATCCCCAATGTGAACTGGCGCATGTTTCCCCTCTCCCACTTGGCAGGATTATATGCCGCACTTCAGTTCTTTGCTGCGCGGCTAACGCTTCAGGCTTGCTGAGGGACATAGGCAAATTTGCAGGCTTGCCTACGCCCTCCGCATATCGACTCAGGAACGCTTCCGGGCTCCTTGGCCTCAAAGCCCTCCCGTATTTTGGATTTGGAAGTCCAGCTTCGTAGCACCCAATAGTCGGGTGGGGCATAGTATCTCCCCGCCTATTGCTCGGAGTCAAGTCCTGCTCTTCCCTCCTTCTTATTCGTAGCGTAGTGCTTCGACGGGATCAAGGTGGGAGGCGCGCAGGGCGGGCACGAGGCCGCTCAAGAGGCCCACGATCAGGAGGATGACGGTGGAGATTGCGATGGTGCTCAAGGAAATGGTGAGGTGGATGTCCCCTTTGCCCGAGGTGTCTTCATAGAGTGGACCGTAGAAAGGCATGGTGCCAATGGCGGCGGCGAGGCCGTAGGCGAGCAGGATGCCGAAGATACCGCCCAGGATCGCCAGAACCATCGCTTCCGCCATGAATTGCGCCTGGATGTGCCGCCGTCGCGCCCCCAGCGCCCGCCGCAAGCCGATTTCGCGGATGCGCTCGTCGACGGCCACCAGCATGATGTTCATCAGGCCCACGCCGCCGATCCCCAGCGTCAACGCTCCCACAAAGGTGAAGAGCGCCTCGAAACCGATGGTAATGCCGTCCACGATGGGGCGGAACTGCTCGCGGCCGAACATCATGATGGCGCGCTCGTCGGTGGGTGAAAAGCGCTGGCGCTTGGCGATAGCGGCGCGCACCTGGGCCATGGAGAGCTTTTCGAAACGCGGAGCTTTGGGCTCGAAGACCAGCACGGAAGCGTAGCGGGTATTCCAGATATCGCCGGCGGTGGAGTAAGGAATCCAGGCCGACTGGCCGTCAGAAGTAAAGTAATTGCTGTCTTGAATTTTGATGTCCATCGTTCCCACTACCGTGAAGCGCATGCCGCTGATGCGCACCGATTCGCCCACTGCGGGCCGGCCGGAAAAGAGCTTCTCGCGCAGACCAAAGCCGATAAAAACCACGCGGCGGCGCTCCAGTTCGTCTTCGGCGCTGAGCCAGCGGCCCTGGCTCGCCACTTCGTTGCGCATCTCGCCATACTCGGGACAGACGCCGCGAATGGCGGTTTGGGCCATACGGTCGCCGTAAGCGATGGGCAGCCAACGGACACTTTCCCGGCACACCGTCTTCACCAGCGGGGCCTCCTGCTGGATGGCCTCGACGTCGGCTTTCTCAATGTGCACGTGCTTGCCGGCGCGTTCGCCACCGGCTTGCTCGCTGGTCTGCTGGGGCCAGCAAATCACCGCGCCCTTGCCAAAGGCGTCGAACGAGGTCACCACCACCGAACGCAGTCCGCTGCCGTAGGCGATCAGCAGCGCCACCGCGGCAATTCCCCAGACGATGCCGAGCATGGTAAGGAAACTGCGCGTCGGCTGGCGGCGGAGGGAGGTATAGGCTTGCTTTAGGACTTCGGTTAACATGTTGACGCTCTCGCAGCCCGCCAAAAAGCAAGTCAAAAGGCAAAAGTGGAAGGCCAGGCGGCTTTGACCTTTGACTTGGGCAGGGCAAGCCCAGCCCCTACAAGATGGGTTCGGGCCTTGGGTCTTTCACTTTTGCATTTTGCCTTTTGCATTTTGCCTTTTGACTTGTACTTGCATCTCCCCTGCCTTCTGCCTGCTGGCCTTCACCCTCCCGCCTCAAACCGCAGCGCCTCGATCGGGTCGATTCGCGCAGCCCGCGTGGCGGGGTAGAGCGCCGAAAGCACGGCCACAGTGCCCAGCACGGCGAAGGAAAGCGTTCCTGCTTGCCAGGTGGGCAGCATCCCGGCGAAGAAGGGCGGCATGGGGATCAGATTGATGAGGGCGCAGAGCCCGTAGGCGATTCCCATCCCCGCGCCGCCGCTCAGAAAAACGATGATGAGCGTCTCGACAAAGAACTGTTGGAGGATGGCGCGGGAACTTGCGCCCACGGCTTTGCGCACCCCGATTTCACGGGTGCGCTCGCGCACCGCCACCAGCATCACGTTCATCACTCCAATGCCACCCAGCAGGAGCGTGGTGATGCCGATGGCGCCCAGAAAGTACTTCATCGCGTCCATCAGCTTCTCGAAAGCCTTCGATTCCTCTACCGTGTCCCAGATCGAGGCGGCTTCTTTGTCGTGGGGATCGAAGTTGTGCAGGCGGCCGAGCGCGCGCTTCACTTGCCACTTGCAGGTTTCATGCTCGGGGAGAGATCCGGGGACGACCAGCAAATGGTCAATCGCGGTGGGGAGGGCTGGCGGCTTGGTGGGGAAGTCGTGGAGGGCGGTGCTAAAGGGGACAAAGATCTTGTCCACGTCCCAACCGTCGTAGCTGGAGTTCTGATCCTTGGCAGCCATGACGCCGATGACTGTAAAGGGGATGTCGTTGATGAAAATGGTCTCACCGACCGCCGGGCGGGTCGCGAAGAGCTGCTTCTTGATGTTGCTGCCCAGGAAAGCCACGTGGCGGCCGGCCTGCTCGTCCCCCCAATCGTAAAACCTGCCCGCCTGGATGCTGATGGAACGGATGTCCGCAAAGGGAGGGTAAGACCCCGTGACCTCCGGCGAGGCGTTGTTGTAAAGGCTGCGGACGACGAGGCCGCTGCGCTCGAGCTCGGGCAACACATAGCGGCAGGCGGTGGCTTCTTCCTGCGCGGGCGGGATGTCGGTTGACTGCCAGGTCATTTCGCGGCCCGCCCGCAGGCCTCCGGCCTGCATGCTGGTGCGTCCACCGAAGATGATGATCAAATCCTTGGCGAAGGTCTCCTGTTGTCGCAGTTGGCCAACCCGCAGGCCTTCGCCGGCCGCCACCATCAGGGTGATGGAAATGATGCCCCAGGCGATGCCAAACATGGTCAGGAAGGTGCGCAGCTTGTGAGACCACAAGGTGCGCAAGGTATCGAGGAGTAAGTCGGTGAAAATCATTGTGGGATCGATTGCCTTCCGCGGTCTGTTGTCAGTTGCGAATTTTCTGCTCGGCGGCAACGGACTACGGACCACGGACGTCCTTTTATTGCAGTACCACCTGCTGCCCCTCCTTCAATCCGCTGATCAGCTCAGTTTTGACGCCGTTGGAAATGCCGAGCTTCACGGAGAGCTTCTGGCGGCCGGTCTTCGCGTGGGGATCGGGAGTTTCGACAAAGGTATGGCGGTCCTTGTCGTAGATAACCGCCGCTTCGGGGAGCTGCAGCACGTTGTGCTTTTCCTCCAGGATAATCTCGGCGTTGGCGGTCATGTTGGCCTTCAGTTCACCTATGGGGTTTTGGATGGAGACTTTCACCTCGAAGGTGGTGACATTTTCCTTCTCCACCCCCATGGGGGAAATTTTGGTGACCTTGCCCTCGAACTTCTTATCCTTGAGCGATTCTACGGCGATGCGGGCGGGCTGGCCGAGGTACACCTTGCTGATGTCTGCCTCGTCGACTTTGCCTTTGACGTAGACTTCGCTCACGTCACCGAGGGTCATGACCAGCGTAGCCTGCGAGCCCAGAATCAGGATGGAGCTGACGGCGTCACCGACTTCCACGTCGCGCGAGAGCACCAACCCCTGCATGGGACTGACGATGGTCGAGTTGTGCAGGTCCTCTTCGGCGCTATCCAGCGCCGCTTGCATTTGGGCCACCTGAGCTTTGCTCCGGGCTATCTCCGCCCGGCTTACCGCCAGGTAACGCTGGGCGGACAGTTGTTTGTTCAAAGCGAGCTGGTAAGCCCTTTCGGAATCGTCCATGACCGAGGTGGAAACCAGCCCGTCGGCGGCCAGTTTGCGATTGCGCTCGACGGTGGATTTCAGGAAAGGCAGGTCGGGGCCTTCCGCGTCAACCTTGTTGCGCTCGTAGGTGGCTTGCGCCGACTCTACGGCAGCCTGTGCGGCTTCAAGATTGGCTGCCGCTTCCGCCACGCGCGACCGCAACTGTTCCTTGTCAAGCTCCACCAGAACCTGACCCTGCTTCACGTGGTCGCCGTAATCCGCGAGAATCTTCTCCACAATGCCACTCGCCTTGGATTTGACCTCCACTTTGGCGAGCGGTTCGATCTTGCCGGTGGCTACCACCGACCGCGCCAAGTCACCTCGCGTCACATTGCTGAGCTTGGAGGAATCGATGGTGTTGTTCGGACGCAATGCCGCGGCAATGCCCAGACCGCCGCCCACGAGAATCACGGTGGCGATTGCCACGAGATACCATTTCTTCCGTTTGCCCTTATGGTTATTCGCCATCCTTACCCCCAGGAACGCTTGACCAGATCTACCCTCAAGTGGTCCTTACGCGTGCAACCTTGGAAATGTTCCCCCGACCGCTAGTGCGCTTGACGGTCGAGGGTCTTCCATCCTGACGGATTAAGGGCCACTACACCTGCGAGGGTTAGACGGTGCTCCGGTAAGGAGGTAATCAGACGACGAAAGGGGAACAAGCCTCAGAGGGTAAAAATGTCCCACCGCGGCCAACGAACCCGTACCCAAGTCGCAGCCCCTCCTCAATCAGGACGGGAGTTGGCCAAAGAACTCCCCTCCTCAGATGAGGAGGGGGCAGGGGGTGGTGCTGATTGCGACTTTGTGTTTACGGCCTCAGGGGATAACCACCCCGGCGCCCAAGGCGCCGCCCCTCCTGAATCAGGAGGGATGTTGGCCAAAGAACTCCCTTCCTCAGATGAGGAGGGGTGGTGCGCTGAGCGCCGGGATGGTGCTGCCAATGACGGGGCCCATGGAGCTTTTCCGCAGCCTATGAATCCCCACCCTTGCTTTCACGCGTGAGAAAACCTAGCTCGGTGGGATGTGCCAGCGATGGAGCCGACAATGTGTCACTGCTGCTTAAATAGGATCTTGAGATTTTGGTGTGATTGTCTGTGGAAGGTGGGCTTTCGGGTATTGTATGACCTCCACCCGAACCATGGTCAGTCCGGCGCCCACGAAGCCGAGCAATTTGGCTGCTGCCCATGAGAGATCGATAATGCGTTCGGCTGGTCCCGGACCTCGATCATTGACCCGCAGGATGGCGGACTTAAGGTTCGAGAGATTTGTTACACGAACCGTGGTGCCCAAAGGCAGCTTTCGGTGTGCGGCGGTAAGTTTATGTAAATCAAAGCGCTCTCCTGAGGCCGTAGGTTTACCTTGACGTTCAATTCCGTACCAACTCGCCAAGCCAACCTGACCCTTCGGCAACGCCTGAAATATCAGCGGGAATGGTCCCACTGAAATCGGTAGCCTTGCTTCAGACTTCGGCGAAAACGCGATAAGCCCTGCCACCGCGCAACCCATGACCAATTTCCTCATTCAACCTCCAACAAACATATTCCCCTTCCCCCAGCGGAAAGGGGGATTTCTTAAATCCAGACGTGTGATGAAGTAGTAGCCCGCATCCTACAAAATTCTAAATAAAATGTCAAGGGGCTTATAATATGGTTATTAGTCGTAGCAGTCTATACATCAAGGTCGTTCGATCGATTTACAGTCTGGTTAGTCTAGTAATTGGAGGTGGGGCCTTCGAGGGTCAGAATCGGCACCTCAGCCCCATCGAGGATCGCCAGCAATAGCCCAATTCTGTGGGCTCAAGGGTTCCTACTTCAGAGCCAAGGTGAGCGGCGTTCCCTCCGCGTCGGAGGGCTGGGTAAGTCCTAGGACCGCAGCCAGGGTAGGTGTCATATCGATGGGCTGGCACGCGTTGGCGTAGAACCCTGGCTTGAAGGCACTTCCCCAGAATATCAGGGGGACCTGGGCGTCATAGCTCCACGGCGTCCCATGGGAACTGCCTATGGCTCCCTTGACCTGAACTTCGTAAGGGATGAGGACCACCATGACATCCCCACTCCGCTGGGAATAGAAGGAATTCGCCGCCTTTCGAGCCAGCGGCGAGTTCGGCAGACTGCCATTGAGGAAATGTGTCCGCGTGAAGGCAGCAGCGACATCCGGCATGGAAGCCACCGCTTGGGCAGCCACCTCCTCAGCCTTGGCTTCCGGTATGTTCTGTTTCTTCAGCGTATCGCGATTCAGATAGAGGTAGATCCCATCGGCTTGCTCGACCCAGGGGCCGGGACCGAACGAATCGATGAGCGCCTTCTCGGCGGCGCTGCGGACCGTCTTGGTCTCGGGGGCGTTCCCCGGACCAAGGTTATGCTGCTGAATGAAACCTGGATTCGGCGCTACGCCGTGATCGGCGGATAGGGTGATCCAAACATTCTGAAGCCCCACGGTTTGATCCAAGTCGGTGAAAAAGGTGGCCAAGTCGCGGTCGGTCCGCAGGGTGGTGTCAGCAACCTCCGGGCTGTACGGACCAAAGGCATGCCCGACGTGATCATTGACGCTCAAAGAGATGGCAAGAAGGTCCGTCTCTCGGCCCTGGCCAAGGTGTTCCTGGTGCACAGCTTGGCTCGCAAACGCCAATTCGATCTTGTTCATGAAGGGCGTATTGCTGAGCCAGCTAAGAAACCTTGGGCCTGGGCAAGTCTCCCCTGGGCCGGCCTTGGACTCGGAGAGCAACTTGCCGGCAGCCCCCGGAGTCTCCGGCAACCCCTGCCACTTTTCACCACAAAATTGCTTGGCAGGCTGCTGTTGGTCGAAGTCATCGACCCAAACGGGCAGGGCGGGTTCATAGTAGGTGCTGGTTACAAAACTACCCTTCGCCTCGTCGTACCAGTAAGCCGCCGTGGGCGAGTGGCCACCCATCAGAATTGCCGCGCGGTCCTTCATCGAAATGGAGATGACCTTGGAGCGGAAGTCGGTGGCGGCGCCGAGTTCGTCTCCCAGCGTTGAGCCCATCAGGTTGCGCGGTGAAACCCCCGGCAAGGCACTGGCCCCCTGGCGACTCTCCACCTTGTGGGTACTCCCGTCCTCAACGCAATAGACCTGCCGGCGTTGGTCCCGGTCGTACCAGTCGTTATCGATGATTCCATGCAGGTGGGGATAGGCCCCGGTCAGAAGCGAGGCGTGCCCCGGACCGGTGATGGTGCTCGCGTAATCGTAACGGCAATCGGTGAAGACTGCGCCGCCGTCGAGCAACAGATTGAACCCGCCCTTAACAAAGAAGGGACGAAAGCGCATCAGGTAGTCGTAGCGGAACTGGTCGATCACCAATACCACGACCAGCTTCGGCCGGTTGGGAAAGCTGGGGTTCGCCACCGGCGTCAGAGGCGCGCTCCAACCGAGCAGGATAATGGCGGCCAACGAACAAAGAAGGGTTCTTCTTAGCACCTGGATTCCTCCTGGAAGTGAAAGTTTATCAGACAGCCGCCCCCGCGTGGGGCGTTTTGCCGGTTGAGCGTAGCGGGTGAGCTTGTTCAAAGCAACACAAGCCGCAGGAGGGAATTATCGCCCGGACAATCTTAAGCCCCAGCGACGTGAACTTTACACGCCGGTCATTTCCTTTCGAAGGGCGTTTTCAGGCGCTCCTCGACCCACTGTTTGTTAAGGACCAGGTTGTACTGGTCGTGCCGCATAATCGGCGAACCCGGCATTTTCAGCGCTTCCTGGTAACGCTCCACCGCCTCAGCCCGACGCCCGAGCAAGTCCAACAGATGCCCCTGCCACACCAGCGCCGTGAAGCTCAACTCGGAATCACTCCTAGGCACCCCAGCCAATTGCATCATCGCGTCCAGCGCTTCTGGATAATACCGGCCGTCGTATAGCGTCATTCCCAGCTTGAGCCATAATCCTGAATCCTCAATCTTCATATCGCGTGTCTGTCGATACGCTTTCAGGGCTGCTTCTCCCGCGCCCGTCCACGGCATTTGGTTAACTTTCGCCATCAATTCCCGTTGGGCATGAGATGGAGCCTCGGCCAAAGCCACCGTAGCATCCGGGTCGATCACAACTTCCTTGAGCGGCGATTGGGCCGTGAATTTTAGCTCGTCCAAGTCGGCCAAGCGATCGGTTTGGATGCGTTGCTCGGAGCCTTCCGCGAACCGCGCCGCCACGGTCACGGGCATTCGCATGGCGCCTAATCGCTCTACGCGCACGGTGCAGTCGAACGTGTTGCCCGCTGGCCGACACTCCTGCCCGGCAACGCGATAGTACGCACTGCCCGACGAGCGAACCCACTCTTCGAAGAACCAGTCAAGATCTTGCCCGCTCTCGATTTCCGCGAGCCGCTGGAACTCCCGCCAGCCGAGTTGCTTTCCGGCATAATCCTTCAGGCATCGGCGATAAACCTTGGCAAAGGTTTCCGTGCCGATGACTGACTCCAGGGCATTGAGGAATGCGATGCTCTTGCCGTGCTCCACGATATTGTTGAAGTCCCAGTGGATGGCGGCCTTCTGCTCTTCCGTCACGTCCATGGACGTGTCAATTCCCTGCTCCACTCCGCTCACGTAATTATGCTCCAACGCGCCCGTGCTGCCTGTGATGTCGTGAGACCGCCGATACTCGTGATCGGCATGGAGACCGAGCCCAATCATTAACCACGTGAGGTCGTCCGGACCCTGCGCCAGGACGTAGTTGGACCAGTACATGTGGCCGATCTCGTGGGCCGTGATCCAGCGCCAGAAGGCTTCCGGGCGCTCGGTGAAGTGTTCCTGTCCATGAATGACGATAAGGCCCGTGGCCGGGGGATACCCTCCCGCCGGGTATTCCATTCCCGGGACGATGGACAGCGAGCGGTGGGGATAAAAACCAAACTGCTGGCGGTAGAAACCGATTACATCGACGGCCGTTTTCAGCAGCAACTCGGCACAGGGCCGCCCGGCCGCGGTGAAGACGGCACGAACGTGCACGTCACCGGCATCGGCTTCCGCACTCTCATATCCCTTCCCGATAAACAAGCCGAACTCTCGGACGCCCTTGGCCACGTACTTTCCCGCCCGCGGATCGTATTGCCCGCTGGTGGCCACAGCATAGCCGTCCGGAACCTGGAGACGCACATCGTAGTCGTCGAGCGTCCCGAAGCCCCACCAAAGGCGGGGGCTCAAGTAAGAAGTGATCGCGCTTCCGTTCTTCGCGTCGAGCTTCCAGGGGACGCTGAAATCGATGGAGAGTTCGACCTCGCCGCCGGGCCTGACATCTTGCGGCAGGTCGTATAGCGCCACGCTGTATTTTCCCGGCGCGCGCTCGGCGGGAACGCCATTAGCACTCACCCGCAAGACGTCCCCGTACCACTCGAGCGCGATGCGACCGATAGGCTTCTGTGTGTCATTGCGAAATCGGATGGTCTCCGTCCCTTCGAGGCGCGCAGTGTCGGGGAGGAATTTCATGTCGATGGAATAGTGTGCCCGTGGCGGGGCCACGGGAGCCCAGAAGTCCGTGCGGGCCAAACCCAGAGTTGTAAACAGGAGCATGAATCCGAATGTGCGCATCATGCCCTCCTGGAATCAGGTTGCGGCGCTGGCCGTTAGAGCGGCGTGGGTCCGGAGGATAACAGTGGGACTGGACTGTTGACTTCCCACGCATTCTCGGTGGATTCTCCGCCTATTCCGGTGGGCAGTCAATGGGCATCGCATTGCAGAGTTGTCTTTCAAACACTGCGGCTCTTTTGCGGGCGCCAAGCACGCAAGCCGCGGAAGTTCAAAACAGTCGCGCTCCGCTTGCCCGGTCCGGCGCTATGATCCGCGCGTGCGGGAGCGATTTCGGACAATTAGACGCTCGCTTTTGCGATTTTTCCTGCCGGTAGGTCCATAGCTAATTATTGTGTTGACAGGCACCCGGCATGCGGCACTAGTCTACAAGAGTGAGCATCGGGGCTGATCCTGGCTACGTTCTTTGCCGCAGAATTCTATTTCGCCTCCGTGCCCTCCGTGGCGCACAGAGACTCAGCCTGGCGCTGCAATCGGCAGCAAGCCCAGAAAGATGTCACCACCGAGGCCACATAGGTCACGGAGAACAGAAAAAAGCCGTGCGTCAACCAACATGAAAACCTTACCCAAGCAATGCTTTTCTCCGTGGTCTCTGTGCGCTCTGTGGTGAGTTTGTGGTTCTGACCCAAAAAGATGTTAAAAATGAAGGTCGATCCGACTATGTGTATGAAAACAAAGGCTAACGTGACAAACTGTCCAGCGAAAAACACGGCTTTTTACAGGAAAATGCAACAATTGCGCGCTAATCGACAACAATCGAGGGAGCTTTTTGGCCGAGAACACACAGAGTGCTCGGTAATTTGGGGCGAAGCAAGAATGAATCAGATGTTGACTTCCAAAATCGCAATTTTCAAATCACCCGATCACCAATCACGCAATGGATCAATAACCCGATGGCTCAGTCACAAAATCGCCAGATCGCCCGATCACCCATCACTCATTGGCTCTCACGGCTCGAGCAGCAAGCGGTCCGTGGTTGCCTTTTCTACTGCAGGGCTGGAATAGAGGAGCGGGAAGTAGTGCCCCTCGATCCAGAGCGGGAGCAAGTCACCGTAATGAGGGCTGCCGGGCTGGGCACTTTCCCCGGGAACATCGATTCCCTTCGATCCGTCCCAGTTGCCGACGTCAAAGATCTCGCGGTAGCTTGCCCCGTGCGTCTGCTCGTAATTATTTCCGGAGTAGGTGGTGGCGCATACGGTAAACCCGTCACCGGGTCTTGCCAGGGGTCCCAAGTCCATCCAAGCGGCACCCGGCAGGCGATCGAGAGGATGGCGGAAATGCACGACGTGGATTTTTCCCCACGACCACGCGGCGGGCCGAGAGCCTTCGAGCTTACTGAGTTTGTCGACGGCGGTGCCGAGGGTGGAAAGCAGCAGGCGGTCGCGCGCGGCATCGGGCGAAGGGCCGAAGGTCGCCTCGTCAGGATGCTCGAGGTGGCGCATGACGACGGGCAACGACTCATGGCCTTCCAAAATCCTCCAAGCGCTCCGGGGGGCCAAAAGCTGGTACACGGAGCGCTGGACTTCCTGAATCCAGAATTCAAACAGCGCCGCCGCGGCGGAGTCGCGATCGACAGAACAATTCCAGTCGAGCAGCAAGCGCGCCGGCGCGTCAGGCGAGCCGCCCGCGGCGTGCGCAAGCAGCGGCTGAAGCTCACGTGCGGGCAGCGACACGACATCACTTTGCAGGTGCCCCAGATCCTCCAGGCTCAGCTTTTGCCCGCGCTTGGCGGCGTCGTTCAACACTTCGTGCAGGCGCAGGAAGCGGTAAGGAGGCGACCATTCGTTTCCTACCTTGAAGGGATAATCCTCGGGAATCATCCGGTGGTTGGCGGTGCCGACGAACCCGGCCGCGGGGTTGAACTGGTGCGGCAACTTGGCGGCGGGAATCCAGCCCGACCATTCATAACCCTGGTCTCCGGGAACGGGCAGTTGCCCAGACCAGTTTTTGCGCAGGGGCGTAAGGCCCATGGAGTGCTCGCCAATGTTCCCCGCCGTGTCGGCGTAGACGATGTTTTCCGGAGGCAATTTCCAGCGGGGCATGGCCGCCTCAAATTGTTCCCAGTTCTGGACGCGGTCGATGGCGAGCGAAGGCAGGTAGCCCGCCGTCCCCGGTTCCGCGCCCACCCAACGCAAGGCCAGGACGCGGTGGTGGGCGGGGTCCTCCCACAGCACGGGGCCATGGCGAGTGAACTTGATCTCAACGCGGACGGAGGGTTTGCCCTTGATACGGATTTCCTCGTCTTCCACGCGCATCCGCTCCCAGCCCGTTTCGGTTTTGTAACGAAGCGGGTCAGCGGGGTCTGTGGTCTCGACGTAAAGGTCCTGCTGGTCGACGGCAAAGATGGTGATGCCCCAGGCGACGTGCTGATTGTGCCCAATGGCCACGCCCGGGAGAGCCGGTTCGCCGGCCCCGATCACATCCCAACCGGGCGCCACCAGGTGCACGACGTAGCGCAGCGAGGGCAAAGCTATGCCGCGATGGGGATCGTTGGCCAGCATCGGGTGTCCCGTGGTGGTCAGCTTGCCAGAAACGGTCCAGTTGTTGCTGCCTTGGACGCCGGGCTCAGGAGGGAATTCCAAGCGATCATCGCTTCCCGGCAGGTTGCGCAGAAAATCAGCCGACAGGCCGGAGAGATCGAGGCCGGGAGCAGGATCGAGTTTCACCACGGGATCCAAGTCAAGCAGCCGCGCGGCGCCCTCCGCGCCCACCAGCGCCACCAGTTGCGCGTCAAAGAGCTCGCGCGTGGCGTTGCCGGTCATGGGAAATCCCGCCATACGCAGAATGCAGTCCTCTGGTTTCCAGGGTTCGGGGGAAAAGCCGGCGAGCCGGAATTCCACGGGGAGTCCGGGACCGCCCGGCGACGTGAGGTAGCGGAGGTTCGCATTGATCCCTTCGGTAAAGGCCTCCAGAATCTCCTGGGTGTCGGGAGAGTAGCTCGCGTACTCGGCCGCCATTGCCCCGCGGTAGCGCAGGCGCCGCGCGTTCACGTCGCGTTCAAGCATCGAGGGTCCAAGAATCTCCGCCAGCCGCCCTTGTCCCAACCGCTTCCAAAGTTCCATTTGGAACAGGCGGTCCTGCGACGCCACGAATCCCTGAGCGAAAAACAGGTCGTGCTGATCCTGGGCGTAGATGTGGGGCACTCCCCAATGGTCGCGCAGCACGTTGACAGGATGATGCAACCCGGTGAGCTTGATTTTCCCGTTGAGGACGGAGAGTGCGGCGTGGGCTTGCGCCTTGAGCGTGGTGTCGGGCGAGGCTTGGATGCCCGGAGACGCCGCCTCAACCTCGACGCGCGACGCGTGAACCGCAGCCCAAAGTGCGGCCCCGATCGCCAGGATCAGAATGGGACGGGTCAGATCATTGGTTTTGATGCGCATGAAGGCCTCGATTTCGCCCTAGAGTTGCTCGACGCGCGACGCGTGAACCGCAGCCCAAAGTGCGGCCCCGATCGCCAGGATCAGAATGGGACGGGTCAGATCATTGGTTTTGATGCGCATGAAGGCCTCGATTTCGCCCTAGAGTTGTTAGACCCCCTTGGGGGCCATGGGCAGGGAGCGCAGGCGTTTGCCGGTGGCCGCGAAAATGGCGTTGCCGATGGCCGGCGCGATGCCCACGATGGGAGTCTCTCCGGCGCCAGCCGAGGGCAGGTCCTTCCGGTCGATGAGGACGACTTCCAGCGCCGGAGCGTCGCTGAAGCGCGGGACGCGATACTGCGCAAAGTGCGGGTTCAGGATGCGCCCGTTTTCGAACTTGATGGCTTCGAACAAGGCGCCCCCCAGGCCCATCATATTCGCGCCTTCGATCTGGTTGCGAAGCTGATCGGGATTGACCACCGCGCCGCAATCGAAGGCGGTGACCACGCGCACCACGCGCACTTGCCCCGCGGCCGGATCGACCGCCACCTCCGCGCAGGTCGCCACGTAGCCGCCCTTTTCGAGCCCTCCGGCGATACCGAACCCATGCCCGGGCTGAGGCTTGGCCTGTCCCCAGCCGAATTTCTGCGCGGCCGCGCCGAGCGCCTCCCGGAAGCGCGCATCGGTGAGGTTTTTGAGCCGGAAATCGAGCGGGTCCATTTTGGCCAGGTGCGCGAGCTCGTCCATGAACGACTCCCGCGCGAAATGATTGGCGGCCGCGGCGAGCGAGCGATACGAGCCCTGGCGCAGAGGCGATTTGGCGGGGTGAAACTGAATGCGCTGATTGGGAATGTTGTAGAACGTGGCGATGGCGGCCGCGCCGGAGTTGTAATTGTGGAACTCCCACGCGGTGATCGCGCCGTCGCTCGCCACACCCGCCGAAACTTCGATCACTCCGGCCGGGCGAAAATAGGCCCAGGTGAATTCCTCCTCACGCGTCCACACCAACTTCACGGGTTGGTGTACGGCTTGGGCCAGGCGCGCCGCTTCCACCGCCGCTTCGCCCGTGTGCTTGCCGCCGTAGCCCGCGCCCATGTCGGGCATCTGGACCCGCACGTGGTCTTCCGGCAGGTGGAAAGCTTCCGCCAGTTCGCTGCGTACTCCGAAGGGCCGCTGCGTCCCCGTCCACACGCTCAGCTTCCCGTCCTTCCATTCCGCCACTGCGGCACGAGGCTCGAGCGGCGCGTGGGCGATGTAGGCAACGGTGTAGGTTTGTTCGAGGCGCAGGCTCGCCCCCGCCAGGCCCTTCTCCACGGACCCGATGACGTGGCGGTCGCGGTCCTCGCCGTGCTCCACGTTCTTCTTCAGGTACTCGAAGAGCTCTTCACTGGACGGTTGGGGCGGAGATTTCCATGCCGCGTTGAGTGCCGCGAGCGCGCTTTCCGCAGCGCGCAGGCTCGCGGCGGTGACGCCCACAAAGTTGCCGTCGTGCACCACCGTGACGCCCGGCATCTCCTCCGCCTCGTGGGCGTCCAGAGAAGTGAGCGTGGCGCCGAAAGCGGACGGCCGAAGAACTTTGCCGTAAAGCATCCCGGGCAGCTTGATGTCGGAAGGGTAGCGATGCTTGCCGGTTACGATGTCGCGGCCCGTGACCTTGGGGAGCGGCTTGCCCATGACCTTCCACTGGGCCGCAGGGGTAAGAGGGTCTTCGGCGGGAATAACTCGTGCGAGCTCGCGCCCTTTGGCCAGTTCCGCGTAACTTGCGGTACGCCGCGATTCCGGGTCCGTTACGGCGCCATGGGCCGCGACCAGCTTGGCGCGGTCCACTTTCCAAGCTTCGGCGGCGAGGTCGATAAGGGCTTCGCGCGCTGTCCAAGCCGCCCGGCGAAGCTGCGGGCTCATGGTGGGAGTCGTCCGGCTGCCGAAAGTCCCCATGTCAAAGGGCACGCGGTCGGTGTCGCCCATGAGCAGATGGATCGAGCCGGGCTCGACACTCAACTCCTCGGCCACGGCCTGGGTGAGGGATGTGCGAATGTTCTGCCCCACTTCCACCTTGCCCGTGTAAACGGTGACTTCTCCATTTTCGTTGACGTGCAGCCATGCGGCGATGTCCTGGGGCAGGGATTCATCGGGCCGGCGGGCGCGGCCGGCTTCCTGGCCCGCGAGAGGCCGATCGAGGAGGCAGAAAACTACGATGCCGCCGCCCAAGAGCTTGAAGAAATCGCGCCGCGGCAGGCCAAAGTGATAGGAGGGTTTCGCGCTCAATTCGTAGCGCTCGGGTTCGAGGGGGGCAGGGACGATGACCACCCCGCCCTTCGGGCACCCCTCCTTTTTAAGGAGGGGAGTTACGGCCTTGCCCTTCGGGCACCCCTCCTTATTAAGGAGGGGAGTTACGGCTCCGCTCTCCGGGCATCGCTCCTTAGCAAGCAGGGGAATTGCAGTTTCCCCCTTTTCTCGGGTCAGGGGGTGGTTGACTAGTGGACTCTGGGGCGTTTTCACGAGCGCACCTCCTGCGGTGCTTTCGCGGCGCGGCGGACGGCGGCGATGATGCGCCGGTAAGTCCCGCATCGGCAGATATGGCCCTCAAGGAAACGGGCGATGTCCTCTTCTGTCGGGTCGTGGTGAACTTTCAGCAAGCCCACCGCGGTCATGATCATGCCGGAAGTGCAATAGCCGCACTGCATCACGCCCTCATCAAGAAACGCCTGTTGAACCGGATGCAGCCGGCCATCCTTTTCCAAGCCCTCGATGGTGGTGATCGGCTTCCGCGCCGCATCGCCCACCGGAGTAATGCAGGAGCGCCGCGGCGACCCTCCCAGCAAGACCGTGCAGGCGCCGCACTGGCCCTCACCGCAACCGTACTTGCTTCCCGTGAGGTCGAGGTCGTCGCGCAAAACGCTCAGCAGGCTCGCGCCGGCGTCGACATCGACGGAATACTTCACACCGTTGATGAGCAGTTCGGTAACTCTTGACATGAAACACCCCTGCCTACGCGGAGAATGAAAACTGCGGAAAGCGGATTAGCCCGATCCGCGGTTTCCATTTTACGCTGTTTTCTTCAGCGAGGTAGGGGCAGACGGAAGATTAGCAGTGGTGCAGTTTGGTTTTTTGTAGCGGCGCTATGCTAGCTATACGGCCGCGCGATAATGATGCAAAGGGTACGGCAAGCCGTACCCCTACAACCAGGGCGGATCCCACCCTGCCGCCTACTTCATTTTCTGCTGGAGGGCGTTCCGTTCCATGGCGCACTTTGCCGATTGCGGCGCGATTTTGCAGGCGGCGTCGAGATGTCCCAGAGCTTCCTTAAGAAATCCCAGATGCTCATCGATGAGTCCCAACTCGAATTGCCCGGTGTAACTATCGGGGGTCAACGCCACCACCTGCTCAAAGCGCCGGCGTGCCTTCGCGTAGTCTCCCTGCCCCAACCAGTACTCGCCGAGGGCTTCGGCGGCGGGTGCATATCCGGGGTCGAGCTTGAGGGTGGTGGCCCATTCCCGCAGCGCATCCTCGGGCTGGCCGGTTTTGAGATAGCATTCGCCGAGGTGAAAACGCGCCAAAGCGTTGCTCGGGTCCTTAGCCAGAACCTCGCGAAACTGGGGAAGGGCCGCGTTTGCCTGTCCCTCTTCGAGCGCCAAGAGGGCTGCGGCGTAAAGGTGGTACTCCTCCAGGCCATCCTTGGGGTCGGGCCCGGTGCTGTCTCCCTGCATCGGAGGTTGCCCCGCGAGATAGCCGAGCGACTCCAGGGCGGCGATAGTTTCCGGCGATAGGGGATTCGCCGGCGCCAAATCCTTCGGTGCGTAGTGAGCGCGCAGGGTGGCAAGCTCGGCATGAAGTTCGGACGCGACGGCGGAATTCTTGGACACGAGGTTGGCTAGCTCGTGAGGGTCGGCTTCGAGGTCGTAGAGTTCCGCCTTCGGTGCGTCAATGAGTTTGTATTTTCCTGCGTGCAGGCCGCGGAGCGGCGCCCAGCGGAAAGCATCGTACGCATAGAGGCTCTCGCTATAGACAGGACTCGGGCGGCCGGAATCGCCGGCCTTGATCGTGCCGAGTTGGCTTTTGCCGGCGAATGAACTGGGGGCGGGCATGCGCAGAAAATCCAGAATCGTGGGCGCCACGTCGATCAAGCCACAGGGGATGGGTGCGACGGCCGGATAGCCCGCGGCACCGGACGGCCAATGCACGAGCAATGGCACCCAAAGCGTACTTTCATAGATAAAGTAACCGTGGTCGGATTCTTGATGCTCCCCCAGACCTTCGCCGTGGTCGGAGAGCACAACCACCAAGGACTTCTCCCACCATCCCGTCTCGATCAATGCTTGCCGGAACTGGCCCAGCACCTGGTCAACATATTCGAGTTCCGCATCATACGGCGAGATGCCGCGGCGTCCGGCCTCCTCCGAACGGGGACCGGGATGAAGGTCATACGGCATGTGCAGATCATAGAGGTGAACAAAGGCGAAGACCGGTTGGCCGCGCTCCGCGTTGAGCCACTGGCGTGCGGCGCGCACTACCAACGCGCCATCCCGCCGCAAGGTCATGGAAAACGGATTTCTCGCCCGGGCAGCTTCGAGATTGAAAGGGCTGTCGTAAAAGTCGAAGCCCTGGTCCAACCCGAAGCGCTTATCCAGAAAATCACTGCCGATGAAGGCGGCGGTTTTGTAACCGTGTGAGCGCAGCACCGAGGCGAGGGTCACGGCCCCGGGAAGGACCCGCTCGCCGTTTTCTTCAATGCGATTCTGGAAAGGATAGGTGGATGTGAACAGCGAAGTGTGGGAAGGCAGCGTGAGAGGGATTTGCGCTTCGACCCGGGCGAAACGCGTGCCTCCCTCCGCGAACGAGTCCAAGTTGCGCGTGCGAATCTTGTTGTAACCGTAAGCGCTGAGATGATCGGCACGGAGAGTGTCAATTGAGATCAGGATGACGGGCGTGGCCGCCGGGGCGTCGCCGGAGGCTACGGCGCAAAGCGCGAATGGACAGAAGATGAGGGTTGCCAGCCACAAACCGGCGGCGGGGAGGAGCCGATGCGAAATCCAGCGAAGCGCCAGCGGAGAGAATTGTCCTGGGCGGGAGGCGGCCTTGAACGCTCGCAACCGCATTATGAAATGGCCTCGTGCGGGGTGTTGCTCCACCCTCTGTAGGATGCCAGAGTGGGGAAAAAGGAACTGTTGATTCTACACTTTACTGGAAAACCCGGCGGCTGCGGGGCTATGATTAGCGAAAGATTTCAGCGTGAAATCTGAATTTCGGGTGATTTCCCAGTTCGGAAATATATGATGGCTGCCGCGAACATCCCGAACCCCCAAGAATCGCGCGCACTCCAACTCGCCATGCGGGTTTCCCTGGCGGTCGGCTTCTTCATGCTCGGAACAAAAGTGCTCGCCTACGGGATGACCGGATCCGCGGCCATCCTCTCCGACGCTGCCGAATCGGTCGTCCACGTGGTGGCGGTTTCCTTTGCCGCTTACAGCCTGTGGTTGAGCCGCAAGCCTCCTGACCCCAGCCATCTTTACGGCCATGACAAGATCGCCTTCTTTTCGGCCGGGTTCGAAGGCGCCATGATTGTGCTGGCGGCGGTTTATATCGTCTTTGTGTCAATTCAAAGGTTGATTGCGGGGCCCAAACTGGAGAACCTGGGGACAGGGGCTTTGCTCGTTCTGGCCGCGGGTCTAATCAACGGAGCTCTGGGCGGCTATCTCGTCTGGGTCGGAAAAAAGTATGGGTCTTTGATCCTAGCGGCCGATGGTAGGCACGTACTCACCGACTGCTTGACCAGCCTCGGAGTCCTCGTAGGACTTGGTTTGACCATGGTCACGGGCTGGCTACGTTTTGATCCTCTGGTTGCGATTGTTGTCGCCCTGAACATCCTCTGGATGGGAAGCAAGCTGATTCGCCAGTCCATCGGTGGGTTGATGGATGAAGTCGATCCGATGACCCAAGCTCAAATCCGGCGACGGCTTACCGAGATGACCTCCGAAGCCGGAGTGGAGTTTCACGGGTTGCGGCATCGCAATGCCGGCAATACCAATTGGGTGGAATTCCATCTGCTCTTTCCCAAAGGGACTTCACTGGAATCTGCGCATTCGCTGGCCACCAAAATTGAAGAGAAGATCCAACAGGATTCGACGATGAGAACCGAAGTGATCAGCCATTTGGAAACACTGGAGGACCACCATGAGGTCCACAGTCGTGGTCACTTTGAAAAGATCGAGGAATAAGGTCCGCCAAAATTGGCAGCAAAGGAATCCGCTGTTACTGCCCTCAGGGCTTAAGCAACCAGACGCGATACGTGCGCGCATCCGAGAAGGGTACAAGAATCAACTCGCGGGGTTTACCCGCAACTTCGCCGTCGAAGCCGTAGGCCTGAGTTCCGCCCCAGTGGGGAGGCAATTTCGAGTCCGCATCCGCCAACTTCACCTCCGTCGTGCGGGGGCCTGCTGCCTGGAGGTCCACCACGCCGGGGTTGACGGCTTCTTCTAACGCGAGAATTTGCGGGCCCCGCGCGATGGCCACTGAGTACGGGTAACTCGGTCCACCCGGAAGCACGCGCGTCGTGAGATCCATCTCAATATTGACTTGATCGCCGGACTTCCATTGGCGATCGATCGCGAGAAACTCGCCGGGAGTACCGCCAAAATTTTGCCCCCTAATCGTCGCCGTATACCGTGCAGTCCACTTGGGAACCCGCAGATAAAGCGGGAACCGGCCTGCTTGTGCCGGATGCAAAGTCAATGTCACGGAGCCCTCGGCAGGGTAATTCGTTCTTACGTCAATCGCCAGGTTTCCGGCGCGCGTGGGCAGGTTGACGTGGCCGGGGACATAGAGCACCACTGCGGCGCCATCTCCCCTCGCGCCCCAGGCAAGCTGGGGGATCATGGAGATGCCGCGCGGCTCGCTGGAGACACAGCAATTAATACCCGGCGTCGGCGATTTCTTTCCGTTCAGGGGCGTGAAATAGCAGATGTTCCCGTTCGCCGGGTCCTGTGCACCCAGCAGGGCGTTATAGGCCGTGTGCTCCAGTTCCTCGCCATACTGTGGCTCACCGGTCAGCCGCAGCAACTCCCAGGTAAGCTGGAGCCAGGTTACCGTCGCGCATCCCTCTCCCACACTTGAGGTATCCTCGCCCGGCAGTTCCTGGTCATCAGCGAAATGTTCGTCCGTACTGGTCGTTCCCGAAACGTAGAGCCGGTGGGTGTCGATATCCTTCCACGCGATCTCGACCGTGCGCAGGTAAAGAGGCTTGCCCGTCACGCGGTACAACTCCGCCAACCCCACCAGGTTCGACATCATCTCGTAGGCTTTGGCGTTGGCGGTGTGAAAAACGCTGCCCGTGGCATTCAGCGAGGCAATAATATGCGGGCCATTCGGTTGGTCCCACGAGTGGACCAGATATTCACAGAAATCGAGATACTTCTTATTTCCGGTCACCCGATACAGCTTTACCATAGGCTCCAGCACGCTGGTGGCGGCCATCCCCACATGCGTTCCCGATTGGATAATGTCGCGCTGACCCGTCCCGGTGCCAAACGTGCGGCATAACAGGTCGCCGGCCCGTTGGGAAGCCGCGAGCGCGGGCGTGTATCCGGTCGCCTGGTAATAACTGGTTAGACCAATGAGATCGTACTTGTGGACCCAGACATCCCAACTCGTCCAGCGTTGATCGTCGGTGTAGGTGCCGAGGTAGCCGTCGGGCAGTTGCGTCGCGATCAGTTCCTGGGCCACGCGGTCCATGAGCGTCTTCAAATGGTCATCGTGGGTATACAGCCAGGTTTTGGCCGCGGCATCGAGGAACTTCCCCGCGTGCTCACCACACCACGCCTGCTGGCCGGGGCGATGCTGGAAGCCTTGCAAGAGGCCTTGTTCATCGACATGCAACAGGCGTCCATTCAGGTTGACCCCCATCCGTTCGCCCAGAATGCCTCCGATCTGTTGATCGCCATACGGCGCGGGCACGAACTGATCGGTAACTTGGTCGGAAACATCCGATGTCCTCGGGGTTTGTCCTGAGAGAATCGACAGGGCGCAGACAAATACAAGAACAAGAGGTCTCATGATATTCTCCGGCGCGGATTATAGGCTGATTGTTCCCGGAAGGCGAGCGGCGGGCCTAACCCGCACTTCTCGCCACGCTTGGACGGCCTTAGAGACTGGCGGAAGGGCGGGGCTTTACCCCGCCGAAATCGCGGCTGTCGCGCTCTGTTCGTCTCGCGCCCCACGCAGCTTGCGGCTGCAAGCTGCGCGGGGCGCGAGACACTTGAATAATCAGGAAGGCCTTGCAACGGCGGGGCTGAAGCCCCGCCCTTCCAGTCCCGTGATGAGGAATGCTCTAGAACGTAAACCGGAGCTGCAAGTCGATTCGCCGATTGGCCGCACTGCTGTTGTAAAATCCACCCGCCAGGGCGTTGGCTTGGCCAAATAGCGGCGAGTTGAGGTTGCCGATCGGCGCCGCCAAGTTGACGTTGTTGAAGAGATTGCGCGCGGAGACGCTCAACGTAAGGTTGTAACGGCGGTTGGTCGTGACCCCGCTGGACCACAATCCGCCCATTCCCCCTCCGCCCGAGAGTCCCTGGCCGCCCAGGCCCCGTTGGTGCCCTCCGCCCCCGCGGTTGCCGCTCTGGCTGCCCGCTCCCGAGATTTCTCTGCCGAACCCCCAGGTCTTGCTGACGCGCAGATTGACCACGAACTGGCCGAACCCCGTGCCGTAATTAACCGGGATGGGGGTTTCGCCGGGAGTAGGAGCGTTGGTATTGAAGGCGCCCCAGTGGGTAACCACCACGCCAGGGGCTGAGGTGTCCGTGGCGAAAGTGGGCCGGTTGTTGAAGATTGAACTGCCATTATAATCCTGACCTACTGTGATGTTGAAAGGAGTTTCGGAATTCGCCACCATGAAGGGGAAGATCTGGAAGCCGTGCGGAAGGTTCCAACTGCCTCCCAGGAAGACGCGATCGCGCACATCCCACGGGGCGCGCCCATAGTCTTCTTCCAGGTTGTACTGGTTCATAGGGAAGCTGCTCACCCCTGAGAAATCACTGTCGGCGAAACTGAGGGTGTAATACCCAAAAAGCGAAACCTTCGAGGTTCGAACATTGAAGTTGGTGATCAACTGGTTCTGGTTGTAAAGCCCGTCGGATTCGTACTGATACAAGGGGGCAGTGCCGCCAAAGGGGTACGGGCTGGTGGAGGGGTCGGCGGGGTCCGGCGCATTGATGTTGCGCGAATGAAACCTGTGATCGCCATGGTTATTGAGATAAGTCACGGAGACCGTGGAGATCTTGGAAACCTGGCGCTCGAGCCCTACCCCTGATTGAATGGTATAAGGAGCACGCAAATTGGGAGCGATCTGGTAGACCGTGGGTGTCGCCGTCAGCATGCTGACCGATGGGATAGTGGGGAAGAAGTCTGGCGAAGTGACAATGTACTGCTGCTCGTTGATCCCGTTCAGGTGTTGGGCGTTCAAGATCGGGGAATCACTGAAGCGGTCGTAAAAGATTCCGGAGCCGGCGCGCAAAACCGTCTTGGGTGTTTTCCCTTTTCCCAAGCCCCAAGCGAGGCCGAGGCGCGGGGCGAAATCGGCGTGATCGTGGATGTGGTTTTGGGTTTCATAGCGCAGCCCGGCGCTCAGAGTCAGATTGGGGCGCGCCTTCCAGTCGTCTTCCACGTAAGGCTCCAAGTCATAGTAGTTAATGTGAGCCACGGGGGTTCCCGCCACGATGAGGAACTGGCTTGCTCCGCCCCCGGCGGCGCTGATCTGGGCGGGAGTCTCACCCGCTGCGAGGCCCTTTTCCGTTATCTGATAGGCAAGAATTGAGGGGAAGGTAAAAGTGCCATTAAAGTTCGAGGTGGAACTCGAGGTGGGAACCGAATCCCGCAATCGCACTCCAAACTTCACGAAATTCTTGTTGAGGGACCAGGAGGTATAGTCCTGAAACTCATAATTGTCTTCGGTGTAATGGCTTGTTCCGGAGCTACTTCCGCCGCCAAAGAATGCCCCCAGGACCGAGATCGTGGGTAGAGTACTTTGCGGGGTCTGGGTGCTATGGTCGTGGTAGTAGCGGAAGCGCACCTCGGTTACCGCTTTCTCGTTGATGACTTGGGCATCACTGACTTGTACGGAGTTCCACGTATCGCCGGTGTTGTAAGCCAGCGAGGGCAGGCTGAACTGGCCCACCCCTTGATTGGTTTCGTGATCCTGCCAGAAACTATAACGGACGGTCAAAGTATTATTGGAGCCGAACTGGGTGTCAATCCGGGGGGCGATGTTGGTTCGTGTTTGCGGAGCGGGCAGAGCCTGGCTGAAGGGAACCTGGTTGAAGTTGGAATCGAGGATCACGGCGCTCACAATGGAGTCGGTTTCGATGTTGCGGCGCTCTCCGTCTACGTAGAACGAGGTTTTTTTGTTCAAGGGACCGCCGAGATTCCCGTCGAAATATTCGGAGTGGTAAGCCGGCACCACCGCGGCGAAGGGATTCCGGGTATTGAACGCGGAGTCGTTGCCGCTCATAAATACCTGGCCATGCAGCTTGTCCATGCCTGGCTTGGTGAGAACCTCGATCCTCCCATAGCCCAGCGAGTCGTATTGGGCCGAAAAGGGGTTCTGGTTGACGCGGATTTCCCGGATGGCGGATTTGGGAGGGAGTTGGCCGCCGGTAAATCCATCGATGTAGATCTGACCTCCATTGGGCCCCGCGGCGGGCCCCGCCAGAGCCTCCAACTCCGACTCCAATTCGTCGGGGTCGTCGGAGAGCGCTTCAATGTCTTTCCCTTTGATCACCAGTGAACTGGCATTTTCAGAGGGAGTCACGCTGACCTTGGTGGTCTCGTCGGTCACCGTCACCTGTTGCTTCTCCAGAGCCACTTCCAGATGCGCATCAACAACTTGGGGCTGGCCGCGGGCAATCACGATGCCGGTCTTCACAAAATCGGTAAAGCCCTTCAGCTGGATTTTAACCGTGTACGTGCCCGGCGGCAGATTGCGGAAGGCGTACCGGCCCTGATCATCGGTTTGGGCAAGCAGCGCTGTACCTCCCGGGCCCGTGACGGAGACGGTGAGGGCAGGAACTGCCGCGCCTGAGGGGTCAAGGACTTGACCGCTCAGACTGGGGCGGGTGGCTTGCCCGAAGATGCCAACGGGAATAAGGATAGATGCCAGCAAAACTGCGCAGAAGGTTCGCTGCGGATTTCTTAACAAGTCGTTCACCCTACACATCCTCCGGAGATTTTTTTGAAGTCACGCTCTGAGCTTACCGTTGCGAGGAAAAAATGCGGCTGAGCCTTTCACCTTCTCGACTGGAATTCTTACCACGGCTAGGAGATGTGGGGCTTTACAGGCCGCGGAAAAATACCTCACCACCTCGGCACGCCACCCCTCCTCAACTGAGGGAGCGGAGTTCCTTGATAATTCCCCTCCTGATTCAGGAGGGGTGGCGCCTTCGGCGCCGGGGTGGTTATCCGCGCTGGGGTTGTCCACGCCGGGGCGAATTACTGCTCGCCTTCTCCCCCGCCCATGGTCAGATTCCAAGACCCAAGATTCACTTCGCTACCCTTTGGGCGGGCAGATAGAATCGGCTCCACGCCGGTAAGAACTGCTATCGCCGTTACTTCCGAGGGATTCGCTCCCTCCGTACTGACCACGATGACGGGTTCGCCAGGCTTCAAATCAGCGAGAGTCACCGTCGGCATATGTTCGAGCGCCTGGTTGAAGTTGCCCATGCCACCACGGCGCCCCTCGCCCCCACCGCCCGGACCACCTTGGCCCCCCGGGCCTGCACCGCCTCTGGAACCCTCGACGGGGGGCGGTCCACCTGTCGATCCACCGCTGGGCGAGCCGCCGGAATTGAGCCGGGCAATCTGTTCCGCCACGAACGGGGGGAGTTGGCGCATCTTGGAATCCGCGGTCGTATGCACTACCACGGGCTTCCCGGAAGTCAGATTTTTTACCGTTACCGTGTTCGCTTGCGGGTCGACGGTGACCACCGTCGCGCTGATATTGCGGAAGGTTCCGAAAACCAGCTTTTCGACCGCATACTGGGTGCCATCCTCGCTCTTGTTGCCCAGGGCGCGGACTTGATCCCCCACCTTGATGGCACCGAAGGTACTCGGCTGCGCGTCGCTGAACTTGACGGAGTCTGGAGCGTAGCGCAGGAGCACCGCGTTCGGCGTCGGGGTGAGAATGACCGGATGAGTGGGATTCCCCGGCGTGGGCGGCGTGTTGGGGACAGCAATGGTGATCTCCTGCTTCGCTGGATCCGCGGCCACGGCTTTCACCACGCCCGAGATTCCCCGCTTCTGCCAATCCTGGACCTCGGCTTGATGCTCGCTGGCGAGATCCGACTTCGTCATCACAATCACGCGGGCCGCCGCGAGCGATTTCTGATCCTCCATGAGGTGGCCGACGACCGCGACCCGGTCCCCCACACTGATTTCGCCCACCGTGATCTTGGTAGCCGTCTTTAAATCCCTTGCACCTGGTGGAACCCGCAGAACCGAGACATCGTCACCCAAAAGCACCTGTACATCACCACTCTTTTCTGTGTGCAGGGTGAGTTTGCCGGGTTGGATGCTGGTGACGTCCCCGAGGGCTCTGGCTGCCTGCGGGGCCTGGGCTCTAACCAGATGACTCGTTAGCGCGAGCAAAGTCCAAACTGCTAGAAAATAAAGAATTCCCTTTTTCACCGGGCCAAACCTCAGTTTTACTTAGACGTTTCCCGCAACAAGGCCGTTACTAGTTCCAGGGATACCGGGGGAAAAGGCCCCTGTTCAATTCACGCAGCCTTTCTTATGATGGCGATTCGCGCACTCCGTCTGCCACTCTGAAATTCGACAGATCCACCTACTCTCGGTCAGTGGATAAAGCCGATATCCCCGACATTCTTAGTGAAAGATGCCCCTTCATCTAGCCTTCGGACACCCCGGGTGTTCTATTTGGGACATCCATTATAACCAACATAGCTCCCCTCGACTAGAGAACAAAATGTCCCCGGGTCCAGTTTTCTAACCGAATCGGACAAATTGGCAGAAAGACTTCGAGCCCCCTACAACGGCTCTCCTTTGATGGTAATTATGTCGAACCTCCACAAAGTCTCTGCCCACATGTGTTCTAAAACATGGGGAAAACTTCCATCAGCAATCAAAAGCCAAGTATGATCCTCGCATACATTTCCGCGGCACAAGCAACTTGGTCAAGCTCAACATACTCCACGGCGGCATGGGCGCGATCGATGCTTCCTGGCCCCAAGATGATGCTGGGGACTCCTGCCCTCGAGAGCTTGCTGGCATCGGAGCCGTAGGGCACGCCAACCACGCCGCTGGCTCCCCGAAGCATTTGTGAGACTTCTCTCGCCACCTCCACGACTCGCGCGGAAACTGGGGTCTCCATCGCCTGATCTTCCAGCATCGGAGGCTCCATCTCGACTTTGAACTCAGCATCCTCAGCTTGCATTCCGGAAATCAGCCCGCGCAATTCTTCCCACACGGTTTCCTGGGTTTCGCCGGGCAATAATCGGCGGTCGATTTCGACGGTACACGATTCCGGGACCTGATTCACTTGGATGCCGCCGCGAATCGTTCCTACCGTGAGCGCCGGCGACCCCAGGAGCGGGTGCTGCCGCAGGCGATAGCCGGGCAGCAACTTTTCTTCGATGGCCAGGATCATTTTCGCCATCTTGGTGATCGCGTTGATGCCCAAGTGCGGCTTCGCGGTATGGGCGGCACGGCCGCGGGTATGCATCCGCCACCGCAGGACTCCCTTCGAGGCCACGACGGTCTCAAGGCTGGTAGGTTCCGCAACCACCGCACCTCCCGGCTTTACTCCCGCTTCCACGAACTTCACGATGCCGCGAAAAGAATGTTCCTCATCCACGGCCGCCAGCAACACCGTGGTCGCGCGGGGCGGAAGTCCGGCATCGCGCACGGCCTTTAGCGCGTGCATCATGGCGGCCAACCCTCCCTTGGTATCGCAGCTTCCGCGGCCATACATGAGGTTGTCTTTCCGAGCGGGCCGGAAAGGTTCGATGCTCATCCCTAACTCGGAGGCCGTGTCCATGTGGGCCTCGAAGATCAGCGTCGGTCCTCCAGGTTTTCCTTGCAGCTTGGCAATCACGTTAGGGCGCCCCTCGAAAACAGGCTGGTATTCGAAGGGGATGGAATTCCGCCGGAAAAATTCACCCACGTACTCAGCCACCCGCCCTTCCCCCGGCCCTCCCGGATAGCCGGGGTTGACGCTGTTGATGGAAATCAGGTCGCCCAATGTGGCGAAAATCTCTTCCGAATTTAACTTCAGGCTTGGGTCCATGGTTGCTATCCTCAGGTATGGGGAAACTCGTGTCGCCGCCGCCCTCGCATGCCGCGGGATCATCGATCGAAGCCAAAGCCTCGACCACTATTCCAGGTAGTGACTCATTTTGAGGTGCCACGGGCGTCCCGCCCGTGAACGGGCACGGCCAAGATGGCCGTGGCACATCAAAACGAGTCATTACCCTATTCCAGCTTCACGTCGTGCTGTTCTTGCGCAGATTGGATCAAGGCCAAGGTTACTTTCAGCGCCTCGAAGGCCTCCCGCGGCGTGATGACCTTGGGCGGCTCGCCTCTTCTCACGCAGTCCACAAAGTAACCAAGCTCTTCCTTGATCGCTCCCCGCAGGGTGCCCGCCAATCGCGCGTCGTAGGTCGTATTGACGGATTCCGCGCCTTGCTCCTTCCACAAATTCAGGGCGGAGGGCACCAGGTGAATGTCCGCCACGGCTTTCGACCCGATCACCTGCATAGCGTCGTTGGTCATGATCCCGGCCTGGTCGGGGATCAGCCAATGGGTCTCGACGCAAGCCACGGCTCCACCGGCGAATTCGAGAAAACTCCAGTTGATGTCAGGATTATCCCCTCCTTGGATGTTACGCGTGAACGCCCGCACGTTCGCGACCCGGTCCTGCGTATACCAGAGGCAAAGATCAATGTCGTGAATGGAGTTCTCCAGAATGGCGTGCGCCCGCGAGTAAATGGCATAGAGCTTCCTGGGCCGGTTGCGGCGAGCATGGAGGGAAACGATCTTTCCCAGATTGCCTTCCTGGATTTCCCGCTGCAGGCTCCCGTAATTGTTTTCAAAGCGCAGGATGTGGCCCACCATCAAATGCACACCCGCTTGTTCCACGGCCTGCATGATTTTTTCCGCGTCCGCAAGATTGGTGGCAATGGGTTTTTCAAGCAGAATATGTTTTCCCGCTTGTGCCGCCGCCAGCACCGGTGCGAGATGCAGGGGTTCGGGTGTCACGACGCTTACCAACTCGATATCTTTCCGCGCACACAGTTCCGCCGCGTCGGTATAAGTATGGGGGATCTGATACTTGCCGGCGATCTCACCGAGACGCCTTTCGCGAACATCGCAGATAGCGACGACCTCAACATCGGGGAGTGCCCGATAGGTTTCAATGTGCAACTCGCCAAATAACCCTACGCCAATAACCCCCACGCCGATTTTTGCCATGCCGGCTCCTTTCTGAAGCTAATTAAACCATTCCCCTGGATTGGCCCGCGCGGTAGTGGTGTCATTCGAAAGTGGCACGGGCGTCCCGCCCGTGAACGGTCACGGCCAAGATGGCCGTGCCACACCCAATGACACCACTAGCGGCCCGTGCGACGCGGCCGGGAGCATTGCATCCCTATTCATGAAACACAATCCCCCACCCCTGGTCAAGACTCATCCTGGCAGCAATCCATCCGCAAGACCCGCGTATAGCAAGCGCCCCGCCATTTGGTAGTGACTCATTTTGCTGTGCCACGGCCATCTTGGCCGTGCCCGTTCACGGGCGGGAGGCCCGTGGCACCTCAAAGTGAGTCATTACCCAAGCGCCCCCGCCATTTGACAACCTGCACGGCTAGGGTAGAATTACTTTCTGGTTTTCGAAACCACCATGTCACGACTCAAGCTTTCCGTTGTCCAGTATCTCAACACTGTGCCGCTGATCTGGGGCATGCTGCGTGGTGAGCAGCAGGGGAAATTCGATCTCCAGTTCACCACCCCGGCCAACTGCGCGGATGCGGTTCACCGGCGCCTGGCGGACGTCGGCATCATTCCCTCCATTGAATACCAAAGGCAAGACCGGGCGCAAATCCTCACCGGCATGTCCATCGCTGCCAAGAACGAAGTGAAGAGCGTGCTGTTGCTGAGCAAGGTGCCTATCGCCAAGATCCAGACCGTGGCGACCGACAATTCTTCCCGGACCTCTGCGGCGCTGTTGCGGATCTTGATGCGCAAGTTCTATTCCAAGTGGATCACGGTCACCCCGCATGCCCCGCGTCCCGACATTATGCTGGAGCACGCCGATGCCGCACTGCTCATCGGCGACGCGGCGCTGACCTTTGCCGGGCAGGTCGCGGAGGTCTATGACCTGGCCGCCGAATGGAAGCGCTTCACCGGCCTCCCCTTTGTTTTCGCGCTCTGGGTGGGCCACGACGATCTCAACCTCACCAAACACCACCCGGACTTCACCGCTTCCCTGGCGTTCGGGCTCGCCCACATTGACGACATCGCGGCGGAATATGCGCCCAAGCTTGGCCTGCCGCCCGACGCCATCAAGGTTTACTTAACCCAAAATGTGAATTATGCTTTGGACGAGGAGAATCGACGGGGCTTACGGCTGTTTTACAAACTGGCCCACGAGACGGGCATCATTCCCGTGGAGAGAGATTTGTATTTTGCCTGAGTCCTCCGGCCGCTGCTTACTCCACCGGCGTGCCCGCGAACTCTCCGGGCCAGGAATGAATCTCGGGTAGTGGTGTCATTTGCTGTGGCACGGCCATCTTGGCCGTGACCGTTCACGGGCGGGACGCCCGTGCCACTTCCAAATGACACCACTAGCGAATCTCGTATGTCATTGACTCCTGCCCAAGCTCTCGATATGTTGCGCTCGGATGACCTGCTGGGCATCGGCATGGAGGCGGATGCCGTCCGCAAGCGCCTGCATCCCGGCAACGTGGTCACTTATCAGGTCGACCGCAATGTCAACTACACGAACATCTGCACGGAGTATTGCTCTTTCTGCGCTTTCTACCGTCCCGTGGGCTCGCCGGAAGGTTATATCCAGCCGCTCGAATCCATCTATCAGAAGATCGAGGAGACCATTGCCCTGGGCGGCACGGGAATCCTGATGCAGGGCGGGCTGCACCCTGACCTCAAGATCGGTTACTACGAAGACCTGCTCCGCAACATCAAGCAGCGCTTCCCGCAGATTCACCTGCATTGCTTTTCCGCGCCGGAAGTTCTGAACATCGCGGAAGTTTCCGGCCTCTCGCTGCGCGACACCATCGTGCGGCTGATGGACGCCGGTCTGGATTCCATTCCCGGCGGGGGGGCCGAGATCCTCGACGACGAAGTTCGCCGCCGCATTGCGCGCCTGAAGTGCACGACCGAGGAGTGGCTGCTCATGCATCGCACCGCGCACGCGCTCGGCATGCGCACCACCGCCACCATGATGTTTGGCTGCGGCGAAACCCTGGAGCATCGCGTCAACCACCTCGAGCGTGTCCGCCGGTTGCAGGATGAGACCGGCGGCTTCACCGCCTTTATCCCCTGGTTTTTTCAGCGCGCCCATACCTCGCTCGGCAACTTCATCAAGGAAGAAGTGACGGCGGTGGATTACCTCAAGACGCTCGCCGTCGCGCGTATCTATTTGGATAACATCGAAAACGTGCAGGCGTCGTGGCTGACGCCCGGCCACAAAATCTGCCAGATCGCCCTGCGCTTCGGCGGCAATGACGTCGGCTCCATCCTCATCGAGGAGAACGTGGTGCGCGCCGCGGGTGTCACCCGCACCTCCAGCGAAGAGCAACTGCGCCGCATGATTCAGGAGGCCGGCTTCCGCCCTATCAAACGCGATACGCTCTATCGCAATTATTTCTTGAACTAAGGAAGCGGCAGGGGCACGCCCTTCTGGGAAGTCCAATCCTTCAGGTAATCCGTATACAGGAAATTCACGCCCACGGTGGAGAGCGTTTCCGGCAAGGTTTGGTTCAGCAGGCGATATTCTTTCCCCACCCGCTCACAGTTTTCGTTGATGAACTGTTGCAGGAGCGCGCGAGCATCGGCATCTTTCCCCGCTTTAACATCTCGCAGGGCCTCGGCTTCCACGCGTTCCTGCCGGTCCATTTCCCAGCGTTCGGTTTGATCGAACACGCCCCGAACGTTGGGGTTCAAGGCGCGGTAGTTGAGGTCGCAGAGCAACTTCAAGCGGTTGGCCCACCACCACGGAGAGTCCGCGGAATACGTGCTGGTGCCGATCGCGTAGGACGCGGGAATGGCGGGTCCATGCAGGTAAAAGGGTTTGAAAATGTTGCAGCAAGGATTGGAAAAGCTCGCCCAGTAAACCTGGCGCAGCAAAGGGGGCATCTCCGCGCGCAGTTGCACGATGAACGATGCGGCGGAATGGTAGGGCGATTGGGGGGTGTCATGCATGCAGGGCGTGGGCCAGAAGGCTTCCGGCGCCGCCCAGCGCGGTTCGATAAAAGTCCCTTCCAGGTGGCTGCGGCTGATCGCCATCATGCTGGCGGGAGTCACGTGGGAGAAGTCCCGGCGCAGGCATGACATGGTCATGTTGCGGCGAATCTGCATGCCACCCGGATTCTTGGAATCCTTCGTCCAGTAGTTACCGTAGTCGCGCGCGAAGTTGAAATCCTTTGCCGACTTGGTCCAGCCCATCTCAATCGCATGCTCGACCAGCCGTGGGTGCGCCTCGTCCCAGTCCCGCTCGATCGAATAAATGTTGGAAATGGAAAAGACCCCGTGGGTGATGCGCTTGGCGGCCCAGTAGCGGCCCGCCGTCTCCAGCACCCAAGCTTCGTGCGGATCGGCGAGGATGTAACTATTGTGGTAATTGGCCTTGCCCCATTCGCCGGCGCGCTCGCAGTCACCGCTTTGGCCATACTTTTCGAGCAAGTCGATCATCGCGTGCATGGCTTCGTAAGCGGTTTTGCCGCGCTCGATTCCCAGCCGCAGAAGGTCCATGCCCAGGAGGCCGTCGCCCCACTGCACGGGCTCTTTCGAAAACACCGCCTCGTTGCCGATCGCCACACCATACTCGTTCAATCCCTGCTCGTACCCATACGCCCACCAAAGCTTGGAGCCGATATGCTCGTAAGTCTCAGCGGCCTGGGGGATTTCAATGTATGTGCACTTCACCATCTCGCCCGGCGCATGGTGCTGGTGGGGAAACTCCACCAGAACCTGAGCCTCCATGGGCGGGCGGTCACTGTTCTTGGCGAGAATCACGGAATGGTCGGCGGTCGCGTCCGGCAGCGCCACCCAGGTGTCGCAGCCAAGCGCCGTGGCCCGTGAGCCGATGAAAGATGTGATCGCTACCATGGCCAGAGATGTTATCCAACGCTCCCAGGCTAAGTCCATTCCCCCGCAAATGCTCATTGGAAATTCCCCTCCGCCTAGACTATAGGGCAGCCATCCCAGCGCGGCAATATCAAATTATCCGCGCTTGTCGCCGCGCAAACCATGTACCGGGGACATATTCCGATTGCGGATTTACAGTAGCTGCTTGCCTGCACGATCGTCCCAAAACGAAACGAACAATGCCACCGCAGCGAGAAATGCTATCAGAAACAATCCAGTTCTCACCAATTGCACGGGGCCTTTGATGCTTGGGAGTAGGACACGCACCGGAGTTAATACTATGGTTACAGCATTTGCCACCCAAATCGTTTTTTCCTCTTTCCGCATTGCGGCTAGGGCGAAGACAACTCCCAGCCAAAGGAAGTAACCATAGAAGACAACGTTAATTATTACCACCGCCCATGGGGGAAGAATCCCAGCGTACATCCACGTCCATGGAAGAGGCTTACCCCAAGTCAATGGATGTAAACAGGTAGCGACAAACCAACCTGTAACTACCAAAGCCATGAGGGCTCGGGAGCGCGTAGTAATCAGCCCTTGCTCGGTAGTCATGAGCCCCTTCTACACCCAGTTCATATAGGCGGTCAAGCAAGCGTAGACCTGCTCGTTAGGTCCGCGGCTTTTGGGTGTCAATGGAGGACGAACCGCGCTCGCCTGGTTGTAGGGGTGCGGCTTGCTGTACCCTTTTTATGGCTCGACCGAACCAAGAGGGTACGGCAAGCCGTACCCCTACAACCATGTTCATTCCTCTTGACAATTATCGTTATAACATCTATTATGCTCTCATGGTGGCCAAGCTCCAGGACGAGATCAAGCAGGACAAGCCCTTCCCGAGCCTGCAAGCGGAAGTATTCTTAAACCTCCTGCGCACCACCGATGCGCTGTCCCGTGGCGTTGAGGAGATACTGAAACTCGCAGGCCTTTCCCAGACCCAATACAACGTCCTGCGGATTCTGCGTGGCGCGGGCGAACCCGGCCTCTGCTGCCGCGAGGTGGCGGAGCGCATGATCACGCGCGACCCTGATATTACGCGCCTCCTCGACCGGTTGGAGCGGCGCGGATTGCTCACGCGCAGCCGCGACAGCAAGGATCGCCGAGTCATCACCGTGCGCATTACCCCCGCAGGGCAGAAGCTTTTGAAGGACCTGGATGGGCCGCTCGCGGAGTATCACCGCAAGCTATTGAGCCACATGGACAAGAGTGACCTCCGCAAGCTCGTGGACCTTTTAGAGGCAGCCCGTGAATCTTAAGCGCTTTTTGTGCATCCAATAGTCGTTATGACGAATATCCTAGAACCACTCATTACGGGAGCCAGCGGTAAACAAAAGCCGCTGCCGAGAAAAAAATCAGGAGGGACCATGCATGCCACGAAAACTGGAACCAGTAAGCCGAACACCGAGCTTGGAATCCATGAGCTTTTGGCCCGCCGCTGGAGCCCACGGGCTTTCGCCGCGCGGCCCGTCGAGCCTGCCACGCTCACGCGCCTCTTCGAGGCCGCACGTTGGGCGCCGTCGAGCTATAATGCCCAGCCTTGGGCCTTCATCGTGGCCACGCGGCAAGACGCGGAAGGCTACAACCGGCTGCTGAGCACTTTGGTGGACGTCAATCGTCAATGGGCGCAGCGGGCGCCGGTTCTGGTGCTGGCGGTCGCCAAGCTCGATTTCGATCATATCCCCCAGCCCAATCGCCACGCATATTACGACCTGGGCCAGGCGGTGGCCAACCTGGCGGTCGAGGCAACATCGCGCGACCTCTACATCCATCAGATGGGAGGCTTCGACGCGCGCGCGGCTCGGGAGCTTTTCGCGATTCCGGCGGGCTACGAGCCGGTGGCGGTCTTGGCGCTGGGTTACCTGGAGGGAGCGCCGGAAGCGCAGGCGGGACGCACGCGCAAGTCGCTTGCGGATTTCGTTTACAGCGGAAGCTGGGGCCGGCCCGCGCCGCTCGCTTTGGAAACCGAGTCACCATCGCAGGTGGCCTAACCAGGACTGCTCCTTAATCTCCACCTTTACGGAGGATGACATGCTCAAGAAGCTATTCCACACCGAGGACGACAAGGTCCAAACGATTCAGCGGCTGGTGCTGGGTATAGTTTTCCTCGCGCACGGATCGCAAAAAATGTTGGGCTGGTTCGGAGGCTACGGCTTCAAGGGAACGATGGGATTCTTTACCCAAACCATGCATATCCCCGTGCTCTTCGCCTTCCTGGCGATTGCCGCGGAGTTTTTCGGCGGGCTGGGGCTGATTCTCGGTTTGCTGACCCGAATCGCTGCCTTCGGCATCACCGTCAACATGCTCGTCGCGATCTTCATGGTGCATTTGCCGAATGGCTTGTTCATGAACTGGACGGGCCAGCAGAAAGGTGAAGGTTTTGAGTATCACCTGCTGGCGCTGGCCATCACCGTAGCGCTGATGATTAGAGGCGCGGGAGCCTTTTCACTCGACCGCGCCATCAGCACGACGTAGGTCCGCGGCTTTGGGGTGTCAATGGAGGGCGAACCTCGCCCGCCTGGTTGTAGGGGTACGGCTTGCCGTACCCTTTTCATTTTTATGACGCGACCGAACCAAGAGGGTACGGCAAGCCGTACCCCTACAACCACATAACTTCCTCTTATCACCGGCCCTCCGCGTATTTCTTCTTCCACTCCTCGATAGCCTGCATTTTCTCTCTCAGCCGTTTTTCAAAGCCCTGGTCCGTGGGGCGGTAGTAGTGGCGGTCTTTGAGGTTGTCGGGCAGACACTGCATATCGGTGAGCTTGTCTTCGGCCTTGTGCGCGTATTGGTAGCCTTTGCCGTAACCAAAGTTCGCCATCAGTCCGGTCACGGGGTTGCGGAGGTGGAACGGCACGGGTTCGGCGATGGTTTTCTGGGCGTCGTTCGCGACTTCGCCATAGCCGACGTAGAGGGCGTTCGACTTGGGGGCGAGCGAAAGGTAGACCACCGCCTCGGCGAGTGCGAGGTTCCCTTCCGGCATTCCCATAAAGTGTACCGCCTGCATCGCCGCCACCGTCACGCTCAAAGCATTCGGGTCGGCCATGCCGATGTCCTCCGAAGCCATGCGCATCACGCGGCGCGCGATGTAAAGGGGATCTTCACCCGCCTCCAGCATGCGCCCCAGCCAGTAAAGCGCGGCGTCGGGGTCGGAATTGCGGACGGACTTGTGGAGCGCCGATATCAGGTTGTAGTGCTCTTCCCCGGCCTTATCGTAAAGAAGAACCTTCCGCTGAATCGCGTCTTCCACCAGCGCCTCGGTGATGGTGGCGCGTCCTTCCGGGTCGCGCGGGGCCGCCGCGACGGCGGTTTCGAGCGTGTTGTAGGCGGCGCGCGCGTCGCCGTTTGAGAACACCGCGATTTGCCGCAGCAGCTCATCGGAAATTTCAACGCGTTGGGAGCCGAGACCGCGCTTTTCATCGTTGAGCGCGCGGCGGAGGAGCGTTTGCACTTCATCCGTCGAAAGCGCGGAGAGCATGTAGACCTTGGCGCGCGAAAGCAGCGCCGCATTGACTTCAAACGAGGGATTCTCGGTGGTGGCGCCGATCAACACGATGTCGCCTCGCTCGACATAAGGCAGAAACGCATCCTGCTGCGCCTTGTTGAAGCGATGGATCTCATCGATAAACAGCACGGTGCGCCGGCCGTAATGCCGGGATTTTTCCGCCGCCGCCATCACTTCCTTGATTTCCTTGATGCCGGCCAGCACGGCGCTGAAGCGCACGAAATCGCTGCGGGTTTTGCGGGCGACAATCGTGGCGAGCGTGGTCTTGCCGGAGCCGGGCGGTCCCCAGAGAATCATCGAGCCCAGCTCATCGCGCTCGATCTGGCGGCGCAGCGGCTTATCCCGACCCAGAATGTGAAGTTGGCCCACGAAATCCTCGATGGTTTCGGGCCGCATGCGGTCGGCCAGCGGCGAGGGGCCGGCCCCGCGCGAAGTGGCGCTGGACGAGGGGTCCGTGGGGGTGGGTTCAAACAAGCTCATAGGCATTGATTCATTGAGTCATCGGATCATTGAATCATTGAAAGGTCCAATTTATGGGTCCATCGAACCATTTAAACCACAAATGACGTACCGGCCCCAGCTCTAAATTACTCAATACTTCAATGATCCAATGACCCAATGATTCAATATCTAAATCCTCTCTGGCGTGCGGCCTCATAGAGAAAGATGCTCGCCGCCGTGGCCGCGTTCACGGAATCGACTTCCTCGCGGATGGGAATGCTCAGAAGTTGGCTGGCGTGGCGGGCAATTTCCTCGGGCAATCCCGTGGCTTCACGCCCAACCAGAATGGCGAGCGGTCCGGTCAGGTCGGCTTGGGAAAGCGAGGCTGGGCTGTGCCGATCCGCCGCCACGATGCGTACCCGGCGGCTCAAAAAGGTCAAGGATTCATTCGGATCGAGCCCGCAAACCAGCGGCAGGCGGAAGATGGCTCCCGCCGAAGAGCGCACGGCCTTGGGATTGAAAGGGCTTACCGTCGCCTTCAGAGTCAGAAATCCCGCCGCGGAAAACGCCAGCGCGCTGCGCATCATGGTGCCGAGATTGCCGGGATCCTGAATTTGACATGCCACCACCAGCAGAGGATTACGCGCCGCCAAAACCTGGTCAAGACTATAAGCGGGAATTTCGATGAGCGCGGCGATTCCTTGCGGAGACTGCGTTTGCGTGACGCGCTCGAACAAGCGGTCCGGGACCGCGGTGGATTCAGCCTCCGCGGGCAGGCGGTCGAGCAACGGGGAGAATTTTTCTACGGCGCTCGCGGCCACCAGCACGCTGTGAGTCTTGACCTCGGGAGCCGCGTCGAGCGCCTCCTCCACCAGGAAAGGGCCTTCCACAGCCAGCCAACCCTCCCGCGTTGTTCCCTCGGCCAGGGCGCTGCGAAAGACTTTCAACAGAGCGTTGGTGGGACTGGTGACTTCCCGAAGATTTGTGCGTCGCATGCGGTGACCTTGGCCCTCTAGCGGGGGGCGACTAGAGCTTAACACTATGACGGGCATTGACGGCTTATTGCCGGAAGCTATCCCGTGCCAGTTGCACACGCAGAGGAACCGTTCCAATCGTCTTGCCCCCCGATTCCGCGGTGACCGTGAACATCTGCCAGTCCGGCCGGATTTCCGCCGGCGCGGCAGCCTGCGCGCGCATGTAGTAGCGGTGCACCTGGGCCTCGATGTGGGCGGGAGGCGTGGGCAGCACTTTCCATCCTTGCGGAGCGCTCACCGAGATATTGACATCGATGGCCGCATCGGTGGGATTGTCGACAATCAAAGGAATACTCAGATAGGTCCCCTGGGTGATGGAGATTTCATACGGTATGAGACCAAGCAAGCTGTCTAACCCATGGGCCTGCCAGAAGAGGTAGTAATAGTGCCAGGGGTCACCCATCTCCATCACCGGCTCCACATGCCGGGGCGCAAGGTAGCCGGGCGGGCGTTGATAGGGGATGCCGCCGGGCACTACGCCGGCGAAGACATCATCGGTGGGGCTGCCGCCGACCAACGATTTCCCGAGGATGAACTGGACGGGGCTCGGCGCGGGCGTGCCTTGCCGCGGACTGCCCGGAGGATGCCGGGCCGGATTGTACTGGGTCTGATGTTCCGCCCGCGACTGACGGGCAATATCGGCATAGCTGATATTACGGGTGGGTGAGATGTCCGTAACATTATATTCGGGGCCTTTCCCGGCATAAAAATCTTCGTGGGTGGCGTTGGCAAAAAAGTAGAGCTTCTGCGGCTGCCAGGTCCGAAGCCCCTCCGTGCGGTTCGCATACGTTCCCGGCTCGGTGGCCGGTGAAACCTGCTCGGGAAAAGCGGTGGGATCGCCGGCCAGGTCAAACGCTTCGGCGGCCAGAATGCCGGAGGCCTGATGATCAGCGTGGTTTTCTCCGGTTACGAATTCGGGGAGCCAACTGATGATGACCTCAGGACGGGTCAGGCGCACCAGGCGGACTACCCGGCCCAGGGTCATGCCGTGGTCATTGGCTTCAAACGACTCCAGCAGATTTTGGGTCTCGTTGTCGGAGCCGCCCAAATTCCAGGCATTGGTAATGCCCAGGACGGCGACGGCGCGCAATCCTTCGATCACGCGGATAGCGGCCAGCGAGTCGGCCCTTTCCGGACCCACCAGGTTCCGTCCCCCATTGAAGCTTTGGCCGGTGCCATTCACCCACACGATGGCCACCCGGCGCTTCTGGTCAATGGCGCGAGCTAAATAGCCAGCAATGTCGGCCTCATCGTCATCGTGCGCGACAATGAGGAGAAGGTCAGCCTTAAAGCGCGGATCGGGCTCGCGATTGTTCATCTTGTAGGTGTCCTGGCTTCGGTCCAGTACGGATTGGGCTTTGACCGCAACGCTCTGGAGTGCTGCAAGCAGGATTACCGGCAAGAAAATTCCGATCACCATCCTCTGGCTGAAACTGCGCTGCCCCATAATGCCTCCCCAGAGTTTTTTTGAGGACTCATCCGTCAAGTTCGCTCAATCTCCCGCATGACCCGCAACGTATTTCCTCCGACAATTTTCTCGACCTCGGCGTCAGAGAAGCCGCGTTCCAGCAAACCGCGGACGATGTTGGGCTCCTTGGAAATATCTTCCATCCCCTCCGGCAATTGGTCACTGACGCCGTCGAAGTCCGACCCGAGCCCCACATGGTCAATGCCGGCGATCTCAACGGCATGCTGGAAGTGGTCGAGCAGGCGGTCGAACGGGATGCGGCCCAACCGGGCGATTCGTTCCGCCTGCAACTTGCGCAATTCTTCTCCCCGGCGTTGTGGGTCGCCTGCGAATTGCTTGGTGATTTGGAGCTCCTCTGCCTCGACGGCGTCGAAGTTGTAGCGGTTCAGGAAATCCTGGTCCAGGAATGCTTCGAAAAAATTGATGTGAACCACCCCGCCCTTCCGGCCCAGGGCGCGTAGCATCTCGTCAGTCATGTTGCGCCAATGGCTGCACAGAGCTCGGCAGGAAGAGTGCGAAGCGATGATAGGTGCTTCTGAGACCTCGAGCGTGTCCCAGAAGGTCTTGTCGGCGACGTGCGAGATGTCCACCATCATGCCCAGGCGGTTCATTTCGCGCACCACCTGGCGGCCGAAGCCGGTGAGCCCGTTATGCTCGGGCGGCTGCCCCGAGGCATCGGCCCAGGGGGTATTGGTGAAGTGCGTAAGAGTCATGTAGCGGGCGCCGAGTTGATAAAAAGAGCGCAACACCGCGAGGTCAGAATCGATGATGTGGCCGCCCTCCAGACCCACCGACACGCCGACCTTGCCCTGAGCCTTGGCGGCCACAATTTGATCGGCCGAGGTGGTCAGCACCAAGTCAGCCGGGTGACGCGCGACTTCTCTTCGGATGGCGTCGACTTCGTCCAACGCCCGCTCTACCGAGGCTGGCCCGCTCAGCAAACGTGAGTTCGGATTCGACGCCAGGAAGATGCCTGCCACGTGACCGCGCCGCAAGCGCGGGATGTCGATCTGGGCATAGGTGTGTTCTTTCCCCAGATCGTATCCTTCGTCCAGGATAAGTTGAGTGGTGTCGGCGTGGAGGTCAATAATCGCCGCCCGATTCAACACGCGCTGGAGGCGAGCGGAGTCGACCTCAACCTTTGCCTTAGTTGGTGGAGCGCCGGACTGAGCTCCGGCCTGGGTCGCACCAGCTATGGCGGCGGATATAACCTGAACAAAACGACGGCGACTGACTTCCGAGTCCTTCGACATAAAGAAATTCCTTCCAAGGTTTGGGGCAAATTATACGCTTGAAAGGGTCGATCTGCTAAAATCAGTACTATAAGCAACAGTCCCGGTAGGCGTTAAAATAACCGTTCGCCGCGCCCGAAAGCCCGCGTAGCGGGCGCCGTCATTTGGCCCACGGCGAGCCAGCCGTGGGAAGGAACGGGGTGGAGGAAATACTGAGCCCCGCAAGGGCCGACATCGGGTCGGGGTTTGAACGCGGCCCGTGACGGCACCGCGCGATGTTTCAGTCTGACGGTGACCGGATGCCGCCCCGATGGGGCTGGGGATTCTTGAGTGCCATCTCGATCCCACGGCTGGCTCGCCGTGGGCCACACGATATCGCCCCTGTCGGGGCTCGAAACGGTGTCGTATCCTCATTAACGCCTATTGAGAAAGACCCTTCACCCCCCCTCTCCCCACAGGAGAGGGCGGTGGTTTTGAATTTTATCTCTCTCCCCAGGCCTGGGTTTGACTCGTCACTTGTCACTGTTCTTCCGGAGTGAGGCGCTGGGTATGATAGAATCCCGCCGATTTCCAGCATTCCTAAGCTAATCCTTTGGAGGTTTCCATGCGTAAGCTGGCGTTGCTACTCATCTGGTTCTGTTTTGTTCCAGCAGGGTGGGCGCAGGAACTCAGCGGTTTACTCGCCGACCTGACCAAGCCGCACGACTACGTCCTGAAGCGTATCTCGAGTTGGGATCGCAGCGGGGGGAACGAGGACAGCCGGAAGATCGCGGCGGGCGAGACCTTCACGGTTTTCGACGAGGCAGGCCCCGGCGTCATCACCCATATCTGGGTCACCATCGCGAGCCCCGAGAGCGATCACCTGAAGAAACTGGTGCTGCGTATGTACTGGGAAAACGAACCCACGCCCAGCGTCGAGACGCCCATCGGCGATTTCTTCGGCCTGGGCCTCGGTGAGTACTTTACCTATCAATCCTTGCCGTTGGCGGTCAGCTCGGCGAAGGGCTTAAACTCGTTTTTCCCGATGCCGTTCCAGAAAAAGGGCAAGATCACGGTGACCAACGAAGGCACGCAGCCGGTGGAGGACTTCTATTTCAATCTTGATTACCGCGCCTACACGAGGCCCCTTCCCGCCGACACCCTTTATTTTCACGCGCAATATCGCCAAGCCACTCCGAACCATGGCTGGACAAACCAATGGCAGCGCAACAGTGACCCCTACGTCGAGGGAAAACCCAACCTGACCGGCGACGGCAACTACGTTTGGCTCGAAGCCAAGGGGCGGGGCCATTTCGTAGGTGTGACCATGTCGGTGCAACAGAATCAGGACGGGTGGTGGGGCGAGGGCGATGACATGTTCTTCATCGACGGTGACAAGCTCCCCACCATCAATGGTACGGGCTCGGAGGACTACTTTTTGGGAGCGTGGGGTTTTGGCGATGGACCCTTTTCCTATAACCTATTCGGGGCGCCGGTCAAGGGCGGGGAAGCAGCGGGCAGCCGGTCGTCCGTTTACCGTTTCCACCTGGATTCGCCGATCCCCTTTACCAAGTCGATTCGCGCCACCATCGAGCACGGGCACGCCAATCACCGCTCCGACAACTATTTCTCCGTGGCCTATTGGTATCAGACGGAGCCGCACGCTGCCTTCCCCGCTCTCCCCCCGGTCGATCAACGGATCCCCAAGCTCTATCCCGTGGGCGGGCCGGGGAACGCGGGAAAGTGACGTTATCGGATCGTTGGTTCATTGGTTCATTTGTTCATTGATTCATCGGGTCATTGTCGGGCAGGATTGCTTCCAGATTGCAGAAGCGCAATCACACCTTGCCGATTTAGGAAGTAGTTCAATGACCCGATGATCCGATGACCCAATGAACCGATAGAAGGAGGGGCCGATCAGTCGCTCAAGGACCCCATCGGTTTTTGCCGGCGCGGGCCTTCGACCACGTTTCGCAGTGTCTTGCCGGCGGCGAGCCGATCGATATTTTCTGCGATGAATTTGAACCGCTTTTCGCGCGTCCCCTTCATCCAGCCCGACATGTGGGGAGTGATGATGATGTTATCCAACTTGTGAAAGGGGAAGCGGGAAGGAGCCGAGGGGCGGTCGTCCTGGGGGTATCGATACCACACATCAACGGCGGCGCCTTGGATGCGGTGCGCGCGCAGAGCGCGGTAAAGAGCTTCCTCATCCACGACCGGTCCGCGCGCCACGTTGATCAGGCAAGCCGTTCGCTTCATCGCCGCGAACTCCCGGCGGCCGATCAGCCCACGCGTCTGCTCATTGAGGGGACAGGCGAGAACCACATAATCAGCGCCCTTGAGCAGGGCGTGCAGCCTGGCAGGGGTCTCCCAGAACTCCACGTGCGGGGGCTTGCGTTTGGGTGGATGGGCGCTGATGATCCATAGCTTCATCCCAAAGGCGCGGGCGCGCGCGGCCACTTCTTTTCCGATGTGGCCATAGCCGATCAGCCCCAGAACCTTTCCCTGAATTTCCGCCGCGGGTGGGTTGCCCCAAACCCAGCTCGCCTGCCACGAGCCGCGCCGAAAACGCGCGTCCATCTTCAAGAGGTCACGGCTGAGCGCCAGGACCATCATCATGACGTACTCCCCGATGGCGGGCCCGTGGAAGTAGGCGTTGGCCACGGTCGTACGGGGGGAGAGTGCCGGCAGGCAGAAGCCGTCCACGCCGGCGCCCGGGGCATGCAGCAGCTTCAGCCGTGCGGCGCGGCGGGCCATCGGCTCGGTAAATGAGGCGCTCAGGATCACGTCGGCAGACGCCAACTCCTTGGGAAGAGCGCCTTCCTTGGGCGGCTCGGCGATAGGGAAAAACCGGCACCGCGTGCGCAGGTGTTTCTTGAGAAGGGGCATGGCCAACACGGGCACGCGGCCCCAGAGGACAACGTTGAGGTGCGACGGATTCGGCCGATGGGTCATAGGAGTTCCCCACGTGTTCGCAAATTGTGGAGGGGTGTGAAGCTACTTTCGATCCCGCCGCCGGAAGACGAATTGGAGCGCTGGCCAATCCTCATCGACGGCGCAAACCCGGCAAGACGGCCGGGGAAGAGCCACGCGATCTTCCTGAAGCCTTATGCCCAAAAAAGCGTTCACCCCGCGGATGCGCGCTTGGCGCCGGACACCTGCGCCTCCAACTCGGTCATGTCGAGAACGATGACCTTGCGGCGCTCCAGACGGATGATCCCCCGGTCCACAAAGCGGCGCAGGTTGCGCGAGACCAGGTCGCGAACGGTGCCGATCTCCGCGCCAATCTCCTGGTTGGTTTCCTCCAGAGGGAACTCGATTCCCCGCCGGGTACGAACTCCCAGCTTCATGGCCCGGTCGCGGAGGAACCGCGCCAGGCGATGGCTGACCTCCTTGAGCGAGAGCTCTTCGACCAGGCTGGTAAGATATCGAAATCGCCAAGCCAGGGAACGGATGACGGCAAAAGCCACTTCCGAATTGTGCTGGCATAGCTCCAAGAACTCGCGTTTGGGAAGGAACAGCAGAGTGGAATCCTCTGCGGCGATCGCCGAGGCGGGGAAGTTTCCGCCGTCGAAGACGGTGAGTTCGCCGACGGTCGAGCCGGCGCGCTCAATGACCAGAATCTGCTCGCGGCCGTTTTCGGCCATTTTAAAGAGCTTGATGGCGCCCGACTGAACAACAAAAAGGCCCTCGCAAGGGTCGCCCTCGGCGACCAGGATTTCCTCCCTCTGCAGCCGCCGGGCAATGCAATGGCTGGCGAGAACCTTCAGATCCTCGTGCGGCAGCACCGCAAAGAAGGGAACCCGGCGGAGGGTCTCAATCGGATCCAGCGCGGACATCGCCATCAGCTTAATGTCAGTAGGCATGAGGTCTTCGTTAGCCCTTGTAAAGGGTTTTCCGCTCTAATAAGCGCTTGTCAAGGGTACGGCCAAGTGCCCCAATCCATCAGCTTACCAAACCCTCCGCGTAAAGGCACGACTTAAGTCATCGCGCCGCCGAGTGTCGACACGTACGCTCAAGGTCAGGAGGGCTAGCACCAATGGGTGAAACCGACAGACCCTCCGGAGGAAGCTTCTATGGCGTACATCATCGCTGAACCTTGCATCAACACCAAAGACACTGCCTGCGTGGACGTTTGTCCGGTTGACTGCATCCATCCGCGCAAGGACGAGGGAAACTTCGCCGACATGGCTCAGCTTTATATTGATCCGGTGGAGTGCATCGACTGTGGAGCCTGCGTCCCGGTCTGCCCCGTCTCCGCCATCTTCCCCTTGGATGACCTGCCGGAGAAGTGGCAGAGTTTCACCGAAGTCAACGCGCAGTATTACCAGAAGTAAGCAACGAGTCTTTCGGCTAGTGCCGTTCCAACTCTCAGGACCTGTGCATTTCGGCTTGGGAAGTGCGGATCTTCAAGCGGCGGCTGCGCCGCGGGGGATCATGTATTGGGCCATCAAGTTGGAACGGCACTAGAGGCGCCGGCGGCACGACGCTGCCGCGGCGTCGCTGGCTGCCAAACCAACCTGCCGGACTGCCTGGCTTATCCTCTAAACAATCGAGAATCGCCCCTTGGGCGCCGAACACGTTGTAACGCAAATGAAACTCTGAGATTCTCACTTTGGCCAGCCCGGTGCTGCCCCCCCGGCCTTTTTCTTGCCGCTGATTTTAGTGGAACTGGCCAGAAATGGAGGCCCAAGGGTGAGCAATCCACTTTCAGGTTGACCCAGGAATCTTGGCGTAAGTAGAATTCAATATGCTACCTCCTGGTTTGTGGGGGTTGGTATAACGACTGCAATTTTCGGGTCTCGGGAGGAGTCGGTTTGGCGAAAAGATGGCTGACCTGCTGTTTGGGCGCAGCCCTTGTTCTTAACGGCGGCGTGGCGGCCGCAAAGCGCAAGAGGGCAGCGCAGGCTCCCACTCCGCCCCCCCCTCTTGCGATGTTGCCGCTGAAGACAACCGACCGCATTTTCCTTCCTGATATTCCTACTGCTCCAGACGCCGTGGACGAACTCGTGAAGCAGGTCGAGAAGCTTTACGGGGCCGGCATGAGCGATTACCGCACCGGGAATCTCGAAAAGGCCAAGGTTGAGTTTGACCAGGCGGTAACCCTGCTTCTCGAGTCGAACCTGGATATTCAGGGTGACGACCGGCTGAGCTCCGAATTTGACAAGGTTGTTGAGGACGTCTACGCGGCTGAGGCCGCCTCCCTCGAGCGCGGCGACTCCCTGAGCCCGCACACCTACGAGCCTGCTCCTATCGATTCCTTCTCCGGTTTGACCTTCCCCGTCGATGTCAGGGTCAAGCAACAGGCGCTGGAGGAGTTGAAGTCCGTCCATTCGGATATTCCCCTGGTCTCCAATGATTATGTCGATGGGGTGCTGACATACCTTCAAAACCGCAGCCGCGGGTTCATGACGAATGTGCTGAAGCACATAGGGGTGTATCAGGAAATTATCAGTGACGCGCTTCGTAAAGAGGGCGTACCCCAGGACCTGATCTATCTTGCCGCCGGCGAGAGCGCCTTTAACCCCTTTGCGATCTCCAATAAGCAATGCGTAGGCATCTGGCAGTTTTCGCTCGGGACCGGGTCTTTGTACGGCTTGAAGAAGGACCGCTGGGTCGACGACCGCAAGGACCCCGTCAAGTCCACCGCCGCGGCTGCCCACCACTTGAAAGACCTTTATCAGACTTTTGGCGATTGGTTCCTGGCCATGGCGGCCTACGACAGTGGTGCGTTGACCGTCCAGCGGGCCATTGAAAAAACGGGATACGCGGATTACTGGGAACTGCGGAGGCTGCACGCCCTGCCCGCGGAAACCGAAAACTATGTGCCCATTTTTCTGGCGATCGCTTTCATTGCCAAAGACCCCAAGGCCTACGGGTTCGACCTGCAATCCGATCCGCCGCTCGCCACCGATTCCGTCCTCCTCGAAGCGCCGACGGACCTGCGTTTGATTGCCCAGCTCATTGACCATCCCGTCGAAGACCTCATTAATCTCAACCCCAGCTTGCAGCGTTGGACGACGCCCGTCAACGACCCCGAGTTCGTATTGAGATTGCCGGCCGGGACCAAAGATCTCTTCGAGAAGAACATCTCCTCCATCCCGCCGGACAAGCGGATCTGGTGGCGAGCGCACAAGGTGACCGGCGGCGAGACATTAGCCGGGATCGCCAAACAGTTCCGCATTTCCCCGGTGGCGTTGGCGGAGGTGAATCAGCTCAGTCCGACCACCTCGCTCGAAGCGGGCTCGCGCTTGGTCGTCCCGATGATGCCGGGCAAGGACTCATCCCTGGCGAGAGTGCGGGAACAGGTCCCACGGCGGCTCATGCGCTACCGCGTGCGCTCAGGAGATACCCTCGATCTCATTGCTGACCGTTTTGACCTGACGCCTTACCAGATCCGCCGCTGGAATAACCTGCAATCCTCCCAGTTGGCGGCGGGCCAATTCCTGCGCCTCTATGTAGTGGCGGAAGAACGCACCGCGTCCAGAACATCTCATGCCAAGCAAAGCACGAAAGCGCGGCATACGACTGCTTCGAACAAGTCCCAACCCTCGCATGCCGCCGTTGCCACGAAGAAACCCGCCGCTGCCGGCACGCCCTCCGCTCCCGCCGCAACCCTGGCGGTTCATTAGACATACCCTTACCAAACTTTAGCTCTTGACAGGATGATTGCGGTAGTATACATCTGCCCGGCTGCGAGTCTTGTGGCGGGGACGAAAGCCACCTTTGAGCCAACATATTTCCATTGCGAAACAAACGATGTTTGGAGGAGGGATTCATGGCCATCGACGATGAGAACGAACCAGGCGACGAACTGGAGGATTTAGGGGAAGAACTCTCCTCCGATTACAAAGAAGAAGCGGAAGAGAGTTTGGGGGAAGAGGGCGAGGAGATCGAGGAGGAAGTTTCCTTCGAGGTCGAGGAGACTGTGACCCCCGCCGAACCTGCTGCGGGGAAACCTTCCAAGACCGCGCCCGCGGCTCCCAAGAAAGCCCCGGCCAAGAAAAAACCGGCCAAAAAAGCTGCGCCCCCGGTGAAGAAGCCGGCCAAGAAGGCGGCCAAGGCGAAGAAGCCCGCGGCCAAGGCCAAGAAATCGAAGAAGGCTGCCAAGAAGCCAGGAAGACGTTAGGCGGGGTTCTGGGCAGCGGGTCTTGGGCGATGATCCCCGCGCTGGTCCCTTGTCCGGACAGTGAACCGCGGGGGATTGGCCCCACGCTCGCCGCGGCGGGCCGGAGGGCTCCATGCGCCTCGGGCGGCGCCACGGACCGGGCTCCAAAGATTGAGCGGCGGAGCACACGAGTTGCACCAGCAATGGCAGCCAACGGACCCTGCCGGTGGCCCGGCAGCGCCCAGGGTTCGCGCGGTGGAGTTCGTCCGCCGGATGCGCGGGGCCTCCCAGCCCTGCCTGTTGCGCTGCGAAGATGGGGCGAGCTACGTCGTAAAATTCCAGAACAATCCTCAGCACGCCAGGGTGCTTGCCAACGAAATGCTGGCTTCGCGTTTGGCGCAACTGCTGCCCCTGCCGGTGGCCGCGGCGGCTTTTGTGGAGGTGTCCCGCCATTTGATTCGTGGTCATCCCCAACTCGCCTTCGAGAAGGGTGACCGCCGCGAAGCTTTCCAAGCGGGCTGGCAATTTGGGTCGCGCTTTCCGGGAATCCCCGGTAAGACGCAGGTGGTGGATTTCCTTCCCGACCGGCTGCTGCGCCGCGTCAAGGACCTGAACGCGGTTTTTCTGGGCGCCTTTGTTTTCGACAAGTGGACGTGCAACTGCGACGGCCGCCAGGTGATCTTCCACCGCCCTGCCGATGATGAGGGTTCCACTTACTCGGGAGCGCTGATCGACCACGGCTTCTGTTTCAACGATGGTGATTGGACTTTTCCCGACAGCCCGATTCGCGGCATCTATCCTCGCCGCCTGGTCTACGAGAGGGTGCGTGGCCTGGAATCGTTTGAACCCTTTCTTTCCCGCGTCGAGAACCTCACGCCCGGTGAGCTCGAGGACTGCACACGCGAAATTCCCTCGGAATGGTGTGAACCGGACCCCGGGCAACTGACGCGGCTGGTGGAGAATCTCTTCGACCGGCGCCGGCGAGTGCGCCAGGCGATTATCGACGCCAAGAACAGTTCGCTCGACCCTTTTCCCAACTGGAAGTAAGGTTCTTGAACCTTGAGTTTCGGATAGGGGATTTAGAGTTTTGAGTTTTGTTGCTCGGGTTATGGATCGGGCGCATCGCAACTTTTTGTGGCTGGCGACTGAAAACTGATGAATGAGAACTTGTTGAAATCCTGTTCCTATTCCCTGGTGCGCTACGTCCCCGACACCGAGCGCGAGGAGTTCTTGAACATCGGCGTGTTCCTGCATAGCGCCGGCGAGCAATTCCTCGACTGCCTGTTTACGGACGACTTCCGCCGCATCAGGCGCTTCCACCCGCAAGCGGACCTCGGCCTTCTGCGCGACCTCCAGAGCCACTTCGAGCAGCAGATCCAGGAGCACGAAAACGACCTGGAAGGATATCTTGCGGAAATGCAGGAGTCCTTTTCGAACCTCATCCAGATCACCCCGCCTCGCCCCCTGCTCGCCGCCGAGCCCCAGGCCGAAATCCAACATCTCTTCGAAAGGTATGTCGGCAAACATCTGGCGGATTTCCCCGCCCTGGACACGCGCATGCGCATCAAGCAACAGCTCTCTGGCGCCCTGCGCCGCGCTATGGTGTTTGACCACCCGCTCTTCGAAAAGCGCATCCCCGCCGAGCGTTGGACGGAGAAAGGCGACCCTTTCCATTTCGATTTCGGTTACCGGCCAACCCTCACCGCGGGAAAAACCAACGGGCACGTCAAGCTGATTCACGCTCTCTCCTTGCACCGCGATGTGGAAACCGCCCATGTCCTCTCGAACACCCTTCGCTATGTTCGCCGCCAGGTACCTGCCGACCTTACCGCCGTCATCGAAGGCTGGCCTGCCAGCGGAGACAAAGTCGCTGCCCATTCCTATCGCCTGCTCATGGACGCTCAAATCGCCCTCCGCCCGCTCTCCGAAGTCGAAGCCTTCGCCTCATCCGTGAGCCAGGAACTCCAGCTCAATGAATCCGCGCCATGACCGACCTAATTGCCCTTCATTTTCAGTAACTCCCTTTCCTTTCATAAACATCGTGGCATTTAAGGTGTAACTCATTTATTTTCATCAATATCGTGGCAAGCCCGCAAACTGATATTTTTTCTACATTTGTTTTCAATGATATTCCGGCTTTGCTCGGATATTTACGGGGCCCCCCTTTTTTTGTGTCTCTGGTTGCCGCAAAATAGACTAACTATTGTTTTTTCAATTAGATAGATTTTTGCAAAGTTTTTGCTCTTCACCGACAACCACCTTATTTTTCTATAACATCATGGCAAAGATCGCAGTGAAATTTGCCACAAAATTAACTAACTATCTTTATTTCAATGAGATAGACTTTTGCAAGGTTGAGCTCTAAACCGCTTACCTCCTTTATTTTCTATAACATCGTGGCAAAGACCGGACTGAAGCTGAGGTGAACTTGCCATAGGCCAGACCTGAAAATGCCGCCAAACTCAAGCCGTGCGGAGATTGTTGCTGCCGCCGGTCTCCCAAGGCTCATGTTAAGCTTAATATAAAGTAACCGATTTGTCAACCACTTTCTTCACGGCTATGGAAGGGCGGGGCTTTGCAGGCTGGGGGAAAACGCCCCTCCAGGGACAACCACTCCGGGGACAACCACCCCGGTGCTCAGCGCACCACCCCTCCTCAACTGAGGAGGGGAGTTCTCTGAAGACTCCCCTCCTGATTCAGGAGGGGTGTCGGGTCGAGCGCCGGGGTGGTGCTGAGCAGAGTATTAAGGGGGCGCAATGCTCGTCACGGGTCACGCAATTTTCCTCATGCTTCGCGTCGAACCCACCGATAACCGATACGGGGGAGTGTGTCACGCGCGGGGTTTGTCCGTCGGCTCTGCCTGCGTTCCCGCCTTGGATTTGGCCTTCTTCTCGTCACTAGTCACTCCACTCGCCACTGCTTTTGCAGTGTGTCACGGCGGGCTCGCGGTCGGTTTGGGGATCGGGCCATCGGTTCATCGGCCCACGGCGTGATTGCATAGCCCTCTCCGAGGGGAGAGGGTGGACCGCCGCCGGCGTTTTCACCAGCCGGGGCAGGCGAGGGGGCATGCTGCTCGTCGGGGGCACTTAATTTCCTTCATCCGGAGCGTCGAACCCACCGATAACCGATACGGGGAAGTGTGTCACGCGCGGGGGCTGTCCGTCGGCTCTCCCCGCCTTTCCCGCCTTGGATTTTGCCTTCTTCTTGTCACTCGTCACTCGCCACTCGCCCGCATTTCTCAGAGGGTTTCACAAAACTCTAAGTGGTTTGGCTGCAAGCAGTTATAGACCATCGCTGCGCCATTATCCTAACCGCAGCAAGTCCTTGTGGTGCAAGGACTTAGCGTTTGGCTAGGCCATTTCCTTGCCGACTTAAGGGGCTTTCCCGACCCTGCCAAACGCCCGGTTAGGAAAGCCCCGGTTTCGTGAAACCCCGCAGTTGGTGGTCGCGAACTCTCTGCCTCCCTTGCTTTTTCTCTTCCTAACCTTCCTCAAAATCGGTCATGCTCGGGGCGTTCGAAAACCCACGTTTTACAAAACCGCGAGGTCAGGATGGAACCGCCCCGACTCTTTCATGCCGAGCATCTGTCGGTCAGACTTGCCTATCAGAATTTGTTCTCACCCTTACCCATCTTCCCACCGCACGGCCCCGCCGTTTCGTCCCCAGGGGGACGGCCACGCATTGATCGCAATGCTCTACTCCGCGCCTTGGTCTACCGCGCCCTTCGCCGGCTCGTCTCGCTGAGTGATCTGGTGCAAGCCCTCCGGGAAAATCCCGCCCTGCTGGAAGCCATCGGCCTGGACCCACTCGGCGACATCCCTTCCGTCGAGCGCTTCTCGGGCTGGCTGCGCTCCACCCCCAACGACTCCTTGCAAGACATCCGGATTCGGCTGCTGCAAACGCTCTTCGCGGAGGGCGCTTTCACCGGTCGCATCTTGGCCCTCGATAGTTGTCCCCTCCTCTCGCCGGTGCGGGATCGTTTCAACAAGGAGCGCTTTCCCCAAGGCGATCCCACGGCTCGCCTCGGCGTGCTCACCAGCTTCGCGCGCGGCGACTCCCGCAAAGTTATCTACTTCTGGGGCTACCGCAATCATGTGGTCGTCGACACTGAAACCGAACTGCCGCTATGGGAACAAACGGAACCGGCCGACCGTAAGGACAGCCCCCTCGCCGTGCCTTTGCTTCGTGCCTTACTCGACCGTCTTCACTTGCCGGTCGAGGCGGTTTGTGGCGACACCGCTTATGATGCCGACGCTCTACGGAAGTTCACCGTCGAGGAACTGCACGCTCAACCCCCGGAGCCTACAGCAACGTTTTTTGGTGTGCCCCGCTGCCCATCCCAAATTCTTTCAGCAGAAGGGCTGCAATTACCTGCTCCGCACCAGCCCCCATATCCGCTCGCTAATTCCCTATGGTTCAGAATCGTTCCGGCAACTTTATCGAGAGCGTACGGCGGTGGAACGCGTCTTCTCGCGCCTGCTCACCATCGCCATGCAAGACCTGCCGACACGTGGGCTCGATTCGGCTCGCAACCTCTGCACCATCGCCCACATCACAGTGCTGCTGGTCGCCCTGGCCGCCCATCGAACCGGCTTCTCCGACCACCTCGCCTTTGTCCGAACCTTCGTTCCCAACCTCATCGACTCGCCCTCAGAAAAACCGGTTTTGTGAAACCCTATTTCTCACCACGGCTTTGGAAGGGTGGGGTTTAAGTCGCGACGTTAAAGGGCCTTTGTGATGGTTTCCGCGCCCGCCACGATCGACCAGCGTGTCCGGGTGCACAGAGGCTAATTTCGGAGTGCGGGAGCTCGCTCCCGCTTTTTCTACCGCTGACTCGTCAGCGCTTGGTGATTCGCCGCGACGAGTCGCGGCGATGGAAAGCCGCGACGAGTCGCCGCACTCCAAACTTCGGTTCGTTTGCCCGTGGTGAGAAATGCGGGCTGGTCACGGCTTTTGAAGTGTGTCACCGGCAGCGGGCACTTGGAGTCGTTTTTCTAAAAAGACACTGGTCGCGATGGCCTGTGGCGCCATTGTAGCATAGGCACCGAACGCCCCGCAAAGTTGGAACCCGGCCCGCGTATAGAGCCGCAAAGCCGCGAGCTGGCGGTTTCCGGTCTCTAACCGCAATAGGGCAAGGCCGGCTTTGCGAGTCTCCGTCTCGATCCGCGCTAGCAACGTCTGAGCCACCCCGCGTCCGCGCGCGACATCGCGCACGTACATGCGCTTCACTTCGGCGAAGTCCGTGAACAATGCCACCCCGCCGCACCCTACGGCCGCACCGTCCAGTCGTGCCAGGAAGAATCGGATATGCGGTTGGAAAATCGCCTCCAGCGTCAACCCGTGTTGCTGCTCGGACGAGTACTCCGCCGAGAGTTCCCGATCGAGCTCGCCGATCAAAACGCGCACATCGTGCGTTGCGCTCGGCGCTAATTCAATGGTTATATGGTCAGCGCAGCTCACCACCATCCTCGCCACAATGCCATTACCACGACCCGGCCGCCGCGTCGCTTGAAGTGGTTGTTCCTGAGAGAGCCGATTATACCTTGTTTCACAATATCAGCGGGTATGCACAGTCCATCTTTTTCTGACGGTTCGCGGTACAATGGTGCGCACCGGTGAGAGGAGGAGCGCATGCAACCCATGATCATCCGGCCGACGATGAAATTCATTCACCTCGGATACGCCGTGGTGGGAGTCATCGTGGTGGCTTTGGTTGTGGCGACGTTCCACGTGCAATTGCCGCCCGGGATTCCATCGCCTTTGCGGATTTGGATTCCCTGGTTACCCGTGCTCCTTCTGCTCTGGCCACTCAGGCGCCATCTCCACAACCGCCTGACGAAGATCACGATCCGCGATTTCAAACTGCGGTACGAAACGGGTCTTCTCGGCAGGACGACGCGCACTATGGAGATCCCGCGCGTGCAGGATGTGACCGTGCATCAGCGCGTCGGGCAGAGAATTTTCGGAGTGGGCGATGTATCGATTGAAACCGCGGGCGAGGGGAGCCGGCTGACCCTTTTGAATATCGATCGCCCCCAGGAAATCGCGGACATCATCATCGAAGCCGCCAGAAGCGGCTATTCTATCGACCCCCACGCCTGACGACCGCAAGGCAACCTTACCGCCGCTCAATGGCCCGCCGCGGTCATGGCGCCGTCCACCACAAGATACGTTCCCGAAATGAATGAGGCAGCGTCGGAGGCGAGGAACAGTGCGGCCTCGGCGATGTCGCGAGGCGTGCCGATGCGGCCCAAAGGATGAGCTTTCAGCACCTCCTCCATGGTGGCCTCGGGATCGGGCAGGTCCGCCAGCCATCTGTCCATCAAGGGGGTGTTGATGTAGCCGGGGCAGATGGCGTTCACGCGGATTCCCTCGCTGCCGTGGTCCAGCGCCAGGGCGCGCGTGAGTCCGATGATGCCGGCTTTGGAAGCGTCGTAGGCGGCGTAGCCCGCATACGAAACGAAGGCGTGCACGGAGGAGATATTCACAATGGCGCCCGCTCGCCCCCGCAGGTGAGGAATCGCGTACTTGCAGCAAAGAAAAAATCCTTTCAAATTCACCCCCAACTGGCGGTCCCATTGGGCGGAGGTGAGGTCGACCACTTGGCCAAGCACCTCGAATCCGGCGTTGTTCACCAGCACGTCGAGCGCGCCGAATTCCTTCACGGTACGGGCGACGGCATTTTGCACATCCTCTTCGTTGGCCACATCGCCGGGGATAGGCAGCGCCCGTCCGGTCCGGTTCAGGCTTTCGGCCATCTGCAGGGCGCGCTCCGCATTGATATCGAAAACGGCAACCGCGGCTCCTGCTTCTACAAACCGCTCCGCAATACCCGCGCCAATTCCCATGGCGGCGCCGGTTACCAAAGCTATTTTGTTGTCGAGGCGCATGCCGTTGAACCTCCTTTTCAACCGCCGAGGCGCGGAGGAGCAGAGATTTGAAAACCCATGGCCTTTTCTCTGCGACCGAGCGCCCCTGCGGTGAGAAGCATCTCATATCTTCGCCTGGAAATTCCATCGCCAGTTTGGCTGCTCACCCACAGGCCTCGGACGGGAAAACCATCTGACCCTCTGATTACTTCTAAAGGCCAAGGCGTTTTGGGCCGATTTAAATATCGGAGTGCTGAAGGGAGACTCGATGAAAACGGGGCTGCTTGATATTGTTCGAACCGCGAATCGCGAGTTCCAAGAGCTGATTGATGAGATCTCGCGGAATGGCCCGAAGATTGTGCAATCACGCGCGGCGGTTCGGCGTCTAGAGAAAGTCTCGATCCGATTGAGACAAGTTGACCGTTATTTGGCCGAAAGGTCGAAGTCTTCCGCCAACGCGGCGGAATCTGAGTACGAGGTCATGAAATACCGCGATAACCTAAAAGCCCTTCGGTCGGCCTTTGAAACCCTCCAGTATTCGCTTCTTGTCGAAAAATCCCACCTCGAAAACGTCCGCTCGAATCTGCAAGCTGCCAATGTGTGGGCTAATTCCGTACGCGAGTTTTCCTGAGCCCGCCTGGCCCAGGGCTGCGGTAATTCGGTGGCGACTCATTTTGAAGTGCCACGGCCATCTTGGCCGTGCCCGTTCACGGGCGGGACGCCCGTGGCATTTCAAAACGAGTCACTACCGGTAATCCCGCTCCCGACCCCTTTGTTTTCAATAACCCACCAGCTCGCAGGGTGCGTGGATTTTCTGGAACTGCGGGTAGCCATTGCCGGCAGGGCGTGGCCGGAATGAAAGATCGAGGGGGGTTCTTAGCAAACGGTTAAGTCGAGGACAAGTAGTCGAACAGGTTCAATTGCGAGACCTTTGCCCCCGCCTCCACCAAAGCTTGTTGAGTGGTTTGAGTTTGGGTAAGGTCAGTAACCGCGGTGCCCATGTCGACGTCCAGGGTGTTGCTCTCGGATTCGGTCAATTGCGTTTGTTCCGAGGTGAGGAACGTTTGGGCATTGTTCAGCCGGTCCACGGAGTTTCCGTAGAAGGTCTGCTGAGTGCTGACGTAGTTCAGAGCGTTCTCGACTTCCGTGGTGGCGCCGCTGATATTACCGTTCGTGGTCAGCGCGTTGTAGAGATCCTGGAGGGATTGAAACACGTTGGTTTGGGCATTGCTGAACAACTGGCTCCCCGGCAGGCTGGTGGGCATCGCCTGGCCCTCTGAAATTTCCACGCTGTTGGTCTTATCGTCTCCATTGTAGTCCACCCCGGAAGGGGCGGTGGCGTCCGCCACATAGGGTTGGGTGTTCGTATTCGTACCTGAAAAAAGATACTGGCCGTTATAGGAAGTATTTGCCAGACCCAGTATTTCCTGTTGGATACCTTGAACTTGCTGAGCGAGGGCTTGCCGGTTCTGGGCGTTGAGGGTTCCATTGGCTCCCTCCACGCCCAAAGTTTGCGCGGTCGTCAAGGCCTCCACGACGGAACTGAGCGCCGAGTCGGCTACATTCAAAGACCCCGTCAAGGACGAAATATTTTGCAAGTATTGGGTGTCGGAGCTGGACTGCATTCGGAGGGTCACCAAGCTGGCCGCCGCCGCAGGGTCGTCGGAAAGGGAATTCAGCTTTTGCCCGGACGAAATCTGCTGTAAGGCTTGGTCCTCTTGTTGCGAATTGGTCTGCAATCCATTGAGGATGATGCTGTACATATCGGGATTAACGCGTATGCCCATGTTTAGCTCGGGGTAAACATTTCGATGGTTTCGTAGTTGAGTTCATCGACGACAGAGATGACCCGCGCGGCGGCTTCGTAAGCGCGCTGGTACATGACTAAGTTGGTGGCTTCCTCGTCCAGAGACACCCCGGAAATAGACCCCTGCTGGTTGGTAAGCTGCTGCAAGACCAGACCGACCGCTTCCTGCTCGGACGTGGAATTGGAAACTTTGTTGCCCACCTGGTCAATCAGATTGGAATAATAATCCCCCGGGGTTTGGCCGGAAATGATCGGTTGATTCTGAAGACCAGCCATCGCGGTGGCGTTGCTGTTGTCCCCTTGGGAACCGTCGGAACTGGCGGCGACTTGGTCAGGATCGGTGAGCGCCACGGTCATGGTGGCGGCGGCGCCGGCGTTGGAACCTGAGGCGGAGGGCGCAAACGGCGTGAAGAAATTCACACCCTGTGCGCCATTCAGGTCGAAACCGGCTTTTTGTTGCGTGTTTACGGCCGAGATCAAACCGGCGGCCAGATTGTCAAGGGAAGATTGCACCGAGGGAATGGCGTCATCGCGGGCATTGATAAGACCTTGGAGTTGGCCACCGGCGATGCTGGAAGTAATGTCGGTTCCCTGGGCATACACGTCGTTCATGCCCGTGGCAGTGTTGATTTGAGTGGTCAATGCGTCACTTTGATTGCCGGATACAAGGAGCGCGCCATTGGTGGTGGTCACGGACACGGTACCGTCATCGGCATAAATGACCGCCGTATCGACCAAGCCGGAGAGTTTGCTCAGGGCTTCGTCGCGCTGATCCTCGAGCGAGCCAGGATTATCCCCGGAATTAGACACCTCCTGGATTTGCTGATTCAGGTTGGCCACTTGGGCGGTGAGTTGGTTAACTTGCTGAACCGTCTGAACCACCGATTGGTCCAGACCCTGCTGGATGGTCGCCAAATTATCACTGGTTTGGCTGAACGCGCCGGCAAGGTCTTGACCCGCAATGATCACCGACTGACGCAGGGAGGAACTTGTCGGGTCAGTAGCGAGCGACTGAAAGCTATTAAAGAAATTGCTCAAATCGGTCTGGAGGCCGGTCCCCTGGGTCTCGTTAAAAAGGGCTTGCACCTGGTTCATCGAATTCACATAGGAACCCAGGCTGGATTGCTGGGAGGTTTCCTGCTGAATGCGCAGATTCAGGATGTTATCCCTGACACTCTCCACGCTGGACATGGTCACGCCCGTCCCCACCATGGTATGCCCACTGAGGATGGGAGGGCTCTCTTCGAAGTTGGGCACCTCGCGCGAATAGCCCGGGGTGTTGGAATTGGCGATGTTGTTGGCAACCACCTCCAGGGCGCCTTGCTGTGCCAGCATGGCTTGGAGGGCGACGGACATCGTTCCGAATAGGCTCGACATAATCTATTCCCCCAGCGAGGCGATAGGCATCCCCTTGGATCGAGTAGGGGGAGGCGGGTATATGCCCGAATAGTGCGCCAAAAAGTTCAGGAGGACATTCACGGAGCGTCGCGAGCGCTTGAGCAGTTCCGAATGGACACGGCTGAGCCGTCGCACATCTGCCTGAAGAGCCGCCAGCCCACCGAGCAGCAATTGAAGCTGCCGAGCCGACTTAGGGTCAAGTTTCCCCGCCAGGTGACCCAGGGAGGTGGGCCACTCACCGGGTGTAGTTTGCCCGGTGATTCGCTCGCTGAGGTTCCGCAATTCGGCGTCCAGCAGGCGGATCTCCATGCACAGGTTCTCCTGATTCGAGATATGGAGATGCATGGCGCGGAGGTCGAGTTCGACGTAGGCCGATCGGCTTTCATCCAGATCTGCGGCGAGCAGGCGAAGGGTTACCAGCCTGCGTTCGAGCAATTCCAGGTAGCGTTGCACTTCATGTTTCATATTTAAGCCAACACGTCCAACTCATGGTCCGATTCGGGCTGGGGCTCGGGGCTCTCGTCCTCGGTAGGCACCGGGGGGGCCTTCTTCAGAGTCTTCTTTCGTGCCGGAAAGATCTCCTCCGGTCGCCGTCCTCCGTCATCGCCAGTTCGCTGGGCCGGGGCAGGAGCCAGGTCGTCCATGACTCCTCCCTCCTATCATTGAGGTGTGCTGGAATCCCCCGCCAGCAGATTGGAATGAATTGCGTCCGCGAGTTGTTGGTCCGACACCTGATAGTTTCCATTCCCCACAACCTGACGGAGGGCTTCCACGCGCTCTTGCCGAACCTCCGGCACTTGGGCAAGCTGAGCTTTCAACTGTTGAATCGTTTCGTTATCGACAGACAGTTGCGCCTGATCCTGGTTCGACTGGACGGCGGTGGAGCTATTCTGAGTGCTCCCCGACCGCGTGCTCCCAACCTTTTGAGGTTGAAGATTGTCGGGAAGGGGAAGTGGGCCATCAACTCTCATATCTTGCCTCCTACGGGCTCAAACACTACTATCGACGGTTCTATGAAAAACTTTAATCCGATGATCGAGTTTTAATTCCCATTCCCGTGGGAGACGTGTTCGCGCGGTCAAGCCTCGGCTCGAGGCTGTGGACCAACATCCGGCCAATCCCCAGCCCTCCCCGCTCGGCCAAGGCCGTGGACATCGTTTGAATGGCCAATGAATTCAGCGTGTCGGATCCCGCCTCCGGGGTCTCTCCGCCCCAGGACCCCGTCACGTGGAAATTTTGCAACAATTCCGAGATCAGGATGGATTCAAATTCCTGGGCGGCTTTGCGCAGCTTGCGATGGGCCGGGGTTTCCGCGGCAGGCGGGGCCCCGGCAGGAGTCACTGCCGGGCGGCTGGCCCGCGCCTCCCCTGCCAAGCTGAGCGGGATCGTGCTCATAGGATCTCCAATTCCGCCTGCAAGGCCCCCGCCGCACGGATGGCTTCCATGATCGCTACGATATCGCGGGGGGTTGCGCCGATGGCTTGCAGGCCGTTGATCAAATCGTCGACGCTGGCACCCTCGCGCAGCTCGATGCGGCGCGCCGGGGCCTCGGTAGCTTTAACCGTGGTTTGCGGCACCACCTGAGTGGTGCCTTGCGAGTAGGGCAGAGGCTGCGAAACCTTGAATTCCGTCGTGATCACTACCGACAGATTGCCGTGCAGGATGGAGCAAGCCCCCAAAGTCACCGCCTGGCCCATCACAATGGTTCCCGTACGCTCATTGACGACGACCTTGGCGAGGGGGCGAACCTCGACCCTCAGGTTTTCCACTTTCGCCAGCAGACCCGTTACCGCATCGGCGTTTTGGGCGGGTATCTGGATTTCAATGCGGCGGCTATCGATGGCCCGCGCCGAGCCTTTCCCTAATTCGCCCTCGATGGCCGCGGCCGCTTCCGTGGCCGTCTGGTAATCCGGGTCGCGCAACAACAAGGAAAGATGGGTCAAGTGGTTGAGGTCCATCGCCCCATCCCGCTCGACAATCCCGCCGCCGGGTATGCGCGACGTGGTGGGGTGATTGACCTGAACAGAGTTACCCTTTCCCCCCGCGGAGTAACCCCCGTTGGTCAAAGGCCCTTGCGCCGTTGCCCACATTTGACCGTCAGGACCATGCAACGTGGTGAAAAGGAGCAATCCGCCATCGAGACTTTTGGCGTCCCCAATCGAGGAAACGGTGACATCAATGGGCGTGCCCGGGCGGGAAAAAGGCGGAAGCGTGGCGGTCACGAAAACCGCGGCGACATTTTTGACCACCACCGCCGAGGCCGTGAATTGAACTCCCATCTTCAGCAGGAGATTGGCCAGGGTCTGAACCGAAAACACGGTCTGCTGGCTGTCGCCGGTGCCCTTGAGGCCCGCCACCATTCCGTACCCGATCAGCAGGTTGTCGCGCACGCCCTCCACGGTGGTTAAGTCACCAAGGCGAACTTGCCGGGCCTCCGCTTCCTTACCCGCCAGCGTGGCAGGTAGCAGGAGCATTTGCAGGCCGAAAACGCCAACCCATAACTTAGATCGCATGGCTTTAGAACCCCACGATCTTCAAGATCAGCCGCACCAACTTGTTGGGAGGCGCCACCCCATCGCTGATCACGCCGCGCCCTTTGAGCTCCACTTCCAGGTTGCTGATGGAAGTCGAAGAAACCGCGTTATTCGCGCCGATGTCCCCCGGACGCACCACGCCGTGAATAATCACCGTCTGGTGCTGGTTATTCATGTACATTTGACGCTCGGCCTCAATCACCAGAAATCCGTTGGGCAAAACCTCCACAACCCGGCCGGAGAGGCTGGTCGTCAGGGTGGCGTCGGAAGAGGTTTGCCCCTGGCCGTTCAGAGTCTGTGAGGAATTCGGGGAGAAGATGTTTTGCATACCGGCGCTGGGGCCGGGCGTACCCATTAATCCGCTGATCCCGGAACTGGCCGAAAAGGTGCGCGCCGTTTTCACCACCCCATCCTCCGCCGCCGTGGTTGATTCCACCACCTGAATCACGATGAGATCATTGACCCTCCGGGCCTTGTAATCGCTGGCCAGGTCCGAATAGGGGCTCTGCGGAGTCCAAAAACTTCCCGTGGTCGGGGTCGCTGCCGTTACTGACCGGACGCGCGCGATATAATCCGCCAAATAGTCATTCTTCGACTGGGCCTTTTTCTTGGCGCTGTAGCCCGGTATGGCAAAAGAGCTGATGGTGATGATGAGCATGAGCCGAAATCCAAAACTCGAAATTCGCAACCGGCGAGGTGAATTGCGAATTCCGAGTTTCGGATTTCGAACCCCCATAAGGTGAGTCTCTCTCGGCCAGGCCATCCCGCGCAGGTTCGAATTCATCGCCAACTCCCTTTCAAAAACTGGTCCGCAACAGCCCTTCGTCAACCACTTCCGCCCTCATCACGCGCGCTGTAGCCGTGTCGCGGACGAGGATGCACTGGCCCTTGGTTCCCGGCTGCAACGGGACCACGGTCGTGGTAATTCGCATATTTTGTCCCAACATGATCAAGGTCGCAGGCTTTCCGGGTTTGGCCAGCACGGGGAGCTTCAAGCGATCCCTGCTCCCCCCCGGGGTTATCGCCGGATTTCCGCTCGCGGATTCGCCCCCCGCTTCCACCAGCTTCCCTTCGGGCCGTGGGGTTAATCCCAAACCCTGCGGGTCGCGCCGCGTGGTGACTTCAAAAGGAAGGTACTGCGGCTCATGGGAAGTCCAGAGTTCAAATACCATTTCGCGCCGAATGGGGTCAAAGCCGATGCTCTTGAGTTGTAATCCCACATCCTCCTTGAGCGCCGGCGGCGAAGATTGAATTCTCAAATCCCCAGGCTGTAGCTCCTCCCCACCGGGAATTCCCATCCCGGCCAAGCCGTTTTGAATCGCTTGGAAAATTTCCCGGCGTGATAGCGGGCGGGGCCCGCGCGGAGGGATTCCTTCGCTTTCTCCGGAAGACGCCTCGGGCCCCTTGTGGAGGGGGGCATCGGCTGGGCGCACATCTGTCCGGGGCGCCAATATCAACAATAGTAAAAGAGCGCCTAGGACTCGATTTTTAAGGATGGCGGGCATGGGGTTACGCGCTCCACTAATGGGACATGTTATTGACGTCTTGCAACATCTGATCCGCCGCCGTCACGACCTTGGAATTGGACTCATAGGCCCGCTGCGTGACGATCATCTGGATGAATTCATCCACGATGTTGACGTTGGACTGTTCCAACATGCCTTGCTGCAAAGTGCCCAAGCCTTCCGTCCCGCCCGGCGTGCCTACAATGGGATCACCCGAGGCCGTGGTGGGGGTATAGAGACCGCTGCCATTGCTCAATAGCCCCCCGGGATTGGGGAAGGTGGCCAATTGAATGACCCCGACCTGCTGAGCATTCGTTTGCCCCGGCATGGTGACCGTTACCGTTCCGTCGGTCCCCACGCTGATGGCGGTGGCCGCGCTAGGAATGGTCACCGACGGTTGCAAGAGATTACCGTTGGCGGTGACGACGTTCCCCTGCTGGTTCAATTGGAAGCTCCCGGCGCGCGTATAGGCGATTTCACCATTCGTCTGCATCACCTGAAAGAAACCGTTGCCCTGGATTGCCAAATCCAATGAGTTTCCGGTGTTGTCATATTCGCCTTGAATCTGCAGAACCTCGGAAGATGAGGCGCGAGTGCCCAAGCCGATTTGCAACCCCGCCGACACGGTCGTCTGTTGCGTGGCCGCCGACCCGGGCACGACCATCTCCTGATAAATCAAATCCTGAAACTGCAGCCGCATCTCACGAAAACCCACCGTACTGGCATTCGCCAGGTTGTTGGCAATGTTATCGAGATTGAGCTGCTGGGCGAGCATGCCGCTGGCGGCCGTGTAAAGGGCTCGAAACATGATCTGTCTCCTCTTAAAGCAGTTGCTAGTGGCTAGTGGCTAGTGGCTAACCACTGGCCACTAACCACTGTTCTTAAGTCACGTGCGGAAGCTCTTGAATTGCCGTGCCGTTGAGCGTGTTGTGGAAAATCGACAACGCCTGTTCCAGCAGTTGCGCGTGCCGTTGCAAAGTAATCAAGCTGAGGACGCCGGCCACCGGATTCATATTGGAATTTTCCAGCGTTCCTTGCGACAGGCGCGGGTCGTCAGCGGGCTGCTCAGACCCCACCGGCGCCTGGTAGTAGGAATTCCCTTCCGCCGTCAGGGAAGTCCCCGGCTTAAAGGTAACGAGCTTCATGTTGGCCACCACCGCGCCCTGCTGGGAGATCGTTCCGTCGGAGCTAATGGTAATCGTCCCGCTGGGAAGTTGGATGGGGCCTTCCTCACCCATCACCGCGTCACCGGTCGAGGTCACCAAGTTCCCTGCGGCATCCGTGCGAAAAGTTCCATTGCGGGTATAGCGGACTCCCTCCGCTGTCTTGACGACAAAAAATCCGGAGCCCTGGAGCGCCAAATCCAGTTCATTTCCGGTTTTCGAAAACTCTCCGGTTCTTAAATCCACGGTCGCCCCGCCCAGCACCCCATAGTCGTTTACCGCCTGGTTGAGAGAACTGAGATTTCTCGTGCCCGTGCTGGCCATGATGGAGCGATAAAACTCCAACCGCGACTTGAAGCCGGTCGTGCCCAAATTGGCCAGATTGTTTGCCGTCAGGTCCAAGGCATCTGTCTGGGCAAGCAATCCGGTGCAAGCGGCGTAAAACCCACTGTCCATAGCAAATCTCCCCGCTGGGTATCAAGCAGGGGAGATGCCATGCAGATAGGGTGTCGATGATTCCTGTAATTTACTGAAGGAACATGGGTTAATCAAACTCCTGGGTAGTCCCCGAGGAGAGAAAGAGGGGACCTTCGGGAACTATGTGCCGAGCGGCGACGTTCTGCTGGGCAAGATCTTCCCAGGCTATTCACCCCGTGGTGGGGACCATTAACAGGGCGGACGGCAGAGTTCTAACTGCTATGGAAATCCAACGTCATCCATACCAAGGCTCCCGCAAACGTTCGTACCACCTGGATCCGCAAACCATCGGCTAAAGGGTACAGTTGATAGTCCTTCCCGCTGACCACAGTCGGGACCGAGAGCATGCATTGATCGGCAAGGTCAGTGAGGTGGCCTTTGAAGGATCCTGCCACCATATTGCAGATTTCTCCCAAGGCATCTCGGATGGACTCTTCGGAGCAGAGTTCATTCGAGCCCAGCATGCTCGCGGCGATCTTGGAGGCGGAAGCGCTGCTGCACCGGAAACTCATGACGCCACAAAGGTCTCCGGCCAAACCGATCATGGCAGTGTAATCGGCCGCGCGCGGCAGGGTGCTCTGGTCCGCTTCACCCAGGGGGGTTCCGACCATCATCTCAAAGACTTCTTGGGCGGCGCTGGCAAGCGATTCCGTGAACCGCTGCCGAGTTTCCTCTCGGGGAAGCTTCGCCAGCCTGGAACCAAGCCCCGGGGAACCCGAGGATTTTGCCGAAAGGATGAGATGCACCCCGTTGGAGGCCGTAGGGCTGAGGTTAGAATCCATGATTACCCCGCGAGGAGTGGAATGAGACGCTCTTTGATTTGGTCCGGACTAAAGGGTTTTCGAATATAGCCGCGAGCCCCGCAGGACAAGGCCTGGACCACATGGCTCTCTCCGGCTTCGGTCGTAATCATCACGATCGGCACGCCCTTAGCGTTGTCGAGGGCTTGAAGTTGGCGCACAAGTTCGAGGCCGTCCATGGTCGGCATATTGATATCGCTCAAGATAAGGTCCACACGGGTTTCCTGGACGCGCGCCAACGCTTCCGCACCATTGCTTGCCTCGATGACTTCGGTGATCTCCAAACCTGCTTGACGGAGGGAGCGGTCGACAATTTTCCGCATTACTGAAGAATCATCCACAATCAACACGCGTAGCCCGCTCATGCTTTTCCCTCGATTTCAAGGAATGGATTTTTGGGAATTCCGCCTCCAAACAGGCCGGCGGCTCCGAATTCCAACAATTGAATTAAATGGAGAAAGTCGGTTTCGAGCAATTCTCCTAGCTTGACTGCCTCTTGGGGGTCCAATGCCGGCAGGCAAGCTTGGAGGATCTCTTGATTCGAATTGGCGGTCGGCGCAGGAAGCTCCAAAGGGGCGGCGCCCAGCACAATACCCCTTTGCACACAGAACTGGTCTGCCGCTGCTACCACCCCCACCAGGCGTGGGTCCTGGGTGGCGTTTCGGGGATTATGATGGCTCACCATAACTTCCAGCAGGGGCGGAGGGAAGTTCCAGGAAACCCCAATCCAATGGCCAACTTCGCAATGGTCTGTGCCAAAGCGCTCCCGTTCCAAAGTGATGGACTCTCCCCAGCCCCGCGCGATCGATTTATCGTTCCCACTCGCGTCGGAAGAGCTAATGACCAACAGGGGCAGGGCCCCAATGTCATGCAGAAGCCCCGCGAGGTAGGCTTGCTCGGGTTGGGGATACCCAATCCCCCGCGCCAAACGCTCACCAAGCGCCGCCGTGAGGAAACAGTGTTGCCAAAACGACTGAATGTCCTCCGACATCAGCCTATGACCGGCGTATTCGACGAGCGAACAGGTGAGGACCAAGGTACGCAGTCTTTCTGTCCCTAGCAGGATCACCGCGTGTTCAATGCTCTTTACTCTCTCCCGGAACCCCAAAAACGCCGAATTGCAGAGTCGGATGACCTGCGCTGTGAGGCTGGGGTCCGTCCGAATCACTTCACCGACGCGTCGGAGGTTTACCGGACGGGCCGCCAGCAGGCTGTTCAACTCAAACACATAGGCGGGCAGGGTAGGTAGTCCGTCCGAAAGGGAAGCTTTCAGAGACAGCCTGCGGCTCTGCTTGGCCTCTGGGTCTTCCAGGCTGGGTGCGCTCGGCGCATCAGCCTTTTCGACAGACAGTACGCGTACCTTCTCATCAGGTAGATACATGATCCCCACCCGTTGTGCACATCGGCATAATCCGGCTCGCCTTTAGCAAGCAATTTGGTGGACAGCCGGGTTTGCTGGAAAGGGGATGGGAAGGGACCTTGGGGGTCCGACCGATGGGGCAACCTCCACCACTCGACGAACACTTCTGCACCTTGCTGCGGAGCGCGTACTCAGCTAGTATGGGCCTTCGCGGGAGGAGCGAAAAATGGCTAACGCCAGTCAAAATGGCGCCAGCGTCGGCGTCTTTGGGATCGGTCTTGCAGCCTACTGGCCGCAATTTCCAGGCCTCAAGGAGCGCCTGGAAGGCTACCAGCGCGAGGTGGAGAGTCGACTGGCGGGCTTCGGGGTGAAGGTGGTTTCGAGTGGGCTGGTGGACACGCCCGAACGCGCGCGGGAGGCGGGCGATCTCTTCCGGCGCGCGGATGTTGACCTCATCATCTGCTACGTGGCGACCTATGCCACGTCCTCGCAGGTCCTGCCCGTGGTGCAGCGCGCCCACGTGCCGGTGGTGGTGCTGAATCTTCAGCCCACGGCGGCGCTCGATTACGCAGCGACGGACACGGGCGAGTGGCTGGCGAATTGTTGCACCTGCTGCGCACCGGAAATCGCCAACGCCTTTGCGCGCTCCCGGATCGACTTCCGCGTGGTCTCCGGCATGCTGCGCGAAGATGCCGCCGCCTGGCGCGAGATCGAGGACTGGTGCCGTGCCGCCGGGGTGGCGCGAACCCTGCGCCGCGCCCGCATCGGATTCCTCGGCCACAACTACCCCGGTATGCTCGACATGTATTCGGACTTTACCGCCGCCCACGCGCAAGTCGGCGCGCACATCGAGGTCCTGGAGATGTGCGACCTCAAGAAGCGCGTCCCCGCGCCCGGCGACGCTGTCGTGCAGAAAAAGTTGGAGGAAGCGCACGCCATTTTCGACGTCGACTCGAGCGTCAAGGCGGAGGACCTGCTCTGGGCCGCCCAGGCCGCCGTGGGTCTCGACCGGCTGGTGGCGGATTTCGCGCTCGACGGTCTGACCTACTACTACCGCGGCCTGGATGGCAACGAGTACGAGCGCCTGGGCGCCGGGCTGATTATGGGCAATTCCCTGCTTACGGCGCGGGGCATTCCCGCCAGCGGGGAGGGTGACCTCAAAACCTGCCTGGCCATGAAGATCGTGGACCAGTTCGGCGCGGGCGGCTCCTACACGGAATTCTACGCCATGGATTTTCGCGAAAGCTTTCTGCTGATGGGCCACGACGGGCCCGGGCACGTCAAGATCAGCGACCGCCGCCCACTCCTGCGCGGCCTGGGGCTTTACCACGGCAAGCGCGGATACGGGGTTTCCGTGGAATTCCAAGTTTTGAAAGGCCCCATCACCATTCTGGGAATGACCCAGACCGCCGAAGGCAGGCTGAAAATGCTCGCCGCGGAAGGCGAATCCCTGCCCGGCCCCACGCTCCGCATCGGCAACACGAACTCGCGGCTCAAATTTGCCCAGCCCCCCGCCGAGTTCGTCAATCGCTGGTGCCACGAAGCTCCTACGCACCATGTCGCGCTGGGGGTGGGACACTTGGCGGGACGCCTGGAGAAGCTGGCATCAGTCATGAAAATTCCACTCGTCAAGATGTGAGCCCGGGCGATTTGCGCATTTTGGTCCTGGCCCGGGCGCCGCAACCGCAGGCACGGCATTAGGAGTGAATCCCGTTAATCATTCTCCGGAGGTGACACCATGGTGAATCGCAGGTTCATCAGTATAATATTCCTTTCCATCCTATTACTTCTCTTAAGCAGTGGCTCCGTTCAGGCCGGTGACCCTGCGACCAAGGTCACCATCGACTGGAACAAGGTCGTGCGCGCCTCGCGCACCACTCCGACCTTGCAGGTGGTGGTGAATCCCATGCTGCGCCGGGGCGCCTCCATGCACGATGCGGCTTTCCGCACCCTGCATGATCTGGGCTGCGACGATGTCCGCTACGTGCCCTGGCTGCCTTACCCCAGGCTGTCGGTGGCGGAGCTCGAGCCGCCGCACGACGGCAAGACCTCTTGGGACTTCTCCCTGATCGACCCGGTGATGGCGGACTTCATGGAAGCGACCGCCGGGCATTCCGTGGTGATCAATTTCAGCGCCATTCCGCAATGGATGTACAAAACCCCTCGGCCCGTGCCCTATCCGGCTGACCCCGACCAGGTGACCTGGACTTACCAGCGGGGAACCGAGTTGCGCGATCCCACGCGTAAAGAGCTGGCGGGTTACTACCAGCGGCTGGTGAGTTGGTACACGCAGGGTGGATTCAAGGACGAATATGGCAAATGGCACGGCTCCGACCACCACTACAAAATCGACTATTGGGAAGTTTTCAACGAAGTCGACGACGAGCACTCCATGACCCCGCAGGATTACACAGTGAGCTACGACGCCATCGTGGAGGCTATCCGGCAGGTCGCGCCCCACATGAAGTTCGTGTCGCTGGCGCTGGACGCGACCGGACGCCATCCCGAGTTTTTTGAATATTTCTTGAACCCTCGCAACCACAAGCCGGGGATTCCTCTGGACATGGTCAGCTACCACTTCTACGCTTCCCCCACCGCCGACCAGTCGCCGGAAGTGCAGCAGTACACCTTCTTCGATCAAGCCGATGGCTTCCTGGACGTGGTGCGCTACGTGGAAAACATCCGCCAACGTCTCTCCCCCCGGACCAAGACCGACATCGATGAGCTGGGCGCGATCTCCGGCGACGACCGCACTCAGAGTGAACCGGGGCATGTCGTCAAGCCGATCCCGAATTCCTATTGGAACCTTTCCGCCGCGCTTTATGCCTACGCTTTCGGCGAGCTGGCCCGCATGGGGATCGAAGTGGTGGGGGAATCGCAGCTCGTAGGCTACCCGACGCAGTACCCCAGCGTCAGCCTGGTGGACTGGGCTTTGAATAAACCGAACGCGCGCGCCTGGGCGCTGAAACTTCTGCGTGAGAATTTTGCGCCCGGCGACAAGCTGGTCGATTCTGGCGAGGAGAATGAGGAACTCTTTATCCAAGGCTTTGTGGCCGGTGACGGCAAGCATAAAGTACTGCTCGTCAATAAGCGCGACCGGACACGAGTCGTTTCCATCCCCGGCGCCGCCGGCGGCCGCGTGGAGGTGGTCGATCAGCAGACCGCGTTCGAGCCGCCCGCGCAGGGCCTCGTTCGCAGCGACGAAGTAACGCTGGGAGGCCTTGCGGTGGCCGTGGTGACGTTGCCCTGATTGACAGGCTTCGCGCTAACTGGCTATAGTCACTCAAAAGTGATGACTTCCAAAATCCTGACTGCGTCGAACCAGATCACTCTTCTGCGGCTGGCATTTGTGCCGGTCTTCGCCATCCTGGTGTTGGACGAACGCTACCAGGCGGCGCTGGCGGTGCTGACGGCGGCGGCCATTTCCGATGTTCTGGATGGCACGCTGGCTCGCCTGTTAAAGCAGGAAAGCCCGCTGGGTGTGGCGCTTGACCCGATCGCCGACAAGATTCTTATGACCACCGCCTATCTGACGCTGTCGTTCCGCAGCGCTTTGCCCTGGTGGCTCACCATCCTCGTGCTGAGCCGTGACATCGGCATCATTATGACGGCGCTGCTGATCAGCCTGGTGGCCGGGTACCGCCCTTTCTATCCCAGCGTGCTCGGGAAAGCCTCCACGGGGGCACAGGTGGCAACGGTCTTCGCGGCGGTCAGTCACCGCGCAAGCGTTCCTCATATCACCGCGGAAGTGGTTTCGATCTTCGTTTACCTTGCCGCCGCGCTGACACTCGCTTCCGCCATTCATTACGTCCTTACCCTGCGCCAACGTTACGGGCAGCGCGAAAATTAGGACCCGCCGCATCCGATCGCCCATTGCCAAGTCTCCTCGGCCAAGGCAACCCTTGGCAGGGGCTGCTTGTATCCCCAGGGAGAAACATGTAGCATTTCCTTCTCTCCGGAATGGTTGAAGGCTGCCTGAAACAACCGTAGGGGCGGTTCGCGAACCGCCCCTACGAAAACGTGCGTCAATGAGGTTCCGATGGTTGAATCCGGTACAAGTTTTGCGAACGGACCGCTGACGGTTCTGACCGAAGAAGAGCGCATGTTCCAGGCCATGGCGCGCGAGTTTGCCACGAACGAAATCCTTCCCCACGTTGAGGAGATGGACCGCCAAGGCATCTTCAACCCCGCGCTGCTCGCCAAGTTTTTCGCGCAGGGCTTTATGGGGATTGAAGCTGCGGAAGCTTATGGGGGCAGCGGCGGCACATTTTTCCTGGCGATTCTGGCCATCGAGGAGTTCTCGCGGGTGGACGCCTCGGCGGGTGTCGTGATCGACGTTCAAAACACCCTGGTGAACAACGCGCTCGAGAGGTGGGGAACGGAGGCGCAGAAGCAAGAATTCCTCGCTCGCCTGGTGCGCGACACGGTGGGCGCCTACGCGCTTTCCGAGCCCAACGCCGGCAGCGACGCCTTCGCGCTCACGACCCGCGCCCACGACGACGGTGACGACTACATCCTGAACGGCCGCAAACTTTGGATCACCAACGCCCAGGAGGCAGGCCTCTACATCCTCTTCGCAAACGTCAATCTCCAGGCGGGTTATCGCGGCATTACAGCGTTCCTGATCGAGCGCGACACGCCCGGCTTTACGGTAGGGAAGAAAGAGGACAAGCTCGGTATTCGCGCCTCCTCGACTTGCGAGCTGATTCTTGAAGACTGCCGGGTGCCCAAGCGAAACGTGCTGGGCGAAGTGGGCAAGGGTTACAAGGTGGCGATTGAAACTCTGAATGAAGGCCGCATCGGCATCGCCGCGCAGATGGTGGGCGTGGCGCGCGGCGCGCTGGAACACGCGACCGCCTACGCGCAGGAACGCCAGCAGTTCGGGAAGGCGATTGCGGAGTTTCAGGCGATCCAGTTCCAGTTGGCGCGCCTGGCGACCGACGTCGAGGCGGCGCGGTTGATGGCCTACAATGCCGCGCGCCTGAAGGACGCGCGCCAGCCTTTCCTCAAGGAAGCGGCCATGGCCAAGTACTTCTGCTCGCAGGTGGCGGAGCGGGTGGCTTCGGAATGCCTGGAGGTTTACGGGGGCTACGGTTTCACCCGCGATTACCCGGCGGAGAAGTACCTGCGCGACTCGAAAATCGGCAAGATCTACGAGGGCACATCGTTCATGCAGCTTCAGACCATCGCCAAAATTGTGCTGGGGAAATGAGCGGGTTCGTCTTCAGCACCACCCCGGCGCCAAAGGCGCCACCCCTCCTCATCTGAGGAGGGGAGCACTTAGGAACTCCCCTCCTGGTTCAGGAGGGGTGGCGCCTTGAGCGCCGGGGTGGTTATCCGTGCCGGGGTGGTTATCGATTCGCACGGTAGAAATGTAGAAATTCCAGGGTAAAGGCTCGCACTTCCCCTCACAGTTAAGAAATCCGGCCAAGGGCGGCTCGCCCCTACCTGCCTTCCGCCAGCACCCGCGTGTAGCAGTCGAGGGTGTAACGGTCGAAGCAGACGAAGACCACCTTTTCAATGGCCGGATTTTTTTCAAGGAAGGCGCGCACTTCCCTTACGGCGAGGCACGTGGCGCGCTCCAGGGGAAACCCATAGATACCGGTGCTGATGGCGGGGAAGGCCACGCTGCGGACGCCGTTCTGAACGGCCACCTCGAGCGACCGCCGGTAGCAGCTTTCGAGCAGCTCATCCTCGCGGTGCTTGCCATCTCGCCACACCGGCCCCACCGTGTGGATGACCCACCGGGCGGGCAGCCGATAGCCGCGCGTGATCTTGGCCTCGCCCGTAGGGCAGCCACCGAGCGCCCGGCATTCCACCACGAGTTCCGGTCCCGCCGCCCGATGGATCGCACCGTCCACTCCCCCGCCACCCAGCAGCGAGGTGTTGGCCGCATTCACGATGGCGTCCACCTTTTGCTTCGTGATGTCGCCTTCCAGCGCTTCGATGCTCCCCTCTCGCATGTTGCCTCCACGGATAAGAATCCGCCGTCTATACCGAGCGACATAAGTGATTGCGCATTTCGGCTGTAGCGGCGGTCTCCGACCGCCGCCGTCGATCGGAGATCGACGCTACAACTTATGTCGCTCTGTATAGTCATGAGCTGATGAGTGCAGGTGGATCCTGTAATTGGGAAATTGCGCACAAGCGCGGTCCCGCGGCACGGGGGATGAGCAGCCTTACTTTTTGATTTTCTGCGCGGCTTCCAGTCGCGCCATGGCGCGGGTCAGCGCCTTGCGCGCGCGTTCCATATCCACTTGCGGATCGCTGAATCGCTTCAGGCGCTCCTCGGCGCGGGCCTTGGCTTTCTCGGCGCGCTCCACATCGATTTCCTCGGCGCGCTCGCACGTCTGCGCCAGCACGATGACGCGATCGCCCAGGACTTCGGCGAATCCCCAGTTCACCGCCAGGCCGTGTTGAACGCCTTCGCGCGTATAGACAAGCTCACCGGAGGCAAGTTCGGTCAGCAGCGGCGCGTGCCCGGGCAGAATCCCCAGGTAACCGTCCTTCCCGGGGATGGTCACGGCAGTCACGGCATCGTGCGCCACCAAGCGGTCGGGCGTCACGATGTCGAGACGGATTTCGCTGGGAAGTGAACTTTCTGCCATAGCTTTGTTTTATTGGATCATTGAATCATCGGGTCATCGGTTCATTAAAAAACTGTCCGTCGTCCGTGGCTTTAAACCTTCGATGTCGGCCTATCGCTTGCAACTGACCACGGACAACTGACCACGGACAGCCTTTCAATGACCCGATGACCCGATGATTCAATGACCCGATGATTCAATGACCCGATGACCCGATGAAAAAATGACCCGATTCCTAGGCCGCCGCCTTCAGCTTCTCGGCTTTCTCCATGGCTTCTTCAATAGTGCCCACCATGTAGAAGGCCTGCTCGGTCATGCCGTCGTGCTTGCCCTCCACGAGCTCCTTGAATCCCCTGATGGTGTCTTCCAGCTTCACGTAGCGGCCTTCCATGCCCGTGAACTGCTTGGTCACAAAGAAAGGTTGGGAAAGGAAGCGCTGAATCTTACGGGCTCGCGCTACCGTCACCTTGTCCTCTTCCGAAAGCTCGTCCATCCCCAGGATGGCAATGATGTCCTGAAGGTCCTTGTACTTTTGTAGAATGGCCTTCACGCCGCGGGCGACATCGTAATGCTCATGTCCCACGATGCGCGGATCCAAAACCCGGGAAGTGGAGGCGAGGGGATCGACGGCGGGGTAGATGCCGATTTCCACCAGCGCGCGGCTGAGTACCGTCGTGGCGTCCAGGTGCGAAAAGGCCGTAGCGGGCGCGGGATCGGTCAGGTCATCGGCAGGCACGTAAATCGCCTGCACGGAGGTGATGGACCCGGTCTTGGTGGAGGTAATGCGTTCCTGGAGTTCGCCCATTTCCGTCGAAAGGTTGGGCTGGTAGCCCACCGCGGAAGGCATGCGGCCAAGCAGCGCCGAGACTTCCGCGCCTGCCTGGGTAAAGCGGAAAATGTTGTCGATGAACAGCAGCACGTCCTGGCCGCCCACGTCGCGAAAATATTCGGCCACGGTAAGGCCCGTCAGGCCCACGCGCAGGCGCGCGCCGGGCGGTTCGGTCATCTGGCCATAAATCAGGGCGACTTTGGATTTGTCGGGGTCGCCCGCCACCATCACGCCGCCCTCCTGCATTTCCAGCCACAGGTCGTTGCCTTCGCGCGTGCGCTCACCCACGCCCGAGAACACCGAAACGCCGCCGTGCTTCAGGGCCACGTTGTGGATCATTTCCATGACGATGACGGTCTTGCCCACTCCCGCGCCGCCGAACAGGCCCGTCTTGCCGCCCTTCAAATAAGGCTCGAGGAGGTCGATCACCTTGACCCCGGTCTCGAAAGCCTCCAAGTTGGTGTTCTGCTCCTCGAGAGAAGGCGGGTGCCGATGGATGGGCCAGCGGTCCTGGGCTTCGACCGGGCCCAGTTTATCCACGGGCTCGCCGATGACATTCATCACCCGGCCGAGCGTGCCCTTGCCCACGGGCACGGTGATGGGCCCGCCCTGGTCTTCGACCTTCATGCCTCGCACCATGCCGTCGGTCGGCTGCATCGAGACGCACTTGACGCGGCCCTCGCCCAGGTGCTGCTCGACTTCCGCGATGACGTCGATGGGGCTGGGGGCGTCAAACCCTTCGGAAGTAATCCGCACGGCGTTGTATATCGGGGGAAGGTGGCCGCTTTCAAACAACACCACCACCACCGGCCCAATGACTTCCACCACTTTGCCGACGTTCTGGTCTGACATCGTTGATCCTTTCGGAAAACAGAAACTGGAAACTGGAAATCGGAAACTGGAAACTAGAAACTAGAAATTGGAAATTGGAAACTGGAAATCGGAAACTGGATACTGGGTGCTGGATGCTGGATACTGGAACTTGGGATTCAAGAATCGAAGCCCGGAGTCCGTCGCGCTCTCTGCCAAATTGTCCCCGCTAATTTGCAGCCTCCAACGTCCAATTTCCGATTTCCAGTTTCCAATTTCCAATTTCTAGTTTCCAGTTTCTAATTTCCAGTTTCCGATTTCCCGTTTCCAATTTCCTCTAGGCCGCTTCACGCTTCATCGCCAGCGTGGAGCGAAGATAGCCATTGAGCAGTCTTCCCACTGAGTGCGCGACCTGCTCAAGCCTTGCACTCTCTTCTGCTGTAATGTATCCCTCGTCCAGGCAAGTTGTGAGGTGGTCTCTCAGTTCATAGAGCGAACCGCGGGCCTGCCTGCAGAACTGGGCGTTCTCCTGATACCCGAACCGACCGAAGCCTTCAGCAATGTTGGCTGTCACCGAGACGGCGGCGCGGCGGATTTGGCTCGCGAGTCCGAATTTCTCTAAATCCGGAAGCGTCCTAGCCGACTTGTACATTTCGTGTCGCAGGCCACGGGCAGCCTTCCAAACCTCCAGATCCTTAAAGTCCTTTATGGGCAAGCCTGAGGTCATAATCGCCGCCTCGCACTGGAAACTGGAAATTGGAAATCGGAAACTGGATGCTGGATACGGGATACTGGAACTTGGGATTCAAGAATCGAAGCCCGGAGTCCATCGCGCTCTCTGCCAAATTGTGCCCGCTAATTTGCAGCCTCCAACGTCCAATTTCCGATTTCCAGTTTCCAGTTTCTAATTTCCAGTTTCCAGTTTCCAGTTTCCAATTTCCAGTTTCCAATTTCCAATTTCCAGTTTCCAGTTTCTAATTTCCGATTTCCAGTTTCCAATCTTTTCTACGTTGCCGCCGCTCCGCTTACCACCTCAATGATCTCGCGGGTGATGGCGGCTTGCCGGACGCGGTTCATGTAAAGCGTCAGGGTGTCGATCATCTCCGCGGCATTGTTGGTGGCCGCGTCCATGGCCGTCATGCGCGCCGCCAGTTCCGCCGCCTGTGATTCCAGCAGTGCCCGGTAAACTTCAATCTCCACGTAGCGCGGCAGCAGGGCGTTGAAAATCTCCTGCGCCGGCTGCTCGTAGAGGTAATCAATCAGCGATTCTCCGGCCGCCGGCTCAATGGGCTTGATGGGCAGATAGCGTTCCACCATCACGCGCTGGGTCATGATGGACTTGAACTCGTTATAAATAAAATCCACCGCGTCCACTTTCTCTTGCGTGTAAAGCTCGATGATGGTCTTTGCAATCGACTGTGCCTGGCTGAATTCCAGACGGCCAAAGATATTGATGTGCTCGGCGAATATCTTGACCGGCCGCCGGACGAAGTAATCCCGGCCTTTGCGGCCCACCATGATGATGGAAACGTCCCGATCGCGGTGTTCATCCAGGTAACTCTGCGCGGCGCGAATGAGGTTGGTATTGAACCCCCCGCACAAACCGCGATCGGCGGTAACGAGCACCAGGAGCTGCCGCTCGATGGGCCGCTCGGCAAGCAGCGGATGCGAGCGGTCACTGGTGCGCGCCGCCACGCTCGCGAGCAACGTTATCATCTCATTGGCGTAGGGCCGGGCGTTGAAGATGCGGTCTTGCGCGCGCCGCAGGCGCGCCGCCGCCACCATCTTCATCGCCCGGGTAATCTGCTGCGTGCTCTTGACCGAGCGGATGCGGCGCCGAATGTCGAGTAGTGCAGCCATTTCTTAAAGATCACCACCAAGGCACTAAGACACCAAGAAAAGCCAAATAACTGGAAGCAAATACCACAAATAGGTTGTTTTCTTCCTTTGTCCCGTTAGTCGCTGCTTTTCTTTGTGTCTTGGTGTCTTGGTGGTTCATCCTTTCGCCTTGTTTTCCGCCACGAACTTCGCTTTGAATTCGTCCAGTACTTTGCGCATTTCGGCGCGCAGGGGCTCCGTGATTTCTTTCAGCTCGAAGATCTTCTTCCCTATCGCCGGATACATCGTATCCATGAAATCGTAGAGCCCCTGTTCGAAGGGCAAGCATTGTTCAATCGGCAAGTCATCCAGGTAGCCGCCCGTGCCGGCAAAGATGATGGCGATCTGCTTTTCCACGGGCAAAGGTTTGTACTGATCCTGCTTCAGGATTTCTCCCAGCCGCCGCCCGCGGTTCAGTTGCGCCAGGGTGGCTTTGTCAAGGTCGCTGCCGAACTGGGCGAAAGCCGCCAGCTCGCGGTACTGGGCCATTTCCAGGCGCAGCATTCCGGCAATCGACTTCATGGCTTTGATTTGGGCGTTGCCCCCTACGCGCGACACGGAGATGCCGGCGTTCACGGCGGGCCGAACGCCGCTGTTAAACAGGTCGGTCTCCAGATAAATCTGGCCGTCGGTGATGGAGATGACGTTGGTGGGGATGTAAGCGGAAACGTCGCTCGCCTGCGTCTCGATGATGGGCAAGGCGGTCAGCGATCCGCCCCCGCCCGCTTTGTTGAGCTTGGCGGCGCGCTCCAGCAGCCGGGAGTGCAAATAGAAGACGTCGCCGGGATAAGCTTCACGCCCGGGGGGACGGCGCAGCAACAGCGAGATTTCGCGATACGCCACGGCGTGCTTGGAGAGATCATCGTAAATGCACAGCGCGTGACCGCCGTGGTCGCGAAAGTATTCGCCCATGGCGCATCCGGCGTAAGGAGCAAGGTACTGCATGGGGGCGGGGTCCGATGAACTCGCCTCGATCACAATGCTGAACTTCATGGCGTCGTATTCTTCCAGCGTTTTGATGACCTGGGCGATGGTCGAACGCTTCTGCCCGATGGCGACATAGATACAAATCACGTCGCCGCCGCGCTGGTTGAGGATGGTGTCCAGCGCCACGGCGGTTTTCCCCGTCTGGCGGTCGCCGATAATCAGTTCGCGCTGGCCGCGCCCGATGGGGATCATCGAGTCGATGGCCTTCAGGCCCGTTTGCAGCGGCTCGCGCACGGGTTGGCGGTCGACCACGCCGGGGGCAATGCGTTCGATGGGGTTGTATTGATCGGCGAGAATGGGCCCCTTGTCATCGGTGGGGCGGCCCAGGGCATCCACCACGCGCCCTACCAGGGCCGGCCCGACCGGCACGGAGATGATGCGTTTGGTGCGCTTGACGATGTCGCCTTCCTGAATCGTGGTGTAATCGCCGAGCAGCACGGCGCTGACCTGGTCTTCCTCCAGGTTCAACGCCAACCCCGCGACCTCATGCGGCAGGGAGAGCAGTTCTCCGGCCATGACGTTGTCCAGGCCGTAGATGCGGGCGACGCCATCTCCCACGGAAATGACCGAACCCACTTCCGCCACGTTCACGCTGCGGTCGAAGTTCTCAATCTGCTCGCGAATAATCTTGGTGATTTCGTCGGCTTTAATCTGTGCCATGATGTTTCCGCTCTCCCAGCCCGTCGCATTTGTGATTGGTGATTGGTGATTGGTGATTGAAAAACCAGGACGGACGTCGGAGCAGTCACGCTTAGCAAATCACCAGTCACCAATGTTCAATCACAAATCATCAATCACCAATCACAAATGCTTCATTGCGCCATCAATTGTTCCCGGATGCGGTCCAGTTCACCGCGGATCGAGCCGTCATAGACGGTGCTTCCAATCTGCGCCACGATGCCGCCAATCAAATTGGGGTCAAGGTGGAATTCCAAGTCCGGCTGCTGGTGCGTCAGCTCGCCAAAGCGCGTTCGCAGAAGTTCCTGTTCCTGGCTGGAAAGACCGGTAGGGGAAGAAATCTTCACCCGCACGATCCCCAATCGCGCAAAAGCGATGTTGCGAAACGCCTGGATGACATCCTCGAGCAGCGGCATGCGGTAGTGGCTGAGCAGCACGCGCAGGAAATTCCAGGTCACGGGCGAGCTGCCCATGCGCTCGACGATGGCCTCCAGCACACTGAGCTTGCTCGCCACCGGCAGGGCGGGCGTTTCCGCAACCTCCCGCAGCTCCAGGCTCTCGCGGTAAACCTTGCTGAAATCTTCCAACTCGCTCAGCACCTGGCGGTAATTCCCGGTGGACGCCACCACATCGGCAAGGGCGCGCGCGTAACGATTGGCAACGGCGGTGGGCATGGCTAGTTCTTCCGTTCCTGGGCTTCCAGGGACGCCACAAACTCACTCACCAGGCGCTCGCGCCCGGCCTGGCCCAGGCGCGCACGAATCTGTTCTTCCGCCCGGCTTAGGGCCTCGCGCGCAGTGTGGTTTTTCAGTTCCAGCTTCGCTCCGCGCACCAGGGCGTCCATCTGGGCGCGCGTGGCTTCCAGCATTCGCGCCACGTCCGCCTCCGCCGCTTGTCGCAGGCGCTGGCCCTCCGCCTCCATCTCGCGCGCGGCCGACGCCTGGTAAGCGGCAATTTCCTCTTCCACGTGCCGAAGCTTTTCTTCCACCGCGTGGAGCTGGGCTTCCGAGGCTTCCAGCGCCTTGCGGCCCTCGTCCAAACTCTTATGAATGGAGGCGGAGCGCGAAGTGAGGAACTCCGCCAAAGGCTTGCGAAGGAGGTAACCCAGCCCTCCCACGAGAATCGCGAAGTTGATTACTTTGTAAAGCAGTTCGCGGCCGGGCTTTTGCTCTTCCTCAGCCGCCGCTCCAAGTCCCCACCCCCAAGCCGGCACAGGGCTCGAGATTCCCGCCAGGCAAATCCCCAGCAGGCTGAACAGCACGGCTTGCCGAAGCGCGCGGGTCAAAGTCGCGGCCCTCCTTCGCCGCCGGAGAGCGATTCCGGCCCCACCAGGCTTTGGGTGATCTCCTCCGCCAGGGATTGGCACGCCGTTTCCAATTCCACTTTGAGGCGGGCCACTTCCCCGGCGAGCGCAGCCTGCGCGTCATGAAGCATCCCCTCCGACTGCACGCGCGCTTTCTGCAAGGCCGCGTCACGCTCCGCCAGGCTCGCGCGTCGAGCCACCTCGCGCTGGCGGTAAACTTCCTGCCGCGCCGCCTGGAAGGTAGCTTCGTACTCCCGCGTCTTCGTCTCCGCCGTCGCCACGATAGCGCGCGCGTGCTCGAGCGCGCCCACGGTCAACTCTTCACGTTTTTTTAAGACGGCCGTCACGGGACGAAAAAAGATCCGGTCGAGGATGAGGAAAAGCAGGAAGAGCAAAACCACGGTGGGGATGGTTTGAAGGAACAGGTGCCCAAGCTGGCGAAACGTTTCTTCCATTGGAAAGGCTAAGCCTCACAGGTAAGCGTTTCGAGCGTTCGAAAGACCCGCCAATGTAGCACGTGGGTTTTAGGGGTGTCAAGGAGAACAACAGCCAGGCCGCACCTCCATTTTGTCCCATAACGGTCTCATTCTGTTTTACTTATCCGCCTTACGCGTACTTGACGAACCCCGGGTTCAGGATGCCCTGCGGGTCGAACTTCTGCTTGGCGGCCGCGACGGCTGTCCACTTGTCGCCGTAATGAGCCTTCCACGCGGCGTGGTCAAAGTTGATCCATCCGGAAAGGTACCGTTTGCCGCCCATCATGATGGCCGCCTTGCTCGCCATGTTAAGGCGCGGCAGCACCTCCTCGACGAAGGGCTTGGGCACGGCGGGCAGAATCCCGAATCCCATCAGGAACTCACTGGCGGGGCGCATGAAGAGCGGCGCCGACGAGGCCATCCCGCGCGCCGGCCACAGCAGGATGTGCCCGCCGACCAGCGCCTGGGGCGGCAGGTTGGAGAGCACTTGCGAGATGTACGTGGCGGTCGCCGGCCAGGGCAGAACGCACTCCATCCAGGGATGCGCGTAATCCCAAAAGCCTCCGCGTTTCCACAGCGCAAACAGGTTGTCAAGCCGGGTGAAGAATTCCGCGATCTCGCCGTCTTCGGTGTGAACGTGTTTATAAAACTTCAGACCGGCGAGCTTTTCCGCCGCCTCGGGCGCTTCAACTTCCCGGGTTTCAATCGTCGCGTGCAAGGGGAAAAACCACTGCGCGAAAGGGTGGCGCTCTCCGCCCACCTTCTTGAAACCCTGCGGGCAGGGCACGCACCACGATTCGAGATTATCGAAGCGCGCCTCGGTCATCACCGTTTGGAGGTCGCTGAGGAGCGTGGCGAGATCGTCATAAAGCAGGTAGAAGCTGCGAAAACGCGGCAGATGGCGGCGTACTTTGAGCACCGCCTCGGTGATGACTCCGAATTGTCCCACGCCGGCGCGGACGGCGTCGAAGAGATCCCGATTCTGCTGGCACGAGCAGCGCACGATATCGCCCGCGCCGGTCACGACTTCGAGTTCCAGGCAATTGTCGGCCTGCGTGCCGTGCCGCCACGAGGCCACACCCAGTCCCCCCATGGAGAGCGTCCCGCCCACCGTCACGTCGAGGTTATTGGTCAGGACCGGCGGCGAGAGGCTGCGCCCCGCGAACTGCTCGACCAGCGCCCGCCACTTGATCCCCGCCTGCACGGTCACGGCGTCTTCCTCGACACGCAGCACCTGGCCGAGCGCAGTCGTGTCCAGCACGATTTGCTCGGAAAGCGACTGCCCGCTCTGCGAGTGCCCCCCGCCGCGCATCGCCACGCTGAGCGAATGCCGGGCCGCGAATTTCACCACCCGCGCCACGTCTTCCCTCGATGCCGGACACACGACCGCCTGGGGCTTGCGCACGACGATGCGGCCGAAGTCTCGGGCCATGGCCTCCCGCGCCGCGTCGTCGGTCAGGACTCGGCCGGAAATCTCCTGCGCCAACTCACTCGCCCAACCCATGATCACCCCTTGCGTCACCCGAAGGCTGCTAACCCTCGGCGATGGCCCGCAAAGCTTCGCGCGCGGATTCGCACGCATCCTCGTAGCCGAGCGCCGGCCGTGCCCCGTCCCCGCGCCCCTTGTACCCGCCGTAGACGGCGTGCCCGGCGCGCAGCCAGAAACAATCCACCGCTTCAAACCCTGCCTCGCTCAACCACTGCAATTGCTCGAACAGACCCGAGGGATGGTCGCGCGGACTGGGGCATCGGTAATGGTTCCAACCCCTCTCCTGGTACTGCGCGTAGATCTCCGGCGCGCCCGCGGCGGAAGCCTGTTCACGCGCCCTTCCGTCCAACTGCCCGCGAAACACCTCACGCCCTTCGGCCCGCTGGGGCTCGATGAGGTCGGCCAGAATGAGGGCCCCCGGGCTCGCGAGCCGGGCATAAACCGCCGCGAACAGCCGCTGTTTCTGCTCGCCCCGAAGGTGATGGACGCATAGCGAAGAGACGGCGCAAGCGGCGCCTTCGAGGTACGGGTACCAATCCGGGGAACCGAGCTCGAACGCCGCCACCTGGGCGCGCGAACCAAACCGTTGCAAGTGCGCTTGCGCGCGATGGCGCATCGACGCGGAACCGTCGAGGGCCAGCACGGTGGAGTTCGGAAAAGCTGCGAGCAGCGCATAGCTGAGCGGCCCTTCGCCCGAGGCCAGGTCAACGGCGCGGAAGCTCGCCTCGCGGCCAAACGGCAGCAGCGCGAGCACTGTCGCCATCTGCTCGGCGCGCGAGGGCACCGCCACCGCCGACAACCGGCGATAGATCTCCGAAGCTTCTTCCGTCCACACCTTGCGATCTTCTTCCACGTTGAATTCCCGGACCCCCTCTCCGTCAAGATGAGAAACGCAGCCTGCCCCATTCATCACGCTAGCACACGCGGGCCGGACCCTCTACAAAAGTTTTGCCGGGGCCGCGAAATCGAAGTGAGGGTCTGGCCCAATGCTGTCCACCTCCGGGTGCTGTTCTAATTTGACGTAGCGCCGACCTTTAGGTCGGCACATGCTGTTCTAATTTGACGTAGCGCCGACCTTTAGGTCGGCACATGCCAGGCTAAATCCCGGCGCTACTAATTTGACGTAGCGCCGACCTTTAGGTCGGCACATGCCAGGCTAAATCCCGGCGCTACTAATTTGACGTAGCGCCGACCTTTAGGTCGGCACATGTCGGGCTAAAGCCCGGCGCTACTAATTTGACGTAGCGCCGACCTTTAGGTCGGCACATGTCGGGCTAAAGCCCGGCGCTACATCTCGAATTAGGACAGCACCCATGTCCGAAGTTGGGACTTCCTTTTCTTACATCAGGAGTATAATGGGGCCGGATATTGCCCCCCCAGCCCTCGCACAGATGGAGGATCCACTCCATGGCCCGTGTATTTACCCAACAGCAACTTGCGGACTTTCTTTTCGACCGCATTATCGTGAATTGCCCCAAGTGTCTGGAGACAGGCTGCCTGAAGATTGCCTGCAATTTGGTGGCGGAGGAACTGATCGAAGAAGCCGACATCCTTCACAAGATCGAGCCCGTCTCGGATGGCGGGGCGTGAGGCGGTTGGTGGGCGTGCTACCGCCTCGGAAAGGCGCCGCCTTTCCGCACAGATGCCCATGCACCTGCGGCGCACCACTGGCGATGAAAACGCCCGGAACGCCTTGGACTGCGGGAGCAGCCGCTCCCGCCTTCCGCCTTCGGTCCATACGGCAAATGAATATGGGGCGGAGGAAGAAAGGCGGTAGCTGCTGCTACCGCAGTCCAAGGTGCGTTTAGCACAGCTATTTTCATAACAGCGAGCGGCGAAGCCGCAGGTCGCTCTTCGTTGGCCAGGCCCAATCATCACGGCAGCAATGCGGAAGGTCGTAGGTAGTAGGTGGTATATGGGTGAAAGCTACCCGATTTCTGGGACAGGTGGGCCATGCGGGTTTGACATTCCAATTCGGAATCTCAAAATACTGGCCTCTTGCTTCGATGATTCATAGCCTCGCGCAGCAGAGCGTTGATGCGCGTCTGGTAACCCTTTCCCTGCGAGCGAAGCCAGGCGAGAACGTCGGCATCGATCCGAATGGTCAGGGACTTCTTCCGAGGCCGGTAGAACTTGCCGACGACCGCATTGCTCCAATCCAACCTTTCCGGAATATCACTAAGGTCGATATCCTCATCCTTGAGTCGCTTCAGAGCCTGAATCTCTTTAGTTTGACGCTTCGTGAGCTTCTGCATAGGCGTTCCTTTCAGTCGGGGTCGCCTTTCGCGCCGAGATGATTCGCGTCACTAGATCTTCGCCTTCGTCGCGATAGGTGTGAGCAACCATGACAACCACACCGCTGATCATCCCCAGGGTCTGCCATCGATCCTCGCCCTCCACAACACGATCTCGCACACTGAACGCATAGGGGTCGTCGAATACCAGCTTCGCGGTCTCAAAGCTGATTCCATGTTTCAGCAGGTTACGGCGGCTCTTGACCTCATCCCATGCAAAGAGCATTGCGTGTAGCTACCGCCTTGTAGTTACATTATACCACCGTCTGAGTTGTGTCCGAACCCCACCATTCGTCACCGGGTACCGCGGAGGTAGCGTAGCGCAGAGTGTCGCCTCTCAGAAACTCTGCGGCCTTTTGCTCTTCGCAGGCAAGGCCCGATCATCACGCGTGACCTTCAGCGAAAACCAGATTCGCACCACAGCATGGACGCCACATGTTAACCAAAGAGTGGACGTTCATCAAAATACGAGCCGCAGAGTTTGAACCGCACAAACTCTGCGCTACCAGCTCCATCGAGTGTCCCACCGAAGGGCCATTTGACAGGATGACTAAGGAGCTGAGCTATACCAAGAGTTTTAATGCGACAGATCTCCATTTCGCAGTGGTTCTCCTTTTCGAATGGACATTTGGCCATACCAAGACTTACTGGCCAGACCCCGGGGGCTTGAGGGCCGGGGTGTACCTAGGCCCGATTTTCTTGTAGCTGCCGGGGTGGTCCGGGTCCGGTACCATCCAATTTCCAGCCCACCAGGCACCATCTTCCAGGGCGACAGCTTCAATTTCGACGTGGCACTGAGTGATCGCGGCAATCGGAACGTTCCCTTTCACAGAGTTGGCGATTTGAGGGTAATACCCAGCGAGGTGAATTCTCATTGGCGTGTGAGGAGCAAGTCTCAATTCCTCAGCAGCAGAATCTTCCGGGACGCTGTGTGTGGTATTCTTAGGCATCCGCCCTAGCTTGATCACCGTGAGGTGCTGTTCAGCGCTGCCGTCGGATACAAGGATCAGGAACTCCACGTAGACAACATTCTCGGTGCCGACATTCTGAATTCCAAATGACAGTTCGTTCAGCCAATTATCATCTGCCAAGAAGGGTGTGGGGAGGAGGTCCTGGGGTCGGATAGGAGCACCCGGTCTCTTGTAGTATCCAGGTTTCACCCTCTGTTCGCCTACATAGAAACTGGTAAATTTAATCACCCCGCCTCCAGGAGACATAGTCACAGTTCTAAGCGTATCTTGAGCTAGAACTACAGGTAGAAAATGTGCGTTGTGCCAGTTTTCACTTATCAGCACAGAGCCGAGGATCCTGCCCAAGAGAAAAGTTGAGATAACTGTCAAAGAGAGAGACATCCTTGACATAATTGTTTCTCCTTCTTCGGCTTTGCCCGCCGATTTTCCTGCTCAAATAATGGTTTGCCCAAGTAGGGGCACCCCTTGGGGTGCCCTTGGGCAGGGCAAGCCCAGCCCCTACAAGACGTCTTTTGTTGCGGCTCTGCCGCGGTCCCCCTCAAATGGGTAGTGAAGACCACTCCACACGGGCGGGCAGGTCTGAACGTTTCGGGATCGGAATGGCGCCTTTACCTCGATCATCGATCAAGTGCAGAATCAGTTCTGGAAGACACTGTTCGGCCTCTGGGGCCGTTACGAGGTCGTGAGCTGCAAGCGCATCCGCCGTCGCCCGGTACTTATCCTGCTGCTCTTCGACAAAAGCCAGAAGATCATTGTCAAACTGCAGAAGTGACTGAAATTCGATGGTTGTCGTGGGACAGATTTCCCAGGGAATCTCTTCCGGAGGAATGCTCAGCATCTCTGCGATCAATCGGAAACGTTCCCCTGGGCCGAGAGACACACCCCACGACATAGAGCAACCGTCTCCGAGATATTGGACCGACTGCTTGCGAGTGGCGTAAATAGGATCAATGCCTGCCACCAGGAGCATGGCTCCATCGCTCTTCTGCTTGGATAATGCGTATTGGCCACTCATGGGCCAGTCCTCGCGGGGACCATCGGATGGACCGATACAAGACCCGCTAAAGCCCATCCCATTTGGTTTCGAACCCGGAAGGACAACGTGGACATAAGCCTGCACGCTTACGTTGGCAAGCAGGTCTGCCGCAAACCCCGGCACCGGATGGAGAGCCAACAGGGCCGCGCTGACATATTGGAGACCATACCCGTGCTCGGTGCGAGAACGATAGAGGTCGAAGCTAAGAGGGCCAGACTCTTCCGGCGGCATGCGGCTGAGAAGGACAGCCGCGGCGTTCCCGAAATCCGGCGCCAAAGCGCGCAAGATATCGGCAGGAACGGGCACATTCATCTGGATGAGGGCGTCGAGAACCGCCACCATCGCATCCCGCTGGTCGGTTTGCTCCGGCGACATTTCTGTTGGCGTCCGGGGATCTGATATTGTTCCAGAAAGAGGTTGCCACTGGCCTGCTAGAGACAGGAGATCGAGTATCAGATTTCGGTCACGTGCGACGAGAGCGTCGTGCGCCCCCCACGCGACGAGTCGTGGATCACCGCTCTGCAACCAGCTTTCTAGGGTGTTCTCTGACGGAACCCCGTCGCCAGCGGGCGACTTCTGGGCTGGGCTATAGGAAGGGTTCGGCTCCGGATTCTGCCCGGCCGCCTGGAGAGGAGCGATGAAGAGGATCAGTGCGCCGCAAAACATGACTCGGGCAAAAGCGCTGAGGGCCGAAGGCTTGGGCATGTTCACCCTCGCAACTGCCTTGCACACATAATAACTTGCGTTATTTGAGGATCAACAGGGAGCTATGGTTGCTTGGACTCTTATGGCCGGGGGCCTTTCCCCATGACCATAAACCCACAATCACCAAGTAGGTAGCGCAGCGCGGCAGCGCCGCAACAGAAAATCAAAAGGCAAAGCGCAAAAGGCAAAAGTTAAAGTCTGGACCTCCGAAACCTTTTGCTAATGCGACAACTGAGGGGAGCGTTGATTTGAATTTATAGCCCTCGCCCCTTTAGGGGAGATGGTGGACCGCAACCAAAGGCGTGGCATGGCCATCCTGGCCATGAACATCACGGGCAGGATGCCCGTGCCACGTCTTGTAGGGGCTGGGGCTTGCCCTGCCCAAGGGCACCCCAAGGGGCTCGGCTGTCCGAATTAGCGGGAAACTGGCGTACTCAGTGCGGCTCTGCCGCACAGATGCCCATACACCTGCGGCGCACCACTGACGATGAAAATGCGCGAAGCGCCTTGGACTGCGGTAGCAGCAGCTACCGCCTTCCGCCTTCGGTCCATACGGCAAATGAATATGGGGCGGAGGAAGAAAGGCGGTAGCTGCTGCTCCCGCACTCCAAGGTGCGTTTAGCACAGCTATTTTCATAACAACGCGCGGCGAGGCCGCAGGTCGCTCCTCGCGGGCCAGGCCCGAACATCACGGCAGCAATGTGGTAGGTCGTAGGTAGTAGGTGGTATATGGGTGAAAGCTACCCGATTTCTGGGACAGGTGGGCCATGCGGGTTTAACATTCCAATTCGGAATCTCAAAATGCTGGCCTCTTGCTTCGATGATTCATAGCAGGTAGCGCAGACGTACGCGTTTTTTGCGTTCGTCTGCGGCTCTTCGCACTATTTCTTAAGTCTGTATTGACCACCGACTCGTTCAAAGTCACGGCTACGTAGGCAGCCAAATACCGACATAGGATGAACTTTAAAACCAAGACCTTTCTCCACCCCCTCTTGGATTGCTTCCCCAGTATGAAGTTGACCGTCGAGTAGAACTTTCCGGATTTCAGCATTCATTTCAGATGGCTTGAGCCGAGGGAAGCGTTGCGGTTGCGCCTCATTCTTATCATTCTTATCTTCTTTTTCTGGCTTGGGCTTAGTTTGTGGGGCCGTGGGTTTCACTCCTCGCCTCTTAGCCTGTTTCTTACGCCTTTTGGCGGATTTCTTTTTTCCATTCTTCGGGATTCTGCCCAAGCCAGGATAGAATTCTCGGAGCCCGACAAATCCTTCGCTAACCCTGACAAACTCTCGACGAGGGTTTCTCATCAGCGAAACGTATAGAGTAGATTTAGGATCTGCGCCCCCTACATGCGCACCGCCGCGCTTCATTCCGTCGAGGAGCTGTTCCATAGAAATGGCGCGACCCACCTTTTTGAGGTACGCTTTCGCTGCGTCAGTTTGGGTCATGCTATAGAACTCGTCCGGCCTAACTTGCGGCAGCCCCCCGTTAATACTGGGCGCGGCAGGGGTTTCCAAAGTGCTAGCCGAGTCCATCGATTCCGGAGGAGGAGCCGAATTACCAAGCTCCTGCTCTAGGCTGCGGATTATCGCATCAAAGGAGCGGGCTTCTTGAATCTTTGCATTCCTCTGTTTTCTGAAGTGCTCAAGGGTCTGAATAAGATGTTCTTTTGTATCCATCGCTCACCTCACAAGCTTCTGTGCCCCAGGAGTCTTTAACAGGATGCATCATATTCGATTTGTTTGTCAATGCATTTAAGCCTTTTAAATGATAGTTGTTACGGGTAAACAACATGATTTGTATGGCTGAAATTAACGACGATGTCGTCGTTAGGCTTAAGGCCGCCAAATCCATAAAAATGACGAGGCTTCGATTTTGCACTTGCGCGGCTGAATTGCGAATGTTACGCTGTGTGATATCGAAGGGGAAGCCAACGCTTGGCAGACGAGAGATGGTTGTCACAAATGGGAGCAACTATGAACGATGATGACTTTGAAAAGAGCGAGCGCGAACAGCGGAGGGCTAGGGATTTGAGGCATGTGATGAAATCCGAACGCTCACGGGGAACGAAGCGGCAACGCGACACAGAGACTATCAAAAATGAAGAGGCACTGCAAAAGGTCTATGAGCGGTTCGCCGATCCGTCTTGTTCTCGGGAGAGATTTTTGGAGACTATTCTCGCTCTCGGGCTGCCAGAAACATCAAAGTTGATTCGTGATTTGATGAAGGCGTTTGATGAGCGGCATCCATAGTTCTTGAGGCGGCTTTCTGGAGAGCCGCGATGCGGGTTTTTCTTTCTTCGATTGGAAGCTTAGAGAGGTAGCGCGATGTGAGGTTGGTGCAGCGACTGACGAATTCCTTAGCTGAAATCCTTTTCATTTTCGTCTTTTTAGATGTCGCCATGTGATTTTACCCTAAAATACTCATAATCAAGAACGAGACAAGAATAGTTTGTACTAGGTGAGTTGTCAAGCTTGAGTTTGTATCTTATTGTATTCGTTGGCCTTCGATATCGTTTTGGGATCGATCAACTTACCAAGTACAAACTATTCTTGTCTCGTTCTTGATTCTTGTAGTTTCGTGGCCCTTCCTTGCCTATAGTATTTGCCGTTCGTAAGGGCATGGCCACTCTAAACGCCGGCTGAAAGGCCAACGCCGTTCCTCACGCCACGGGCTGGGCGAAGCGGGCGGGGTAGTGGCGCGGGTAGGTTTTCTTCTCGCGGTAGGAGCGGGCGAGTTCCATATAGATTCCCAGGTCGCGGTCGAGGTCGGCCTGTGTGCCGTCGAAATAAAAATTGCGGATAGGGATTCCGCCATAGGCTTTACTGAGCTTCGGGTAGATGGCTTCACTCACGATGCCGTTCATGCAGGTGAAGGGGCTGATGTCGATGATGCCGTCGGCGCCGTGCTGGGCGAGGTAGGCAGCCTTGCCCACGCTCAAGACCATTTCACCCAACGCTCCGCCCGTGGGCAGGTAGGGCCAGGCAAGCTCCAGGATTTCCTCGACCGGAGGCTCTTCCTGGCCCACGAAATCATCCTCAAAAGGCGTGATCAGGGCCTCTTCATCAGCGTGTTGAATGTGCGAACGGATGAAGGTCTTGGCCATTTCCCAGGAAATATGGTGCCCGACCAGGTGCAGCTTGCGTTTTTGTTCGTTATTGGCATATTGGACCCACTCCGCGAGGTGGCTCAGGGAACACTCGGCGCCATAGCCTTCCAGCTTGCGGATCAGGTCTTCGTTCGAAAACGTATTCAGCCGGCAGAAGATTTCTCCCACCACGCCGATGAGCGGGATTTGCGGGTCGTAAAGCGCCGGGACGCGCCGGAAGCGGTCGCGGCAGCGGGTCATCGCTTCCACCAGCGAGCGGAGCTGGCACCCCGCCTCGCCGCAGCCATTCTCCACCGTCGTACACAGATCCTGGATCGACTCCTGGAAAGCCCGGTCGGCCGCGCCTGGAGTGGTTTCATAGGGGCGGGTATTCAGCAGCGCGCGGTGCAAGGTATCCGCGCACACCAGCGCCCGCCACGCCATACGCAGGAAAGGCGTGGCAATTTCGCCCAGGTCCGCATAGCCGTTCAGGCTGGTGGGGGAGAGAACCTGCACGCGGTCGTAGCCCGCCTCCTTCAGGATCTTGCGCAGGAAAGGCGCGTACTGGCCGAAGCGGCAGGGCCCGTCCGCCGTGGGCATAAAGAAAGCGGTGCGCTCCCGGTCAAAGCCGGGCTGCTCGATGACACGCAGAAAATCGCCCACCGTGACCTTGGCCGGGTAGCATTCGTCGCCGTTGGTGTACTTGCCGCCCAGCTCGCGGGTGCGCTCGTCGGAGGGGGGCGTGGGCTGAGCGTTCACACCCAGCCAGCGAAACGCCGCGGCAAAGATTTCCGTGCTGCCTTCGCCCATGACCGGGATGTAGACGGTCTTCCCGCTCAGGGGATTTTCAGGACCTATCTGGCGGCGGACATGGCGGTGGCCGAAGATGGGCATCGCATGAATCCTTTGCTGTCGAGATACGCCTCGCAACGCGTGATGAAGCCCGCATCATTGGCGTGGCCGTCGAACTGAAGCACCAGTGAGGGCTTGCCCGCGGCTTCATCGATGAACGATTTGATGTAGGAATCCGGCCCGCACTTGAAGTTGGAGATGTAAACCAGGTGCAGGTTCGGCTTGCGGCTGGCGAGGCGCGCCGCGGCCAGAATGCGCCGGCCGGAATTCCAGTACATGTTGGGGTTGACGTCCGTGATGTCCTCATCGTCGAGGGGCAGGGCCTCCATGGGCAGGACGTTCACGCCGTAGAGCGCGCGCAGCTTGCGGGGGATATCGCAATTCACGCTGCGGTCGTAAAGGTTGTAGGGCCGCCCCACCAGCACCAGCGCCGGCTCCCCCGTCTCCTGAAGCTTGGCGAGCGCCTGGGCGCCGGCTTCCAGCAGCGTGTCGGTAAAGCTACCCTGCGCGGCGTAGGCCGCCCGCACGGCCTCGGCGTTCGCCCGCGGCTTGATGCCCAGGGTGCGAGCGAACTCCGCCAGTTGCTTCTCCACATGCTTGTGCCCCAGGCGGAAGTGTACGGTGGGAGAAAGGTACTTGGCTTGGGCGAACTCGAGCTGGGGCGCGGCGCGAATCACGAAAGGCAGGGTCTGGTTCCAGGGGCAGAGAAAGGAGTCCACCGGCATCTCCGGCGCCTCGGCATTGACGGCGTTGGGAAGCAGAATGTAATCGGCGCCCTTGTCGAGCAGATCCTGTACGTGTCCATGCGCCACTTTCACGGGGAAGCAGGGCTGCGCGATGGTCAGCTCCTCACCGGCCATGGAAATCTTGCGGTCGGTGGGCGAAGACACCACGATGTCGAAACCCAGCTCCTGGAAATAGGCGCACCAGAAGGGAAACTGGTCATAATAGAACATCGTGCGCGGAATCCCCACCGTGCGGCTGCCGCCCCGGGTGGGCAGCAGGACTTCTTCCAGCAGCTTCTCCCGCCACTCGATCAAATCTTCGATCACCGGCTGGCGGTCCGTGCGCACCCGCTTGCGGAACTTGTCGGAGCACTTGTCGCCCCAATAGGTGCGCTGCCCCTCGATGTTGAATTCCTTCATGTCGCAGAAATTGGAGCAGGCCTGGCAGACGAACTCGCGGGTGGTGAAGTCCACGCGGCCGAGGTCGTAGCCGCGGAATCGGCTGGGGTGGCCGGCGTTTTTCATGCGGTCGCGGGCGATCAGCGCCATGCCGATGGCCCCAATGACGCCGTTGTGCGGCGGCACAATGATTTGCTTGCCGAGAATCTGCGAAAAGGCGGCCGCCACGGCGTCGTTATAAGCCGTGCCGCCCTGGAAAAAAATCACCTTGCCGATCTTGCGCCCGCGCACCACGCGGTTCAGGTAGTTGAGCGCCACCGAATACGCCAGGCCCGCCGCCAGGTCGCCCACTTCCGCGCCCTTGTGCATCAGCCCCGTAACATCCCGCTCCATGAACACCGTGCAGCGCTCGCCCAGGCGCGCGGGGCTGGCGGAGGCAAGCGCCAACTCCGCAAATTCATCCTTGATGGAGATTCCCAGCTTCTCCGCCTGCTCTTCCAGGAAGGAGCCCGTGCCCGCGGCGCAAGCCTCGTTCATGGTGAAGTCCACCACGACGCCTTTGTCAACGCGGATGAATTTGGAATCCTGCCCGCCGATTTCAAAGATGGTGTCCACGGGATCCATGCCCATCTGATTGCAGACGTGCATGGAGCCGGTCTTGTGGGCGGTGATTTCATCGTTCACCGTGTCCGCCCCCACCAGTTCGCCGATCAACTCGCGGCCGGAGCCCGTCGTGCCCACGCCGCGTATGTCGAGCGAGGCGGCCAGCTCCCCTTCGATTTCCTTCAGGCCCCGGTCCACCACTTCAATCGGCCGCCCTTGCGTGCGCAGGTAAATTTCCTTCAGCAGGTTTCCCTCCGCGTCGATCACCACCAGGTTGGTCGAGACCGAACCGATGTCAATGCCGAGATAGGACTCGACTGGGTGCTGGGTGCTGGGGGCTGGGGGCTGGGGACCAGCCAACGCGAAAGCTCCACGGTTCCTTTCTGACGCCAGGCTCTCGGCATCCGACAACCGCTCCTCTTGAGCGTGCTGAGCCGAGACCTGAGACCGGGAATGCGGCGACACGGACCTAGCCCCCAGCCCCCAGTCCCCAGCCCCAGTCTGTTGACACCTAACACCTGACACCTGTTCTTGCCTTTCCCCCAGCCCCCAGTCCCCAGCACCCAGTCCCTCGTCCCTGACACCTGACACCTTCTCTGAGGTCCGATCTCGCAGCAGCAGGACGTTCTCCATCGAGAGCGGCTCGGTGCAGGCGAAATTCTTCCGCGCCGCCTCGTGCTGGCGCAATTGGTGGATGCGCTTGAACGAACGCTTGCGGTATTCCTCCGATTCCAGCATCGCCGCGCCCACCGCTCCCAGCCACGCGTAATGTTCGGGGATCAGGAGGTCGGCCTCTTTCAGCTTGAAGGCCTCGCGCAGGGCGTTGCGCACTCCCTGGTTGATCGCCACTCCCCCGATGAATGCTACGGGAGGCACTACGGCGCGCCCCTTCACCAGGCTCGACTTGTAATTGCGCGCTACGGCGTCGCAGAGCCCGCGCAGAATCTGCTCCGTCGTGTAACCCTTCTGCTGCGCGTGAATCATGTCGGTCTTGGCGAACACCGAACAACGGCCGGCAATTCGCGCGGCGCAACTGGCTCCGCATGCCGCCGGGCCTACCTCCTCAATCGAGTAGAGCAGCCGCGTGGCCTGCTGGTCGATGAAGGAACCCGTGCCCGCCGCGCATTCGCCGCTGGTCTGGTAATCCACAATGCCCAGGTGCTTGCCAGTGACGTTGGGGTCAAGGCGCAGGTATTTCGACGCCTCGCCGCCCATTTCGAAAACCGTGCGTACCTGCGGGTAGAACGTCCGCAGCCCTTTGGCTATGGCGCGAAACTCATTTTCAAAGTAGATGCCCAGAACCTTGGCAATCAATTGGCTGCCCGAGCCCGTCACGCGGATGCCCTCTACGTCCTCTTCCGGCAGGAAATCGTAAAGCTCTTTCAACAGGTCGAAGGTGGATTGGATGGGGCTTCCTTGCAGACGCCGGTAACGTGAGAGCACCAGGGCGCGGCCGGCAAATGGGCTGGAATCCGGGAAGGTGGCCGCATAAAAGGTCGGGGATTGCTCCGCCAGGGTGCGAAAACGCGGTCCGTCATCAGGCCCGCCAATGGCCGCGAGCTTTAAACTGACCGCGCCGATGTCCAAGCCGATGTTTATGCTCATATTGTTTCCGCGCAGGGTGGAAAACTACTTACAAGCCTTCACATCCTCATTTATGAGACGACAATCCCACCCTTGGCCCGGGTAGGTGGGACAATTGGTCCGGGTTAAAACACGCTTAGACAGACTGACAGGAGGGGGTTGGGCAATTCAGGTTCCGACTATGGGTTGGAACATAGCCACGCCATGGCGGTTTCGGTGGCTAGGCTTGGCGGTCGGCGACAGCTCCCAATCCACCGTTTTTTCAACAGGCTAATCTATTGGAAACAAAAAGGGTGGTTCAGGTTTTCCACAACTGGGGATTGTCGGGATCTGTGGGGGGAATCGGGGATCCAACCAGCCGCAGGGTCTGATAAAAGTGAGGAATTGTCCTCTTTTTTGCGCCATCCCACTCGACCCGACAATTTGCCCACCTTGCAGTGCCCAGTCATCGCGGCAGGCGTCAAATTGTCGGGCTGGCGCGACTTGGCCCTCGGGTTGACCCCCTCTCCCGGCCCTCCCCGGCTGATCAGCGAGCCAGCGATCACCCTTTTTCGCCGTTGCTCCCCAGGGTTGGAAAATCTCCAACCTACTCATTCCATCCTTCATGCTCCTGCCAATCCACGATGCGCACATGCTTCTCCGCGCGAGGCAGTTCGGAATAAGTCTTGCGTTCCCCCTCCGCCAAGTTGCCGTCCTGAGATTGATAGATCCAGCTCATTTCCTGTTTCAACGCCGCGGCTTCCCCGCTCAGGTGGATGGTCACGTCTTCGTACTTGTAGGGAGCGGGTTTGAAGCCTCCCGCGCCGTAAACCTGATCGGCCAGCACGATCGTCTGGGGGTCCAGTAACTTCTGCTTGAGCATTTCCTGGCAGGCCTTGATGGCGAACCAGTTCGTGGTGCGATGGTCCACGTGTCGCTCATCGGGATGGGGCAACGCGATCATGGCGGGGTGGAAGGCGGTGATGACTTGTTGGATGGCGTCGAGCACGGCATCGCGCGCATAAGGCATATTGGGCTTGTAGACGTGTTCGTAGGGCACATGATCGCAGGCGAGATAGATGGAGAGGAAGGGGTCGGAAGATTTCTTGTGCTCGAACCAAATCGCGCCGGATCCGCCGTCCGGCAATCCCAGGAACACCACCTTATCACGCGGCAGGCCCATATGTTCAAGCGCCTCGGTGGATTCCGCCATGCGCACCTTGCCGAACTCGCGCGCCTCGTTGGGGCCGCAGGGCTGGTCGTAGTAGCGCTCGCACGCCCCCACGTCACCTCCCGTAAGGAATAGCACCTCGACCGGAATCTTGGCCTCCACCGCCGCGCGGATCAGTCCCGAGTAAGCCTGTTCGTCATCCTCATGCGCGCAAACGACCAGCAGCGACGCGGCCAAGTCATTCACGGCGATTTCCGTGGTGGTATGAGCGAGTGGTCTCGCTCCCGCTGCCACCATCTCCAACTCCACTCGATACGTGCCGGGCGCAAGCGTTGCGGGAAGCGCCCAAGCGTCCGCCGCCACGGTCTGGGTCTTTCCCGGAGGCAGGTTGATGGCGGAAGCGAGGGTGCCGGCGTGAAGCTCCCTGCCGGTCATGTCCACGATGCGGGCCCGCAGTTCCGCACCGCTCCACGTTTCGTCCGAAGGATTCTTCAAAGTCGCCACCACTTTCACCGTGTCTCCCGGCCGGTAGAGCGTATGGGAATGGTCCACGGTGATGGCCGGAGAAATCAGTCCCGGTGGGTAGAACTCGCGGTACTTTTTGTAGTCGATATCGGAATTGTAGGGATGGGTGAAGTTGCGGCTGTAAGGCTTGGGCGCGTCGCGATCCCAGGTGCGCACGATCGCCGGCGTCGAAAATCGCATGTCGTAGAGCACCGTGCGGTCGGCGTTCCACACGGCGACGGTGTACAAATCCACTTCCGGCGGCGGGGATTTTTCATGGCGCACGGGGAGGCCGGAGCCCACCACTTCCTTCAGCTTGCCTTCGAGCAGAGTGGCGGTGCCGGCGGGCGTCATGGGGAGGGTGACCGCGCCGCCGGCGGGAATGTCCAAATGCAAGCGCAGCGTCTTAACCGCCAAGTCGGGGTTTTGCTCCCCCTCCTTGGCATAAAGCGCAATCCAGGGATAGTTGGCGTTGGAGAACTCCACGCGCAGATCTTTCATATCGTGGTCGGACACATTCTCGAGCGCCACTTCGCACTGGATGGGCTCACCCACCGTGTAAAAAGTCTTGTCGATCGAGGCGCGCGAAATCCGCACCAGCTTTTTGTAGGCGACGAAGCCGCGAATTTTCTGCCCGGCCATGGCGTGATGGTCGACCCGGTCCTCGACGCGCAAGGTCACGGTGTAAAGTCCGGTGGGCGCCTGGGGAGGAATCGGCCATCCCACTTCGTATTCCGCCACGCCCGCTTGCTTCGAGGGGAGCAGGTTCATTTGCACGCTGGTGGTCGAGGTCGTCCCGTAATACTGGATCTCGGCGAAAACCGCGTAGCGGCTCCCCTCGCCTGGGATGCCGCGCAACGTGGCGTGAATGTTCGCCAGTGTCCCGATGTTAAACCCCGTGTCCATGGGCGCGCCTTCCAGCGTGATCTCCGCCCCCGAAAGCGGCCTGCCCATCAGCAGAAGTCCTCCCGCCAGCCAAGTCCACCACCACCGACGCTTCATCTTCTCTTCTCCTCACGCGTGCTGGGAATGCACTCATTATTGCTTTCCCGGCGGATCAGTTCAAAGCAAATTCTGCGGGTGAGGGGGCAGTTTGAGGAGGGGTAAAAACTCCCCTCCTGATTCAGGGCCTGCCCTGAGCCTGTCGAAGGGAGGGGTGGCGCGCTGAGCGCCGGGGTGGTTACCTCCTGGAGCCGAAAGCATGAAGTGACAATCAACACCACCCCTTAATCCCCTCCTCAACTGAGGAGGGGGGTTCGCGGGCGTTTTCATCAGCCGGGGCGGGACGGGGGCACGCCGCTGATCATGGGTCACCCAACTTTCCTCATACTGGGCGTCGATCTCACCGATAACCGATGCGGGGCAGTGTGTCACGGCGGGGTTTGGTCGTCAGCGCTGCCCGCCTCTCTCGTCTTGGATCTTGCCTTCCTCTCGTCACTAGCCACTCACCACTAGTCACTGCTTTTGGAGTTGGTAGCGCGGACCACCGCTCTTGGGGTCCGCGGTTCTTCTTTAGGAAAAGCCGCGGACCGCTAAGTCGGCGGTCTGCGCTACGCTTGCTTGGGTTTTGTCTCCTTCTCGTCACTCGTCACTGGTCACTGCTATTGGAGTGTGTCACGAAAGCTAACTCCCGCCACCTGAAATCGGCCCTTCCGACCCAGCTCGTTCTGGGTTTGCGCGCTTGGTCAGTCTGCGATATCCGCACGCCGAGACGCGCTCCTATGCCTGCGACCGACAAGATTCTCATCCAGGTTTTGCACGGGCAGTCCGACGCCAACATACGGTTTGCGGACCTCAAGGGTTACTGTTGCGTTTGGGTTTCAGTGAGCGAATTCGCGGCAGTCACCACATCTTCTGGAAAGAGGGCGCAGATGAAATTCTGAACCTGCAGCCTAAGGGCGGCAAAGCCAAGCCCTATCAGGTCAAGCAGGTCCGGCATGTTAAACTGAAGTACAGGCTGGGAGGTGGTACCAATGCCTAAATACGAAGTCATCATCTATTGGAGCGAGGAAGACCAGGC
>Ga0326727_10000570_pt1 | contig 150137 bp, 154 predicted proteins | sample MB2enrmetagenome_FD_207643 | JGI IMG/M metagenome (GOLD analysis project Ga0326727, IMG submission 207643) | Lab enriched peat soil microbial communities from McLean, Ithaca, NY, United States - MB29MY | ecosystem: Environmental > Terrestrial > Soil > Wetlands > Peat | place: USA: New York... | reverse complement strand
ATATGGTTTCTCATTCGTAATTGACTGTGTAAAAAACTTCATTCTTCGTCTCCATCTATTTTTTTACAATCCATTTAGGCATTATCCCCATTTGCATTATTCCCATTCTTTCCTACTTCATTCATCATAAGCAAAACCTCGGCTGCGCCTCGGTCCTTTTACGACAAGAAATTACTCTCACAACCAATGACTGCCCACCTGTCAATAGGTAGCGTAGGGGCAATTTACCTCTGGGCTTGAGTCGACGGGGGGTAGACCGACGAGTGTGCAAAGGGAGACAGTTCTCATTTGCACTGGGTTGCATTTTTTGACTCCAATTTTCAAGTAAAGGGGCACCCTTTACTCATACTTTCTGATACGTTGAAAAAAGAAGACACTCTAACCAATCCTTCGTGGTCAGAGTGTCTTCTTTCTTCTTGAGACATAAGTGAACTATCGCGCATCGCCCGATGTCTTAGCCAAAACGTTCATTAAATTCTTCTAAGGTTAGGAGCACCTGTCTCGGCTTACTTCCTTCGTACGCTCCGACAACCCCTTGTTCTTCAAGCATGTCCATCAGACGCGCCGCTCTGGCATAACCTAATTTTAAGCGGCGTTGCAGGTAAGATACCGAGGCCATACTCGTCCTGATGAAAAGCAGCCCTGCATCAATGAACAAGGCATCATCCGGTCCATTGCTTTCTTCGTTTTTAGGAGGGGTTTCGGCAAAAAGCCGCTCCGGATCAAGATAGTCCGGTCTGCCTAATCCCTTCCAATGCGTAATTACCCGTTGTACTTCATCATCCGTGACCAAACAGCCTTGTACCCGCAAGGCTTTATTCACTCCCAGAGGGGAGTAAAGCATGTCTCCCCGCCCGAGAAGTTTTTCGGCTCCTGTTGCATCGAGAATAGTACGGGAATCAATTTGAGATGAAACAGCAAAGGAAATGCGGCTGGGTATATTAGCCTTGATCACCCCGGTAATTACGTCGACTGATGGGCGTTGCGTCGCAATCACCAAATGAATCCCGGCAGCCCGGGCCATTTGGGCTAAGCGACAGATAGCCTCTTCGACTTCCCCGGCCGCAACCATCATCAGATCGGCCAACTCATCAATGATCACGACTATCAAGGGCAAGGCCGGCGTACTAATTGCTGTTTCCTCGGCTTTCATTTTGTTATAACGCTCGACATCCCGGACCCCGGCGGCCGCGAAAAGTTCATACCGATTTTCCATCTCTTTGACAATCCATTTTAAAGCGCTGGCGGCTTTCTTCGGATCGACGACAACCGGGGCCAAAAGGTGCGGAATACCATTATACTGACTGAGCTCCACCATTTTAGGATCCACAAGCAGGAACTTCACTTCATCAGGAGTGGCATTGAAAAGAATGGAATTAATGATCGTCGTAATACAGACGCTCTTCCCCGACCCGGTAGCCCCTGCCACTAGGAGATGCGGCATTTTTATCAGATCCGCGATGATGGGTTGATCCGCGATATCTTTCCCTAAAGCAATTTTTAATTTTGATGGGTATTCTCCAAAGTTAGTTGTTTCAAGCACTTCTCTAAACGGCACCGAGCGCGCCTGCTTATTCGGAACTTCAATTCCGATAGCCGCTTTTCCGGGGATCGGAGCTTCAATCCGTACATCCCGAGCAGCAAGTCCCAGGGCAATATCATCCGCAAGATTAACAATCTTACTGATTTTTACACCAGGTGCCGGCGCCAGCTCATAACGGGTAATGACAGGACCTCGTGCCACACGAATGACTTTGGCCTTAACTCCAAAATCCAGCAAGATTGTTTCCAACTGTTTTGAAGTCTCAGGGTCCTGAATTATTATACGTTCGACAAGCGGATCCAGTAAATTAAAATCAGGACATTGCCAATCTTGGACCTTAGCAACCAGAGTCACAACTTGCGGCTTTTCCTCTCCCTCAGCTTGATCATGCATCTGATCAACCAACTGAGCCAGCTGAGCAACTTGCCCCGCATAGGTTGGCTTTAACTCCATAGCAGCGGCAACCGGTACTTCAAATTCTAACATATCCAAAGAGGTCCCCTCTGTCGTCAACAGTTCATCTCCCACATTCGAGGCTAATCTTGAGGCATTCGTCACTTCAGCCCCATAATCCGTCTCCGCTTCCGCTGCCGGACTTGTTTCCGGACTTGTTTCCGGTATAATTTCCAAAGCCACTTCCGGCATGATTTCCGGCATCAATATTGAGATTATTTTTGCTTCAAGCCCAGTCTTGGAAACAGAAGTCTCAACGACTTGGGCAATCTTCTCTGCCTCATCAATCGTCCGACTGCCCTCTCTCAAATTCCCCACAAAATCAATTGTTTCCTGGTCGAGCGAATTCCCATCGGCTTTAAATTGAGCCAAGAATTCTTCTTGATCCGTTTGAGATTTAAACACCGAAGAAAATGGTGTCGATTTTTCAGAATGTGATTTCGGCATCACTCTTGGGGTTGGGCTGTCTGGCCAAGGGATCTCTCGTTCTAACTTTTCTTCCCGATCTACTTCCCGGATATAATCTTTTAGTCCTTTTAAACTGGTTATCCTCGAAAGCCTTTTGGAAATATGCGGTGCCCCTGCCCCAAAATACGAAGGGAAATCCTTCCCTATTTCCTCCAAATCTTCAACCTTTTGAGCATCAGCTTCTCTCATTTCCACCCATTCCGGCGAGGAAAAATATTGGTTAAACCCCTGCAAACTAACAAGTTTCCCAGCTGGAAGAGGCATACCTTTAGGATCTGCGTTTTGTTTAAAATTTGATTTTTGCATTGGCAAAGGGGCCTGATCAGCGGGCTGTGTCTTTCGGCGATTTCTATGTTTCCTGGAACTGGGACTGGGACTATGTCTAAAACTAGAACCGGGATCATGATCAGGGCCAGGTTCAGCGATAGGAATAGCAGAGTCTTTTGGGCCCGATTTTCCAGCTAGAAATGACGTCAAATCCGACGAATAAATCCACAACAAGATTGCTGCTCCAAAACATAAGACGAGCCCCACCCAGGACAGGCTCCCCATTGTTTCCGTAAACAGGAAATAAAACGGTTTTCCCAAAGAAACCCCCAAAGCACCCAGTAGCCCGGTCAAGCTTAATAACATCAAAAATACACCAACTAATTTAAGCCAAAAAGCATTTGGATCGTCTCCCCTTTTCGACATACCTTTCCACCTCCACACTTCTTATTCATTATGGTTGAAGAGCTAGGCGAATGTCAAAAGGTTTTTTAATTAATAGTCATTTAATTTCAGGCAGTAGCTCACAACACTTCTTCCTGAATAGGTGTGAGATCAAATATTCGAACTCAACCCAAGGAATTTTGCTAAACAAAAAGAGAAGCCCACGTAAGCTTCTCCCTTTTCTCTGAATAGTCAAAAGATAAAACAGTAAGAATCTTTAATTTGCAGACTAACCTTTGCTGGAATGTGCCGCCACTTTAATCGAGTTGTTGACATTGTGAATTTCCGGGATATATTGAACTATCTTCTCGGCAAATTCCCGATGTTCCTCAGAATACACTTCGCCGGTCAGAAAAGCAATCCCATCTTGAACAAAAGCTCGAATTTGTCCGGAATTTAAACGATGCTGGCCAAGCTTGGCGACTAACTGTTCTGTTAACCACAAATCATTTCCTTGTGAGCGATGACGAGTATAGATTTCACTGACCACTGCCTTTACTCCCGGTACCTGATAGGCTGTTTCTACTGCCCATTCCATCGCTTCTTGAGTGTTAACCAAGCCGGTTAGGGTAATCAGCCCATTCCTGGCCTCGGTTTTGAGTTCGTGAGCATCAACCCACGGAGAGGCGACTAAGGCATTTTCCACACGATTGACTAGGGTTGCGTCATCCACAGCCTTTTCTAAAAATTGGATTTCGCTGCGAATTTCTTTTACTCCCCGAACCTGAGAAGCCAAACGTTTGGCCAACCGTTCTGTGCTCTGAGTCTCAACATGTCCGAGCAATGTTGCTATTCCTCGGCTTACTCGACACCCCAAGTGCGTAATATCTTCATAATTAGATCCTTGAAAGCGTTCAATAATGCCTTGTTCAATGTCTTTATCCTTGATATTCCCATCATTGGCGACGGTTAAAGAATTATCCAATTCTCGAACCCCGTCAATTCGACCCACCCGACTTCCGAAAAAATCCTTTTCTACGAGACTATCGACGGTCCCCCAAAGTGTTGCCCGATCCCCTTTGACTTCAACGTGAAGTCCTTGGCCACTTTCCCCAAAATGTGTATGAATAAGTTTTTTGATATCCCGAAGAACTTCTTGCTCAGAACGTGAATTATGCATAGATCTACCTCCAAATGAAACTGTTGTTTTGTTCTCACTTGGAGAGTATTTTATCCTAAGACTTCTTTTTTTAATCTAATGTGACTGACTTAGTTTAATCTAAGCTTGCAAATTTGTTACGCTTGAGGCAACATCTTCTAAGCGGTGCAATTGTTCTCGCAAGCCTAGCACAATTAATAGATCCCCTTTAAAAATCTGTTCTTCCGCACCCGGATTACTAATAACCTGGTTATCTCTTAAGATCGCGAGAACCATTGCCCCGGTTTGCTGTTTAATACCACTCGTTGATAATGTTTTCCCGACCAAACTAGAGCCTTGGTTAATCCTCAGTTCCACCATTTCCATTTCAATATTGTGATCGTGGATCACGGTCTCAATATAGTCCACACTAATCGGCTTTAAAATAGACATCGCCATTCTCCATCCCCCTAAGATGGCAGGAGAAATTACTTTGTCCGCTCCGGCACGCAATAACTTTTTTTCGGACTCTAACTTATCCATTCGGGCAACCACATGAATCCCAGGATTTAACCCTTTGGCTGTTAAGGTAACAAAAACATTGGCAGCATCATCCGGTAAAGCTGCGATAAGTCCCTTGGCTTTCTCAATGCAGGCTTTTTTTAGAGTTTCATCTTGTGTAGCGTCACTATGGATAACTAAAAACCCCTCTTGAATGAACTGATTGGCAAGATCCTCTTCTTGTTCAATAACCACGCACTGGGCCCCTTCTTTTCGAAGGCGGTAAAGGACTTGCCTGCCCACACGACCTGCGCCGCAGACAATGATGTGATCTTGAAGTCGTTCAATCTTTTTATTCATCTTTCGTCTCCCATATACACCAGCCAACTGACCTTCAATTAAAAAGGCCATCATAAGCCCAGTAAAATACAGCATCACCCCAACTCCGCCCAGCATCAGAAAAACAAGGAATATATGCCCGGCATTAGAGTGTACTTTAATATCCCCATAACCCACAGTCGTGATTGTTTCTACGGTGAAATAAATAGCTTGAGCTAAATCAAGGTGTTCCGTCAAGATTAAGCCGACGGTCCCTACAATTAGTGTTATCAGTAAGGCCACAAAGGCGAGCCCAATCCGCTTCCCCAACAAATCCCTCCTTTCTGTCAGTTTTAACGTTAATTACAATTAAGGATTATCTGTTAATCTATATTGTCAAGTAATTCTGCAATTTAAGCACCCCATCCAAAGGGACATCCATCTGGCCAAGCCGGATCTGCCCAAAAGGCCCATGATAATCACTGCCACCGGTAGCCAGAATGGCAAATTTATCTGCTATTTCCGCATAGTATGGGATCAAGGTTCTTTTGCCTTCCCAGTAACCATAATACACTTCAAGCCCAATCGGCCGATACGCCAAGAGAGGAGAGACTATCTTTGGATCAGACAATAGTCCTGGATGAGCTAATACCGGAAGTCCACCACAAACAAAAATCAGGTCAACTGCGTCTTCAAATCTATGTTTTAGATAAGGTAAATACGCGACTCCCCCCGGACGAAAATATTTTGCTATTTCACGCCAGTTTGGCTGACTGTTCCTGCTCTCACCCAGATGATAAATGGCCCTCATAATATGACCTTTACTAACGACACCTTCAGCACCGACCTCCCGTTCAACATCTTGCCAAGTCAAGGAGAGACCATCTTTTTTTAAACATTCAACCATCTCATAAGCCAAAGCGGTTCGTTGTTCACGAATCTCTTTCAGACGAGCCTGCAAGACTGGCTGATTAACATCTTTAAAATAACCAAGGAGGTGAACCTCATGACCCTGATAGTTGGTCAGCAATTCCACACCAGCGATAACTTTAATATTTAAAGGTTTTGCCAGACTTTCAGCCTCACCAATCCCTTTGGTAGTCTCATGGTCCGTAATCGCCAGAATTTGTACATCATTGACATGAGCCAGATTAACAACCTCTTCGACCGTAAGCAACCCATCAGATTCTAGAGTATGGACGTGCAGATCGACCCTCACGACCACCCCTCCCTCCGCTTGTATTTATAGCATAGTCGCGCTTATACCATTCGCAACATTTACTTCTATTTTGGTATAATAAGCCCAATGAAATACTTTCATTAATATGCCTATTCTGGCTTTTCCTCAGAAATCCTGCACAACTATTACGGATTAAGTAATTATTTTTAATCTCTTACTTATTTCCATTGACACATCTCCCTTTATACGTTATAATTCACTTCGTCGCTAAAAATTATAGGGGATTAGTTTAATGGTAGAACAGCGGTCTCCAAAACCGCTGGCGCGGGTTCAACTCCTGCATCCCCTGCCAAGAAGAAAGTCAGACACCGCAAGGGTTTGCGGTGTTTTTTGTTTTGCCAAAAAAATCTTACTTTTTGGGGTTTAACCAGATTTAATTTTGTTGGTCAGATTTGGACATAAAAAAAGCCCTAACCACCTGGGCTTTGTGCTATCTTTTCCTTTGATCGTCCTATAGCAACACATTTTGGTCTAATCTCAATGGCTTATATCCTGCTTGAAAAAGTTCTCTCTGTAAATCGAGCCTATTGTTAATAATAGATCAATGTTGGGGTTAAGGGGATGGAGATGTCCCCGTAATTATCTCCTATAACTTCCTGGCGATACAAGTGCTAGTTTAAGCTCGGCCATTTCCCGCTTAGCTTTTTCATGCAGGGCTTAAGCAGTTTTAACGGTTTGGTTAAAACTCCAATTGTTTTAAAAAACGCTTTATAATACGTGTTATACGTGTTATAATAACACGTATAAAGGAGGTCAGCAAATGAAATTCCGGGAACTTGAAAACATACTCAAAGCTGATGGATGGAACTATACAGACACAAAGGGCTCTCACCGACATTACACACATCCATCGAAGCCCGGAAAAGTAACAATCCCATTTCATAATACCGATTTAAAAATCAAAACTGTAAACTCTATCCTAAAACAAGTGGGGCTTAGATAGCCCCCTTGCCCAAGGATAATTGATATAAAGCGAAAAATAAATTTTTTAAGCTAAGAAAGGTGGAAATATATGTGAAACTAATTTATCCAGCTTGCTTTTACCCTTCCGAAGAAGGAGGCTATACCGTAGTTTTTCCCGACCTACCGGGATGTGTAACCGAAGGAGACACCTTGTCAGAAGCTATGGAAATGGCAATTGACGCATCCTCAGGTTGGCTATTATCCTCAGCAGAAGAGAATAAGCAATTGCCGAAGGCATCTGATATTAAAAGCGTAATTCCTGATGAATATCAGAATGGCTTTGTTAGTCTCATCGGTGTTGACTTAAATGAATACTCGCAAAAGCACGGAAATAAGGCTATTAAAAAAACACTTACAATCCCGGCATGGTTAAATTCTATTGCAGAGGAGAATAACGTGAACTTCTCACAAGTTCTGCAAAACGCCTTAAAAGATCAGCTCGGGATTGAATAAACAAAAAATAATATTAATTGTAGCAGCCTTAACCGGCTGCTCTTTTATTTATTCAACCCTAATCCCCCGATTCCCCCGCATCATCCAATCCGTCGCCTTAAACCCTGCAATCTCCTCATACAACTCATACCTCTTGCAGTTAACGCAATTAACACTGATCCCTGGTTGAATAGGGGTAAATCCGACACATGTAAAAGCTAACACAGCCACTACAATCGCCCGCCTTTTAGGCAATAGAAAAAGCGCCATATTGGAATCCACTTTTTTCTTTCAATATCGCAAGTAGGTTCATCGACTTTATTTTTATACATTCGACTTTTGATTGGTGATAAAATCAATTATCGCTATATTCTGGAAATAATAATACTTTTTTTATATTGATTTAATGATTGCCGTTGGTGAAAGGAGTAATCGTTATGTATAAAAAGGTAAAATTGGTTAAAAAAATCGTTACTTACTACGATTAATTTTGTTTCTAAGTCAGATCCGTCAAAATTAAGTAGATCATTAGGATCGGCATTAGCCACTGAATGCGTAAGCCTAGGAGATGTTAGGGCAAAAGTAGGCGTTGCAGATGCTGTAGTAACAAGTATTTTGCGTAAGATCAATATACCGGAAGTAAATATGTCAAAAATCAATGTACTAACAATCAATGTACCAGGAGTAAATGTATCGGAAATCAATGTACCAGCATTTAATATACCAGGAGTAAATATGTCAGGAATTAATACGTTAGATTTATTAGATAAATCCGCTAAAGAAGTTCTTAATTCATGTGATAAGCCTACTGAACCAACCCTAGCACTTTGTACTGAAATTCCACGTAAGAAAAGATAGACTTAATTGCTACTATTCACCGTCCTTTTATTAAGATTAAAGTAAAATTCCCCCTTTCGTCAAATTAGTACGGAATACCCCGGCTAATCAAAATGAGAAAGAAGGAGCTTTATGTCAGATAATAGAATTGATATAGAATCCTCCATACCTCAAATGATTCACAAATCTTGCGACAAACCAATTAAGACTGCGACTCAAGCTCCGGTGCCCCCGAAGAAGTATTAGTAGAATTCTTCATTTCTTCAAGCGCTACATAGACCATAGCGGCATCGAATGTTTTAAGGCGGTTTCCGTTTTAACATCCACAAAAATATTTATCGTCGATATTTCGTAATTACTAATTACTCTTGTAACCTCTTCTATTAGATCAATACAGAAACTACGTTCCGGCTCAAAAGGCCGGGACACTTTTCTTATCCGGACAATAATTACATCCTTGTCTTTATTGTCTAGTTTTCCAATCTCCACATATTGAAGCTCATTCTTTAGAAAAACCTCATCCCATACCGCAGCCGAATCTGATAAAGTTGCAATTCCCCGCTTCCCACGAACCCAATTAATCAATTTTTGCTGAATTTTAAATCCCCATAATGCCCAAACAAAACTATATACAAAACTAACCAAAACACTCAATAAGAGAAACATTATAAGAAATACAAAATTATTGGAGGCATCTTTTAGGGATTGCATTGTCCAGATAGGGCTTGCTTCGGAAATGAAGTGTGATATCCAAATTATGAGATTGTACAAAATCATAGTCCCAAATGATACCGGTAACCATAACAGTCCGGCTATTGCGGTAAACTCAGTTGGAGAATGCTTTACTACTAGATTTACTCCAAACGATTGTAACCAAAAGTACGCTAACACACCAGGTAACAAGAATACTATTGCACCCAAAAAATTATCCATCTGTTCCCCTCCCGTTATTTCATTCGCCATTGAGTAAAATTATTCCTTTTAAGCAATAAGAAAAGCGCCCCTCTCGGAAGCGCTTTTGTGTATTTTCGTTTTACAAAATCTGATACTAGAATTATAGCACGGCTTATTTACACTGTAAATTCGCACTTTTTTCACATGGTTGTCAAGACCTTAAAAAAACCGTTAGAGCGCTAACCGCAAGCCATCTATGCCCAATATCATAATGCTAAGCTCTTCAATCATGTCATTTTTCCACTTCCAAACTGAAGTTTGACCACAAAAGGGTGGAAAAGAAAGACTTCTTTGATTGGATTGAAGCGCGGATACAGGGGGGCCTCACCATTCCTGATGAGGGCGGGTTATTGTGCCCATGTTTAATGTTTTTACGCGACGCATGTCTAAGAAATAATATACAGCGACTGCACATTTTTAGGACAAGAATCATATAGTGATATCAGGAGAGAGAAATCCCGGTACCACTTGAAAAGCCTAATGCAAGGCCCGCTCTTATCTTCTAGGCCACTTAACTGGCTAAATTTAATAAAAAAGGGGCGATCTATATGGGCTTTGGAGTACCTTTTTCGCCAGTTCCACCTATTGTTGGACTCTTTGACACTTATCCTATTGGCACTATCCTTAGAATCGGCGAAGATTCCGGCTACTGGGTTGGCGCCTTCGGCGGCCTCCAAGACGGTGTTGCTTTATTAACTAATGCACGGCTTCATTCTAACATTGGTACACCAATTGACGGTTTTCGACCCGTTGTGCGTATCCCGATTCGGGCAATCACTTTTGTTAGCACCTAACTAATTGGGATAAAAAATGCTAACCAGGATCTTTTCATCACAAAAAAATCTCTCCCGCCTTACTTGGTGGGGGAGATTCGGATTTTTTATCGATAGGCTACATTTTCCACGGAAATCATCTGCAGGTTCTTAGCTTATATTACTTTTTATAATTAGTTCATTGGTCCCCTATAAACTCCCAAACATTAATCCTGAAATTATGGAAATACTGTTTAGGATTAATATTTGAGGGGGCGATCTTTTTGAGCAATATAGATAAAGCTAAAAGAGAAGTTTCGGTCAGTGAATTGGGGCAGATTAAAGATAAATATCCCGATATGGTGCAGAGATTTGAGGTATTAAAAGAACAGGCTAATCAGCCCCAAAATCAAGGATTATGGCAAACGAATGGACAATCGGTTCAGCAACAACTTCAGAATGTAGTTCAACAAGAACAAAGGCGATTGCAAAACCAAGGACAAAACAAGTTGATCAGTTACAGTTGAAACAAGCAAAGGAGAGCTGCTAAGCTCTCCTTCTGTATCATTAAGAGTTGTCGCGTCGCAGAGAATACAAGACCTCGGTAAATTTAATGCCGGACCTTAGTTCTATCTGAAAGTTATTTTGATTTAGCACTTCGCTGTTGAGCTTGAAGCAGCATCTGAAATGTACCATTTTCGAAATGGGATAGGACTTTGGTGATGGAGACTCAATTAAATGCGCTGGAGATTGTTTCACCCGGCCTGGATTATCTTGTAACACTTAAGGGCACTTGTCCATATAATATACAGACTAAAGATAAAGGAGGTTAGATTGTATGGCGTTAGTCTTTACAACCGGTTTAATTGATAATCCCGCGGTTGCAGGAATCAGACCTAGTACAACAATTGATGTATTGCTTACAAATGACAGTGTTGTGGCAAATGATATTCAAATCAATGGTTTCTTTGTAAGCGGAGCAACGAAGATCCCATACGTTTTGGAGTTATTAACTTTAGCACCCGGCGCTGTAGTTACCCGCAATTATTTCACCCAGTTTGATATTTTCGAATTCGAATTTACCATAGCCGTAGCAGATATGGAAATTTCCGTTTGGGGAAAAGACGCAGCTGGTAATATAAATGCCGAGCACCGCTTAGTTCCTTCAGAACTAAATTTGGTGACTTAAGCATCTGGTCAGAATTATAAGAGCCGCCCTTCCGGGCGGCTCTTATAATTCTATTTCTACAATTGCCAAACTTATTACTGCCGAGACAATGCCAATTAATCGAAAGCACAAAAGGAGCGAGACACCATCCGGCAACCACGCCGTAAAAACAGTTAATAGATTTTATGCCGTCACATTGTGCCCCTACTAACTAAATATAGTAGGGTCCATCAGGGATTCTCCGAGTTCAGACTTGAGACGTTCAAGGTCTGACTCTTTAAGAGTTAGCAAATTGAGAGCTTCTTGTTGTATGGGATTAAAAACGCTGTCCACGCCACCGACAACTCCCAGTATACTGGCAAGTCCATTGGCAATGTGAACTACGCTGGCCAGTTCGCCGTAATTTTGCACATCAGAGAGGGAATGATGACAAGAAATAGCTGCTGCGAGATCGTTGGGTAAATCCCAAGATTTGGCTAGAAAACCACCGACCTTTGCGTGGTCGAAACCTATAACTGTCTTTTCAAGAACAACATAAGAAAGTTTAGTTTCAGTTACTTTCCTTAAAAGATGGTCCCCCACTTGCTGAACGTAAACCGAGATAATCAGTTTTCCGATATCATGAAGTAATCCAGCGGTAAAGGCAACATCCCCGTATGGAAGTTTCCTATGTTGACACAAACGTTTCGCAGCCATGGCGGTGAGCAGGGAATGCTTCCAGAGCCCCTCTTGTTCAATCTCATACCCCAATAGCTTGCTTTTAAGTAAGGGAGCAACTGCGGCAGATATTACCAGTCCTTGGATCACCTGTATGCCAAGGATGACAATCGCTTCCTGAAGAGAGGAGATTCGCCTCGCGTAACCATAATATGCAGAATTAGCCTGTCGAAGTATACTGACAACTAGCGCCGGATCCTGCTCAATAACAGTTTCCAAGGCTTTCGCGGAGGTCAAAGGATTTTTAGTTAAGGCAATCACTCGCATGGCAGAAGTAGGCAGTGGAGGTATCACTTGTACGCGCTTCAAAATATCTTCCAACTTGACAGTCACTTAAACCCATCCTTCACTTATTTAAAAATGCGAGTCAGAATTAAACCGACCATAGGTTATTAGCGTATAAAATTATATCTCATTATATATAGAAGACCACTTCTCTTCAATTGCAGTACGAGATATCTTATATCATCTCACAACTTGTTTGCGAAATTAGGGGAATTTTGTCTTGTTAGAATAAAAAGGTCAGATTAAATCCGATCAGAATATTCAGACATGAAAAAGGCCCCAGCTTAAGTGCTAGGGTCTTAATCTTTTGCGACATCATTTAAATCATACTAAAATTTTTAGTAATTTTAAATGTTCACCCATTTTCCGATTCTATATTTCTTTGCTTCTGCATTTGAGGCTGATACAGGCCATATAACGGAGTTCTCCGAGTCCACTTCAAAATCCGCACCACATTTAGTACAAACTGCAGTCGTAGATTGCCACTCGTTATCGGTTCCAATTAGATCTTCTGCACCAAAAAATTCTACCTCTCCAAACATATTAACGCTTAATTCGGCCGACTCTATAGACTTACCTGCCTTGTTTAGGGCATCGATCTTAAGAAGGCCTTTACTACAAATTGGGCATGAGACACCAGTTACTTGAGACATGTTTGTTTCCTCCTCTGTTGTTATTGTTTGAGGGTATGAGCAAGTTGACTACACCTCTCTTGTACTAATTATCACACAAACCTTGGGCGAAACTTGTCATAAATCGTCGAGAGAAAATAAAAAGACTCCTATCTTTTTACGCTGAAAGTTAAAAGAGCCATTTTTATCAGATCTGTTCGCACTACTCTTATCCTGCAGGATCTGTCATCATCAAATCACACCTTCAAGAACATTCAAAGGACATGCTGAATATATTGTACTAACCTTCAGGCTTTATACTAACTGTTAAAAATTTGAGGGTTATGTTCTAACGAAGGGAGTGAACAGTATGCTGATAATTTTATCAGTTGTAGCCATTGAGGTATTCGTAATTATTTTGTTGTTAGCGCGTATCTTGCACGAAGTTGAGGAACTCAGACGCCATAAACCACCATATCCGCCTTTTTTACCCTAAGCAATTAGGTCGGGCTTCGCGCCTGACCTTTTCAATTTTCTTACGTAAATAGAATTTTCATACCACCCTGTGAACCGGCAGATTCATGGAAGTTTACATTAATTCTGATATCCCCCCAATTAAGAAGGCTACCGGCATAATATTAGCACCTCACTTCCCGGTCAGAGAATACTAACCACTCTGTAGTGCTTTTTTCTATGTAAGCAGAAATAACCGGTATATTACAGGAATATCGCTCGTAATTGTCGAATTAAATTGGCATAAGGGGGAATCGGTTTTGAATAAGAGAAAAATTATTTATAGTGTTTTAAGAGAACTTGAGAAAGGTAACAGTCTACCGAAATTCTCAGATTTTGGCCTAAGTCTAATAGAATTTAGAGACTTAATCGATCAAATTCAAGATGATGACTTAATTAAGGGAGCTTCTGTACCTCGCGGTCAAGGAAATCCTGACCGGATGGTACTTCTTAATACGGCTAAAGTTACCTTGAAAGGGTTGGCTCTCCTAGAAAAAAACAACGATTTTACTGAAACATATCCTGGATTAGCAGAAATAAAATCATGGTTAAGTCAATAAGTCTATAATCAACCACAGAGCCTTCGGGCTCTTTTTTATTGTCACGAAAGATTAAAAAGGTACGTGCACTGAAAAAATTTGTCCCACCATATATATGGGTATGGGCATATTTGGAAACGAAAGGACGTTGTTAAATGTATTATATAATCCGACCTGGAGATTCTCTGCACAGTATTGCCAACAAATATGGAACAACGATTAGTAAATTAATGGCGTTGAATCCTCAAATCAGTAATCCTCATCATATCCATCCCGGTGAAAGGATTCGAGTCAGTTACGGCAACCAATGGGGTAGTGAATATGCCAGAAGATCTAAATCTTCATCAAAATGGAGCGACAAACACCACCATCGGTAAAAAGGAGTAGAACCAATAACGTAACGATTCAATATTCTGTACTGAAATATTGCTTCTTTGAGCTATTGACTTCAGTCGATGGCTTTTTCTCTATCCCGAAGACAAGCGACACTCCTTGAAATGACAAATCCGGTTCCTCCCATGCCACTGCACAAAAAGCGCTCCCCTTGCAGCTCCCTATTCTAAGGCATACGCCACCGTCTCCTCCTCCAGCGACTCTATTTCAAGGCTAGGCATATCGTCTAAGGAACGCAAGCCAAAATGAAGCAGGAACTGCTCCGTCGTTGCATAGAGGATCGGGCGTCCCGGAGCTTCCTTACGACCTACCTCTTTCACTAGTCCTTTCTCTACTAGGGTTGCCAAGGCCCGATCAGATTGGACTCCTCTAATAAAATCTATCTCACCACGCGTTACAGGCTGTTTATAAGCAATGATCGAAAGCACTTCCAAGGCCGCATTGGAGAGAGCCTGAGCAGGTTGTTTATAAAGTATCTCAATATAGCGAGCGACTTCCGGCTTAGTGCTCAATTTGTATCCGCCATTGATTTCGAGAAGTGTTAATCCGCAACTATCCACAGCATAGCGAACACGAAGTTTGCTCAATAATTCTTCAACCTCCAACGGGTCCAACTCAAGAATTTCCCCGAGTAGTTCAGCCGTTAGCGGATTCTTCGCCACAAATAAAAGTGCTTCTAAGGCAGCCGTTTCCGGTTCTCGAAACAGCATCTCATCTACTCCTCTTCCGTAAATTCCCAAGCTTTCTTCGTTGGAAATAACATGATATCACTCAACATCGCCGATTGTTCAGCGCGAATTTTTCCGGACTTCAACAGTTCAAGCAGGGCAAGAAAAGAGACGACCATTTCCATGCGGGTGCCAAGACGCATAAGCTGAAAAAACCGCATCCCTTTCGGATGAAGGAGGACTCGGCGCAAAACATCGGCAACCATCACATCAATTGCTATCTCATCAGGCTTTACAAGCCGGATTTCTTCTCCCTTTTCAGCACGTTCCAGCACTCTCTGAAACGCTTGCCAAAGGTTTTCAAAAGATACCCCTTTCAGCGAATCCTCCGGTTGAGAATCTGCCAACAAAGCATCGACGTCAACCTCACGGCAATAAGACCTGCCCGATGAGGTTGCTAACCCTTCCAATACTTGAGCGGCCTGCTTGTAAGTTCGATAAGCGAGTAAGCGTTCCACCAGTTCTTGCCGCGGGTCTTCTCCCTCTACCTGGGCTTCCTCAATTTTGGCGGGTTTAGGTAACAGATCCCTTGACTTCATCAAGAGCAATTGGGCCGCCAGGACTAGAAATTCTGTCGTGACTTCCATGTCCAACGACTCCATTTGTCTTACAGCTTCTACAAACTGATCAGCAATCCGAGCAATCGGAATATCGTAAATGTCCACTTTTTCTTGTTGAATAAGAGTCAACAGCAAGTCAAGCGGACCATGATAGGCGGGGAGTTCAACCTGCGGACCAATGTTCCCGTTTTCCATTTACAGCCCCATAACACAGCGAACTTCTTTCATTGTCTCCGAGGCAGTTACTCGCGCACGCTCTGCGCCTTCTTCTAAGACTTTCTCTACACGGCCCGGTTCTTCCCAATAAGCACGTCGTTCCCTGAACGGACTTAATAATCTCTCCAAGTTCTCTGCCAGATGGCGTTTACAGGCAACACAACCGACTTTTCCGACTCGGCAATCTTTTTCCACTTCTGCAACTTCAGGAGTGTAGATTTGATGGAACTTATGCACGATACAGACTTCAGGGTGTCCAGGATCATCTTTACGCAGCCGAGCCGGGTCAGTGATCATTTGTTGGACCCTCATCTTGATCTCCTCAGTCGAAGCCGTGAGGGAAATGGCATTATGGTAACTTTTACTCATCTTCCGTCCATCGACTCCCGGCAAAAGAGGGACTTTGCCGATGAGATCTTTCGGTTCAGGGAATACCACTCCGTAAAGATGATTAAAACGACGGGCCACTTCTCGACAAAGCTCCACATGCGGGATTTGATCTTCCCCAACCGGCACGGCACTCGCTTTATATACCAAAATATCCGCTGCCATTAAGAGAGGATACCCTAAAAATCCGTAAGTCCCTAAATCTTTTCCCTGCTGGCTTAATTGTTGAATCTGATCTTTGTAGGTCGGAACACGTTCCAGCCAAGACAAAGGGGTAAACATAGAAAACAGCAAATGTAATTCCGAATGCTCTTTGACCGCCGATTGCAAAAAGACAGCACTTTTCTCGGGATCAATTCCCACACTGAGCCAGTCTAAGGCAATTTCTCGCCGTAAACGAGGAAAGTCTAAACGATCTTCATATCCTGTGGTCAGGGCATGGAGATCCACGATGGAGAAATAGCATTTATAGTCCTCCTGTAAAGCGACCCAATTTTGGATTACACTCAGGTGCCCGATATGTAACGCCCCGGTCGGACGCATCCCACTGAAGATTCTACCTTTCATAACTAACACTCCTTTTTATTGTCTCCATCGTCAAATAAACTAACATACCCTGATTTTCCGGTCCATCATCTTAGAAAAGGGGTTAAGATCAGGGTAATGATTATCTGATAGACATTAGCTATTGCATTCATCGCAGGGTAAAGTACATTACCGGCAATATCCGTAAAGAGCAGAATGACCAAAATAATCATTCCATACTGTTCCAGGACATGGAGCTGAGGATCAAAGCGTCCAGGCAATAACCCTCTGAGAACACCAAACCCATCCAACGGAGGGATTGGCAAGAGATTAAAGATCCCTAAACCCAGATTCATAAACATCGTGGCTTCAAAGACACGCGAAATAATACTACTCCACGCTGATCCCTGCATCCAGTGCATGGTCAGAAACCACAGCAACATTACCACAAATGCTGTCAATAAATTCATGACTGGACCTGCCAAAGAAACCAGCATGTGCCCTCGCCTTTTATTTCCTTTGTAATAGCGGGGGTTGGTCATGACAGGTTTGGCCCAACCAAATCGATATAAGAGGGCCATCAGCGTTCCGAAGAGATCCAGATGAGAGATAGGATTTAGGGTCAAGCGTCCTTGACTGCGTGGCGTCGGGTCTCCCAAACGATCAGCAACCCAGGCATGAGCAAACTCATGAAAGGCAAATCCAATCATCAAGGCGGGAATATTTGCTATAATGGTCGGTAAATCAAAGCCAAACAAAGGCTTTCCTCCTTCTAACGGCGGGAATTAACCCACTGGCGTACTATTTCCTGCTCTTCTTCGGAAGTTTGAATTCGCCCTTCGAGCCAAGCCATGCGTACTTGATCCAGGATCTTTCCGATCTCTGGTCCTTCTTTAATACCCAACTGTCTCAGGGCTTTTCCATCTACAGTCATCTTAATCTTTTGAGTGGCCTCTAGATAGGCGGTGATTATCTTGTTAAATCGTTCATCCCGAGCCAAAACCGTCACGACTCCCTTGGGGATCTTGTTTAGCAATTGATCCAGCTCGCTTAATGTCAAAGATTCCTTTAGCGACTCGCGCAGATGGACAAAAGTCATGGTTTCCTCTCGGAGAGTTCGATTAAGGCAGACGCGTTGGAGCACTTTCTCAATATTAGCGGAGTCCATTTTGGAAACAGAAACTAACCAACGCATGTCCAAAGACCAATTGGAACTGTTTTGAGGATCTTCCAAATCAAAGTTCCAGTCATAATCCTCCCCAAACCAAGCTTTAAACAAACCGCTGCTGATTAAAGTCTGACCCATCGCGAGATAATTAGTTTCTTTCAAGATGAGCAGAATTTCTTCCGTAAACCGTTCAATGCTCAACGTTGAAAGGACGCCGGTATCTATTGCCGTATAGAGTGCTTCAAGGGTATCTTTGGTCAGATCAAAATGGTAACGTTCGGCAAAACGTATGGCCCGTAGCATTCGGGTTGGGTCATCAATGAAGCTAATATTATGTAATAAGCGTATTTTGCCTTGTTGTAAATCCCGTTTACCACCATAATAATCCACAATTTCCCCAAAGCGCTCCGTGTTCAAACAAATTGCCATGGAATTAATCGTAAAATCACGCCGAAACAAGTCCTCCCGCAGACAGGATTCCTCAACTTGCGGAAGTGCTCCAGGAAAGGAATAATATTCCCAGCGTGTCCCGGCTATGTCAAGGTGGCTCCCATCGGGGAAAATAATTTGGGCTGTGCCAAACTTTTCATGCTGAGTGATTTTTCCATTGGGAATACGTCGCATCAAAGCCCGCGCAAATTGACCGCCTTTACCTTCAACAACAAAGTCCAAATCCTGGGTAGGAAAACACAGCAGCAAATCCCGGACAAACCCTCCGACCAGATAAACGGTACACTCTTCTTCCTCAGCGGTATCTCGTACCGCTTCAAAGAGAGCCTGAACCTCTTTCGGCAGGCGTCCTATCAAATCTAAAATATCCTGACGCATGGCAATACTGCGTTCTCGCGCAAGTTGCGCTTCAATAGGAACCGCACTACCGTGAACGAGACGCAAAACATCGGATCGAGAAACAATACCGACGAGATTGCCTCCTTCAATCACGGGGAGACGTCCGATATCGTTGAGGACCATCAGGCGCTGGACTTCATCTAAAGATGCCTCTACATCGACCGTAGCCACTTTTGAGGTCATAAAACCTTTCACCGGGGCATGTTGCAGGCCGTGTTTAATCGCCTTATCCACATCACGTCGGGAAATAATCCCAACCAAACGGTCATCTACTGTGACAGGCATTCCTGTATGTCCATAGCGCAAAAGAATTTGTTCGACCTCACCCAGCTTCGTATCCGGCGAAACGGTCTTAACCGGATAACTCATCATGTCCCGCACAAGATGAGGTCGTTTGGCACGACTCTGAATCGCTGCACGCAGTTGCTCCAGGATAACGGAAAGTTCGCCGTCCTTGATCGTCGCCGAAGCCGCTCTGGGATGACCTGCCCCCCCGAATAACTGGACCAAGCCATTGACCGCCAAACCCCGTCCTTTGGAACGGCCGACAAGGTACACCCGATTCTCCATCTTGACCAACAGAAACAAAGTCTCCGCGCCTTCAAATTCCCCTACTCGGTGAGCCAACAAAGCAAGTCCGCCGACATAATCCTTTGTCTCAGCATACGAAAGATACACGGGCAACCCATCAAAGAATTCCGTCTGTCCGTGGGAAAGCAATTGTTGCAATAATTCTTTCTGCTCCTCCGCCAGCGGCCGTCGCAAATATTCAGCAATAACTCCTAAATTAGCACCTTGCTCTAACAAATAAGCCACAGCTCGCACATCACGGACCGTGGTACTATCAAACAATAAGCTCCCGGTATCATCATAGATTCCGATGGCAATCAACGTCGCTTCAAAACTACTTAAAGGTAACCCAAGCCCTGCCAACTTTTCGACGAGCAAAGTTGCACAGGCTCCAACCGATTCAATAACCATTCCCGGTTCGAGCTTTCCGGCATAGGGATGGTGATCATAAATCTCCACTTCAACTTCAGGAATTTTAGCGAACTTTTCACCAAGCGTTCCCGCCCGCAGCAGTTCATGAGTATCGACTAAGATAACCCGTGAAATATCGTTTACATCAATATCCTGAGCTTTGCGAAACCGCAGCTGATCCTTAGACAGCGCCAAAAAGTCTTGAACATAGGCATCCGGTTTCCCCTCCATGACTAATACGCTGTTCGGATAAAGTTTTTGGGCAGCCACCATCGAGGCTAACGCATCAAAATCTATTTGGCGATGAGCCAAAATTATATCCATACCTACATCCTCAAATTCCTTATCAAAAGGATTTATTTTTACCAATCAGAAAGTATTAATTTCAAGTGACATAAGCGCAACTAAGGCTACCGCCTTTGCAAGGCTCGACGCTAGCCAAGTTTTCTTTATCAGATTATATCATCTTAGACCTGCTAACAGCAACTTCAAAGGAATAGCTTCCTTCGTCACGCTCCAATAAATAATGGAGAACTTTCGCTCTCCATTAAACTTTTCAATCAAGTTTAAATAAATCTCTCTATCAATTGATTTTGAGATGCTTTGATTGAACTGATCCGACAACCCTTGAAAGCTCCGCATAATAAAAGAAACATCAAATCCGTTAAGGCTTAATGTTTCTTTTATTTCTTCGGAATAACCATCCCGGACTCAAATACTGGCATTGATTTCTTCCGTTGCCTGTTCGATCTCCTCAGAAGACATCCCATCTTTGCCCAGATTAAACTTTATCGCATCCGCCCAAAAAGCACATTTAGCACTTATCTTTTTAAATGTTTTGGCATTGGCCTTATTCCCTTTTGCTCTGGCATCTGCATTGGACTGCACAATCGAACAAATATAAAGAGCTTTGACGCGATTCTCTTTATCGAGGTCATTGAAGGTTTGGTTCAGTTCCGCAATTAGCTCGCGGTAATACTCCGAAAACTCCTCGAAAGGAATTTCAGTTTCCATGTGTAAGTATTCTTTCAACTTATCAAGTAGCTTATCCAATGTCCACCCTCCAAAAAATTTGCCTTTTAAGAACCTTATACAGTATATAGCCGTTTAATCAAAATGGCAAGATACTTTTATATACTAGATTCAAATTTAACCCTCGCGTTTTAAATTATTCGATGTTACACTTTCTCAAAGCGCTGCTTAAGCCAGATTATTTTATGGAAAGGAGATTCCAGCCAAATGATCCGAGCCGCTATTTTTGATCTTGATGAACTTATTATCGATTTAGAAAAAATTCATAAAGCCGCGGAACGTCAAATCTGCCGGGATTATGGTCATTCCTTTGATGCCCTTTCTGCAGACCTCCGCTTTAACTCTTCCGGGCTACGAGAAAATGATATTTTGGCACGGATTAAGGAGGAATTAAAACTTACCGCTTCTTTGCCGGAGATGATTCGCAGAAAACAAGCTCTTTTTGCCGATCTGATGAACGAAGAAGTAATCCAACCCATGCCCGGTGTCTTGGAAACCATTGAGACTTTGCAGAAACACGGTTATCGTTTAGCCTTAACCTCTTCAGGCTCCCGCCCAAGAGTTGAGATGGTAATACAAAGATTAGGCCTATTGCCTGCCTTTGAAATAATGGTCTGTGGAGAAGATGTTCGGTATGGCAAACCACACCCCGAGCCGTATCGCCTGACTGCAGAGCGTCTAAAAATTTCCCCATTTGAAGGTGTAGTTTTTGAAGACGCTGACGTTGGGGTTCAATCCGCAAAAACAGCAGGTCTGTGGTGCATCGGCGTCCCCAATCCTGCCGCTGCGACACTACAAACGCTAAAACGTGCCGACCTAGTTCTTCCTGATCTCAGGCATTTTTCCCTTGACCTCTTCAGATCCTTCCTCTAACCTTAATATGGATTTCAAGAATCATGCAAGTCAAACAACAGGATGTCGCTGTTTGATGACATACATACATACATACATACATACATACATACATACATACGCCCTTCGGAAAGCCGGAGAGACGTTTATTTTGCCATGCGCCAGAAGTTGTCGGTAGTCATAATGCAAGCACGAACCGTCCCCACTTGCACATAACTCGCAGCTGGTTTTTCCCTACTTTTCTGGCGTTGTATCTGCATCGTCGGTAAAAAATACCGAACTGGTCTTACCCTCTTCCAAAAGTCGTTTTGACACTTCGCGTGACCTCAAAGGGTTAACTTTCCAATAACTGATGCTGTTTTCGATCAGAAAATTACCCGGCAGGGTTTGGGATGAAATCTCGGGCTTATCAAACCGAAGTAGGGCATTGGCCAGTGTCCACAACTGCGCTATTGAAAGATTTGTTTCTACGGATTTTGCTATTTGAGGAATAAGCCAAGGTAGTTTAGCGATAGTTTTCACTTTCAGAAATTCTTTTCCCATGGCTTTAAGGATAGTTTGTTGCCGTACAGTCCTTGAGATATCGGCTAGGGAATCTTGGCGGAACCTTGCATATTGTAAAGCCTGAGTACCGTTTAAATGTTGTGTTCCTTTGGCAAGGTTAATTACACCATCATTTACGTCCCCTGTAACATAATGCATATTTTTTTCAACAGTGACAGTTATTCCTCCCAAGGTATCAATAATCGATTTGAACCCGCTAAAATTCGTAACTACATAACCATCAATAGGCTGCCCGGTTAAACCTTCAATCAGCGCTGTTGTCGTTTTAAGTCCTTTACCGACTCGTGCAGCCGCATTAATTTTGCACTTCCCATAACCCGGAACAATTACTTGGGTATCTCGGGGGATCGAGATGAGAGCTACTTTACCATTATCGGTATTCATACTGGCAAGTAAGAGGGAATCTGTATTGCCAAGCGATGTTTCACCCGGCCGACGATCCACTCCAACTAGAAGTAGCGTAAAGCGCCCGCTCTCCAAACCGGCGCTTGTCTCTCCTGAGAAATCATTTATTGTATCTGCGTTAGAGCCGTTAAGCCCCCCTGCTTTCAACTGTTTTTTCTTATCAATTGTTCCATATTTTTTTAACTTTTGCGCATTCACGAAAAAACCGGGCCCCTTATCCCAGACAATCGGTTTTACAAGGATAACACCCAAGACTAAGCTGACACCTAAAAAAAATGAGAGCAGCATATATTTCTTTTTAACTTTAAAGACCCGGGAAATCATCCTGCCATTGTGTTTCTTTCCCTGCATCCGAGTCCACTCCATTCAAAATTCTTTTCTATAGCATCAAACAATTCCGAATGAAATATTCCGAGTTTCAAAATGAAATATTTAGGATTGTCTCTTGATTTTTTCAAAGGTAGCACTACAGTCAAACTTTACATATACTGCCAATAAGAAGGAGGGAACTCATATGAACTTTCTGCGCAAACTATTCTTTAATGATAATCCAACTGAAAATATTGACACTATTCCCGAGATAAGCTCCACGGTATCTAATGATCATCTCGAAAATGATCCCCAAGACATTCAGGAAAAGATTTCACAAAACGATCAATTCGCTCCAGCCTCAGTTAATCTTATGAGTAGATTCCTACGTACCCAAAAAGCGTTCTCTTTAGAGCCTCCTGAGAATTTTCATGAAAATGAAGCCTGGGCACCGGAAAGAGAATCTGTTGGACTCTTTCGTAAACGCAGGTTCAATTCTACGGAACAATCATCTTCCGATCAATCCTAGATTTTGGTGATGTCCATCAGCAAGACCTGCTTCTGCTTTGATTTAAGCGAACTCTATTAACGGGTGACTTTTAAGGAAAGGGGGCCTGACATTGAACCCTGGATCCACCCGTATGTATGCGCCGGTATTGCGGAGCCCTCTACTTTTCCATCAAAATGCCGCGCTTTCCGGTCCGTCTTATTATGCTACTCGTCCGGCCACCGCTTCATCAAGTTTATATCTCACCAATTCTTCACCTTATACTCCTCAATCTCAATACACGGTTCAAGCGCCCATGCCTATTCGTCCCCAAATTCAACCTCAAGCTTACCCGTATTATTCAGCTTTGCCGGGGCCCACATTCCCTTCACCGATACCTCTTTCTTATTCTGTTCCCAACGTCACTTATGAGCCGACAGTTGCCTCCAATGAACTAGCTCTAATTCTGATTGCAACGCTTATATTAGTTGCCCTTGATCTTGTGATTGTTCGCCCACAGAAACGGCAGTAACGAGGCTCAAAGTCCGAGGTCCGGTCCGAAAGTAGCCCAGCGCATATATAACCCCTAAACTTCTGCTGATGGAGTTCCAAGTCCATCAGTGGTAAGATCCTTTATCTCCAAAACCAATTCAAGCTTAAAAGGACCCGCCGGCGTCAAATAACGCCTACGGGCCCTCGTTCTATAAAAGTTCTCCGCTCAATGCCGTTGTCTTAAGCCTCCCCGTGACAGCCCGTAGTTCATTACTACAAACCCAGCTCAGCTGATATCCGACAATTAAGTATTAAGCTCTCCGTTTTTCTTCCCTATTTTCAATTCTACTCTGATCGATACTAGCTCCAACAGCAGTCGACCACTTTCCACATCGGTCTCCCCACTTTGCCAAACTTATCCCTTCCTGCAGGATATCTACAACCTCGCAACGATTGGCACACCCTGAACATTCGAAGCTTTTCGCTTGAAATTGAGTCTCACCCAAGTGTAACCCCCGAAATCGGGTCCTGGTTTCTTGTCGCACGCCCACTTTTTCCTGTGCTAAATAGGCTGCTCCTAAGGCACCCATAACACCATGATGTTCCGGAACAATCACCGCTTGACCCAGTTCATCTTCAAAGGCCTTACGTATGCCGGGATTGGCGGCCACACCCCCTTGGAAAAAGATCGGACCGCGAATGTCTTTATTTTTACCCACATTATTCAGATAGTTCCGCACCATCGCCTGACATAGCCCTGCTATAATATCCGGAAGCGGATGCCCTAACTGCTGTTTATGAATCATATCCGATTCCGCAAAGACAGAACAGCGCCCGGCAATCTGCACCGGATGTTTTGCTTGAAGAGCCAAGGAACCGAACTCCTCTATGGGAATACTCAACCGTGCTGCCTGCTGATCCAAAAATGAGCCGGTTCCGGCAGCGCAGACGGTATTCATGGCAAAATCAGAAACGACCCCCTCCCGAAGAATAATGATTTTCGAGTCCTGACCTCCGATTTCAAGAATGGTTTGCACCTCGGGATTAAGCCGCGAAGCAGCCACCGCATGAGCTGTAATCTCGTTCTTTACGACATCAGCGCCTAATAAAGTGGCGGCAAGTTGGCGTGCGCTTCCCGTTGTTCCGACCCCGACAACTTCAGCTGAGTCTCCCAGCTTAGTTCTTAAAAGTTTAATCCCTTCTTGAATCGTTTGCATAGGCCGCCCTTGCGTTCTTAGGTAGAGAGCCTCTTCCACCGTATTGTCCGAGCGCAGCAAAACCAGATTCGTACTGACTGACCCAACATCGACGCCCAAAAAGTATTTATCTTCCCCCAACACTAGACACTTCCCCTCTTGTTTGTCCGCTTACTGGTTGGCGGCCTGGCCTTTCCAGCAAGTCCACAAAAGCTTCCAAGCGAGTTTGCATCCCGGCCTGCCCGGTATGTTCATCGACAATAAGGCTCATAATCGGCACCCCATACGCTTCTTGAACTTTCGGCAAAACACTGGCTGCCACAATTTCCGGCATGCAAGACAGAGGGAAAATCTGAATAATCCCATCATATCCTGCCCGGGCAAATTTTACGGCAGCTCCAACCGTTTCCTGACCATGTCCCCCTACAAAGTGAGGTAAAAATGGTCCGGCCTGACTTGGATAAGATTTAATCGACCGATATCCCGGGACCAGACCTTGAAACACATGGTTCCCAACCCACCCTGAAAGATAGATGGAACGGTCCACCTCTACGCCCAAACGTCCAAGTTCTGCCTCTAGCCCCAAGGAAGTATAGGGATCAAGAATCGTATAGATCTCACCGATAACCCCTATGCGAAGTGGTTTGTTAACCTTCTGAGCAGCGCTGCCGCCCTTCCCCAGACGCTCCTGAATACTTTCTTGCACGCTGCGCACCGTATCCTTGATCCCTCTAACCGTCATTGTTTGCGCGAAGCGTATTTTGGCCTCTTCATAAAGTTTCTCAGTTTCCAGCGGCTGAGGGAGCCTTGGTCGAGCCGCATGAATCATATCTTCAACTTGATCTAACGCGACACTTTTCAAATAGGCAAATCTCAAGGCCTTGAGGATCTTAGCCCAGGAATTTTTCGTCCCTGCCAAGTAACGGATACGTTCAGCCAGTCCCAGCAAACTTCCATCGGGCGGCTCAAGTGTAACGACATCGTAGTTATACCCTGCTCCCAGCAGAATCTGCCGTTCCATTTCACCATAATAGCCAAAACGGCAGGGGCCTATCCCTCCGGTAATTACAATCGTATCGGCCCCATCTTTAGCCGCTTCAATATAATTGCCAAGATTTAGTTTCAGAGGCAAACAAGCGGATTCCGGAGATAGCCTCGTACCTAGATTCAAGGTTTGTTTGCTGTTCGCCGGCGGAACCACCACCTCAACATCAAGTGATTCAAAGAGTGTTTGAATCACGATCCAGGCGTTCCCCATATGCGGAAACGTAACCTTCATGGACCCTCCTCCTTTCGAGCATATCCAAAAAGGCCTCCAGGCGAGTGACAAGACCAGCCTCACCGCTGTGTTCGTCCAGAGTAACCACCATATAGGGTTTATGGTGTTCCCGAGCTCTATAAGCCAGTAATTCTTGAACCATAGAGTCTGTTCCACAGCCAAAACAAGATAAATAGATAATCCCATCAATCTCTTGATCTTGAATAAACTTACTGCCGGAACCAAAGATTTGCTTAGCGTGATTCCAAAACAACTTTTTTCGCAACCCCAACAAATGGGCATTGACTTCTTCCTGAGTGACGTGTTGCACCAAGCTGACTTTCGTTTTCTCACGAAGGCGTCCGAGAAGGTCACGGTTCGCATAGGATTCTTGAGTCAGATAGGAATGCCCGACTAAAGCAATTCTCAAGCGCTCCGTATTCTGAACCGGCAAAGGGCCCTGGGATGTTGCACTTCCGGTGCCTCGCTTCTGGGCAAATTCAGCCGCACTTTGAGGGAACTCTACGCCCTTCAGCGCCCGCTCGACCTCCCGCATACTTTCCTCAAAATCCCAGCCGGTCCCCATTGCAGCTTGATAGCGGTTTTGCCACTCTAGACCCCCCCAAAAGGCTTTACGAATCTTTTCCTTGCTCTTGCCCAGTTGCCTGCCCAAGATCTGAAGATCCTTCAGAACCTGACGCTGACCTTTTCGCCAATTTAACTCCACAGTCAGGACGGGCACCCCTGAGGGAACAACCGAAAGTAGGCTTTCCGGAATTCCTAAAAATTTAGGGCAATTATAAGTATCTGACTCAACACTGACCATCCGAGGTAAGAAAATGGCATCGACATCCTTTAAGGCCTGTATATGTCCCACCAGAAGTTTAAGCGGAAGACAGGTTTCGTCACTCGCCTTCTTCAAACCCTGCTCCATAATCTGGCGCTGCGTAGCCGGAGAGGTCACCACCTCAATATCCAGGGAATGAAAAAAACCTGCCCAGAAAGGAAAATAATCATAATAGAAAAGAGCACGAGGAAACCCTATTTTCACAATACCGGCATCCTTCCACGTTCTATTTGCCGCTACCCTTCGGCTGACGGTCTTGATCCTGTGCTTTTAAAAAGCTTGGCCGCTGATTATTGATAGGTACCGGAGACCGCATCATGATTGACCCCAGGGCTTTAAGATTTAAAGGCAAGAGAGGCCAGAGGTAGGGCACGCCAAACGAGTTTGTCCGCCATAAGAGAAATAATACAAGAAATGCTCCAATGCCAAAGCCCCAAAAGTTAAATAGTCCTGTCATAATAATGAGAAATAACCGCGCTAATCGGTTTGCCAAGCCCAATTCATAACTGGGAGTCGCAAATGTTCCTACAGCGGCAATAGCCACATACATAATAACCTCCGGCGAAAACAACCCTACTTTAACTGCGATGTCCCCCAGCATAAAGGCAGCGATCAAACCTAAAGCCGTACCTAAAGGGCCCGGAGTATGTATAGTAGCCATGCGCAGAAGATCCACTCCAAACTCAGCCCCCAATACTTGAACGAGCAGAGAGATTTTCGCTGGTTTGGTAACACCGATAAACTGAAGCCAGTCAGGCAGCAATTGTGGATTTAAGGCAGCACCTAACCAAAGAGGAAGCAGAAAAAGTGCGGCAAAGATCCCAGCGAACCGTATCCAACGCAGATAGGCTCCCACAATCGGTTCCTGACGATACTCTTCCGCATGCTGAACATGACTCCAAAACGTCACCGGCGCCATCATGACAGAGGGAGAAGTATCCACAATGATCAAAACATGTCCTTCCAGCAAATGAATCGACGCTACATCGGGGCGTTCAGTATAGCGCACCCGCGGATACGGATTCCAAAATTTACTGCCCAGAATAAATTCCTCAACGCTTTTTTCAGCCATGGGAATCCCATCAATTTTGATCGCTTGAAGATCTTTCTGAATTTTAGTGACCATATCCAAGTTGGTAATATCTTCGATGTAAGCGATACAAACATCCGTTTTAGATCGTCCGCCAACTTGAACTAATTTCATGCGCAGTTTTGGGTCACGCAAACGACGCCGAATTAAAGCTGTGTTCATGACCAATGTCTCTGTGAATCCATCACGTGACCCTCTGGTTACACGTTCGATATCTGGTTCCTCTGGCTGACGAGCAGGGTACGTCCGAGCATCAACGATGATTGCCTTATCTTGTCCCTCGACAAAAATTGCTATCGGTCCTGATAAAACAAAATAGAACACCTTGTCCATCGTTTGAACTTCTGTAACCTGTAAATTGACAATCCGACCTTTAACTAATTTATCCAAGGCATTAACAATTAAGTCCGAGCGTTCCAGATCAATCAAGGCATCCAGTATATAACTGGCGACATGCGTGTCGACCATCCCGTTGACAGAATAAATTGCTACTCGCTTACCGCCGATGGCCATCTCTCGCACAACTATATCAAAATTATCCGGAACCCCTAATTCCCGATTAAGGTAATCAACATTTTCTTGATAATTCTTACTTACCGGAACATTTTTCTCGCTTGAATTATTACTCATGCCATGCAACTCCCTCATCGTGGTTCGAAGTTCGTAGTTTGAACATCGAATATCACCTACCCCTTGGGGTTAAACGTAACAGACATCAGATACCCAAAAAATACTGCCGCTGCAATCCCTACCGCCGTTGCTTCAACCCCTCCGGATAACGCCCCCAAGATTCCCCGTCTTCCCACTGCCTCCATCGCCCCTTTGGCAAGGCTGTAGCCAAAACCGGATAAAGGAATCGTGGCCCCTGCTCCTCCGATCTTGACCAAAGGTTCGTACCACCCTAACGCCCCCAGAATTGCTCCGCCGGTCACGAAGGAGACGAGAACATGCGCCGGAGTAAAGGATGGTTTGGTTAAATCCATAAGCAACTGTCCGATGACACAAATCACGCCTCCAACAATAAAGGCCGGAATAATCATATTAAACAAGCGCCTTCACTCCTTCAAGCTTCAATAACTACCCCATGCCCAATACCGGGAATAGATTCTCCTTGCAGAACAGATGTCGGACTATGTAAGGCTCCGCTACCTACCAGCAAGACTCGCTTTAGCTCTCCGCCTTTAATCCTTTGCATAATATCCCCGGTGAATACTACTGCCGAACAGCCACACCCACTGGCACCCGCATGGACATCTTGGTTGGCATCAAAAATCATCACCCCACAGTCGGTGAAGCCTGTGCCCATATCCAGGCCACTTTTCTTAAGTACTTCCCCCGCAAGTGCTAAACCGACCGCTCCCAAATCCCCGGAAGCAATCAAATCATAATCCGCAGGATGGCGGTTTAAATCATGGAAGTGATTTAGGATTGTGTCCGCAACTGCCGGGGCCATGGCTGAGCCCATATTATTAACATCGGTTTCGGCATAATCGACAACTCTGCCCAGCGTTGCTGAAGTAATCCGTGGCCCTACACCACTCTGCCCAAGCAGCACACTTCCGGCTCCGGTCACCGTCCACTGGGCACTCATAGCCCTTTGCGTACCCTGTTCCGTCGGGGAACGGAATTGCCGCTCAGCCGTATCATGATGACTGGAGACACCAACCAGAACATACCGGGCGAAGCCTCCGTCAATCAACATGCTTCCCACGGCCATGCCCAAGGCCATCGTAGAACAAGCTCCATATAAACCGATCAAAGGTAAGGCCATTTGGCGCGCTGCATAATTTGAGGAGATCATTTGATTAAGCAAATCCCCAGCTAACATGAATTCAATCTGATTCTGAGAGACGCCTACTTGACTAATCGCCCCCTGCATTGCCTCTTCGAGCATTTTGCGCTCCGCAAACTCCCAAGATTTTTCCCCATTCAGTTGATCTTTCCAGACCTTGCCAAATGTTTTTCCGAGCGGACCTTGTCCTTCTTTGGGACCCACTACAGAATAAGCAGATAAAATAACCGGAGGGTTGGCAAACACTACGGTCTGGTTTCCGATTCGTTTTAAATCCATGCCTTTACTCATCCCATTCCTAAGTTAGAGTTTTGTCGTGTCTTGCACCGGTAATTTGCCAATGTACGGAGCCAATAACCTAGCCTATACCTGTTAGTGTAAGAAAAAATATACAATACCCACCACGATCGAAGTAGTAATCCCATACACCAGCACAGGACCCGCAACCGTAAACAGCTTTGCTCCGACTCCCAGCACATAACCTTCCCGCTTAAATTCCATAGCCGGAGCAACAATGGAATTCGCAAACCCAGTGACCGGGACAATGGACCCAGCTCCTCCGAATTTCCCAATTTCATCATAAATTCCCAGACCTGTAAACAAAGCTCCCAAGAAGATCATTATTGCAGTGGCCGCTGTCGAGGCTTCAATGCTATTTAACCCAACACTGACCAATAAATTAATGAAAATCTGACCAATCACACAAATAATGCCTCCCACGCCAAAGGCCCGTACCACATTTTTTACAACAGTGGGCTTGGGGGTAAATTGCTGAGCCAACACTTTATATTGCTCCGGGGTTACTGAGATTGAAGGTTTACGTAAAGTTTGGTTAGCCATTCTGATTCCTCCTCCTTATCAGGTACAGATAATTTCTATTATTAATCTAAACATCCAAAATTATACTAAGGAACCTAATATTTCGAATTAAGTTCCAATTTCGACAAGCTTTCCCAGGAATTTTTCTTAAAGTAAGCAGGAAAATTATGGGTAACATCGAAATAATTAGTACTGAGATAAATTTAAGGGGGAATGGTCTTGAACCTTGAAAAAAAGATAGAGCGCCTGACCCTACTCTTGCGCTTAGACGGAGAACTGGATATGCATACTGCTTCTATGGTACGACAAGCCATCGATCTGGAGATTGAGAAACGAGGAATTCGTACAGTCATTCTTAATCTTCAAAACGTTCGCTTTGTCGACAGTTCCGGACTGGGCGTTATTCTGGGAAGGTACAAGAAACTACTTCCCTTGGGTGGGAAGCTGAAAATCACCAACGTGCCCCCACATATTTATAAGATAATGGAATTGTCGGGACTACCTAGAATTATCAATTTTTATGTGGATGAAGCACACGCTTATGAGGAAGGAAGGGGAGCCTGAATGAAAAGCAATCAATTAGTTCTCACATTTTCAAGTATTTCTGAAAATGTCGGCATTAGCCGTTTACTCATTGCCTCAGTGGGAGCACAGCTGGATCTTTCACTTAATGACATCGAGGAACTCAAAGTGGCTGTTTCGGAAGCTGTTTCCAATGCCATTATCCACGGCTACAAAAATAATCCTAATTATATTGTCTACCTCGATTTGAATATCACTAATGACACCCTTAAAATTGTTGTGAAAGATGAAGGGTGTGGCATCTCGAATATAGAGCAAGCCATGCAACCTGCTTATAGTACGGATCCGGAGCGAATGGGCCTGGGCTTTGTCTTCATGCAATCTTTCATGGACGAACTTCAAGTAGAATCTGCCCTTGAAGTAGGAACAAGCGTAACCATGATAAAGCATTTCAAACAAACACCCAACTCCTCGCATTAGGGGGGCGGCACATTATGATTCAACGACTAACTGAAATGAATCTTCCCCACTTCCCGCTGCTCTCAGATCAAGAGATGATGCACTACCTTCATGCTGCTAAAGAGGGAGATGCGGTGGCCCGCGAGCGTTTAATAAATTGCAACTTAAAGCTCATCTTCAATTTAGTTCAACGCTTTGCCCATCGCGGCTATGAAATAGAAGATCTCTTTCAGATCGGAACAATTGGCCTGATTAAAGCCATCGACAAATTCGACTTTACTTACGGGGTGAAGTTTTCGACGTATGCCGTTCCGATGATTATCGGCGAAATTCGGCGTTTTCTCCGTGATGATCATCCGGTGAAAGTTCCTCGTTCTTACAAAGAACTTGTTTATAAAGTCAACCGCTCCCGGGATGAACTTTCGGCAATCTTAGGTCGAGAGGCAACCATCGGGGAAATCGCGACGAATATTGGCGTTGATCGGGATGAGATCGTCGCCGCACTTGAAGCAATTCAAAGTCCCACTTCGATTTATGATACCCTTTACCAGGACGACTCCGATCCGATCTTTGTTCTCGATCAACTTTCTACGGAAAAGGAACTTGAACCCAGCTGGTTTGAAAATATTGCCCTCAAAGAAGCTCTCGATAAATTGCCGGAACGGGAAAGACGCGTACTTTTAATGCGGTTTTTTGAGGATAAAACCCAAAGCCAAATCGCCAGCCTGCTTCAGCTCTCACAGGTTCAGATTTCTCGTATCGAACGAGCCGCTCTCCACAAAATCCGTCAATTTTCCGAGGTTAATGATGGTTCGACCTCAGACCCGGACTCGGACTCAGATTCCTAAAGACTGAACCTAAGCTAATAACCGAATACTCCTTTTAAAGTGCGGGTCATTTGCTCAGCCAAGCCTGCCTTGGCAATAGAGTGATCGGCAATCAGATTGACTTTCGCTTGTAACTGGTCGTTGCGATACAGGAGAATCTCCCCTAAACTTTGTCCTTTCTGAATCGGCGCACTAATTTCCGGGTTGAGCTTTGTCTCGACCCAAAGATTTTTATCTTTGCCTTTTTCCACTGTCGCGCCGAGAGGTTTTTCGGTTATTGCGGTAACCTCATCCTCGATTCCTTTGCGGACCTTAACAACGCCTTGTTTTTGCGCTGCCGGAGCAAACTGCTTAAACTCATATTTTGCGAAACCATAGTTATAAATTTTCATAGACTCCGCAAAATGTCCTCTCACTTGTGGTACACCCATGACCACACAAATCAACCGCAACCCATTTCTCTCTACTGTCGAGGCTAAACAATACTTAGCTTCATTAGTCCACCCTGTTTTAAAACCATCCGCCCCAGGATACCACCATAGTAATTTATTCGTATTCCAAAGCTTAAACTTGCCATCTCTTAGATCATATTCTTTGATGCTCGTCAATTTCCGAATTAACGGGTAATTGAGGGCTTCTTTGGCAATAATCGCCAAATCATACGCGCTCGTATAATGCCCCTCTGCGGGCAGTCCGTAAGCATTGACAAAATGCGTATTCTTCAAGCCTAAAGCTTGAGCCTTATTGTTCATTTCTTCCACAAAGGCTTCATGAGTTCCGTCAATATGTTCCGCCACTGCGACACAACCATCGTTGGCCGATCCAACTGCAATCGCAATCAACAACTGCTCCAGAGTAAAGGTTTCTCCCGGTTCAAGGTAGATCTGAGAACCCCCAAGTTTACTGGCATTCTCACTGGCTGTCACCTTGTCCGTCAATTTTACTTTTCCAGAGGCCACTGCGTCTGCCGCTACCAGTAAGGTCATAAGTTTTGTAACACTTGCCGGCGGCAGTTCTTTATGCGAATCTTTTTCATAGAGGATTTGACCGGAAGCTGCGTCCATGAGAATGGCACTTGTCGCTTCAGTCTCGATCTCAACCCCCAACACTGGTCGGACATTCGCAAAGCCTATGTTTCCAAGTATCAAGACCATTACCGCTACAAAGATTGCTAAACTTTTCTGCATCTTGACTCCTCCTTATTTAGTGTGTTTTTATTATTCCCGAAAAGGAAAATTATATCGAATAAATGAAAGATAATCTCTTGGCAGTTTTATTTCATTCATGATTCCGCTGTTCGACAAGTCTAAAAACGTTATAAAATATCAAGTCACTGCAATTATTTTTGTGTCATCCTGAGCGAGAGCGAAGGATCTAGGGACAAAAGATCCTTCGCTTCGCTCAGGATGACAATAAAACGTGAATATTAATTGCATAACAAAGGGTTTCTGCAGCGGAAATTCATTCAATAAGAAAAGCCTTTGGAGTGCCTCTAAAGGGCAGTCCAAAGGCTTTTATCATTAAGAGAAAAGGAGTCCTGGAGGTCACCATCCTTGATCGTCGGAAGAGCCGGGGGAGAAATTTGTGATGTAGCAAGCATTATCCAAAAACAAGCGCAATAGAACCGGGTCGAATTGGCTTCCGGCGCAGCACTCCAGTTCTTTGAGCGCCTCTTCTTGGCTCATTTTTCGCTTATAGGGTTGGTCGTGAGTCATGACATCATACGCTTCAATGATTGAAATTATTCGGGCAGCAACTGGTATTTGATCTCCCTTTAGTCCATTGGGATAACCATTTCCTCCCCACTGCTCTCGCAGAGCAAGTATGGACTGGGCTAGGAGCGGTTCTCCGATCGATTGAGCCATTCTGTAGCCTATTTCCGGATACTTACGAACAATCTGTAACTCACTCTCGGATAAGGTCGATCTTTTATTGAGTAATTCAACAGGCAGGGCAACTTTCCCGATATCATGCAGTCGGGCCAATAGTAACAGATTAAGCATTTCCTGTGATTCTTGTCCAAGATCCAAGATTTGAGCAAATCTATAGGCAATAGCCTCGACTCTTTCACTCTGTCCAATATAGGCGGCACACTTGGATTCCAAAACTTTTTTAACGCTGAAGACAACCTTTTCCCGAGCATCCTTGCTTTCAATGAGCTTGTTACTGTATATGACATGATCCGCCACACAAATAAGGCTTTCAATATCAGTATCCCAGTTTTCAAGAGTGGCTCCTCCAAGCGAAGCGCTCAATCCCATTTGTTCAATCGAAAGCGTATTAAACATGGCCTTAATACTATTACAAATTCTTGCACAGACTTCCTGATTGGCACCGGGGAGTAAGATCAAAAATTCATCTCCTCCCCAACGGGCGATAACATCACTTTTGCGACAGCACTTGAGAAACACCTTGGCGGCCTGCACTATCAATTTATCGCCCTTTTCATGGCCAAAAACATCATTGACAAGCTTTAAAGCATTTAAATCCGCCATAACAATACTAAAGGGAAGATTTGATTCAATTTGCAGTTGAGGGATAATACTTTCTACATAAGCCCTATTGAACAGACCAGTGAGCTTATCATGGAAACTCAGGAATAAAACCTGATCTTCAACTTTCCTCTTTTCCGTGATATCAGTTAGGATTAGCATTAGCCGCTCACTATTCTCTTCATACTCATTTGTGTTGATAATTTTGTACTTTATGCTGACGTAGTTTTCTCTGATTTTGAGCAAATTGGGCAGGTCGTTTAAGCAAGCTAACTGAGCGGCACTATCCCGCAAATTAAATATAGACCCTAAAACATCGGCAAAAAGCTTGTTTTGTTCTTCGTTTTCAGCGGACAAGAGTTCCAGTATATTCCTATTTCCGATCTTCCTATTGAAGATACGGGTACACTCGGAGCTATGCTCTTTGTCTATGAGCAAATTTGGGCCAAAGGTCAAAAAACCCTGATCAGAATGATCTAAAAGATTATTTATTTCTCTTTCCCGTCTTTTCAGTTCCTTGCTTTGAACATCACTTATACTACACAACCTTCTGGTAGTGTTGACAAGCCGACAATATTGATTGGTAAACTCTGTAAATTTTAGGATCAGTTCGTCCTTGTCGATTCCCGGCTGTTTTAAATATTCTCTCGCTTTATTGTAGATAGCAATTTCGTCCTCAAAAATAGTAACTGATTTCTGATCTTTCATTGGCCCAACACCAACTCCCTTATTAAAACCCGAAAGGAATTTTTACAGGCTGAACACGCCTCCTATACTAGGACGATTTCGAAGGGAAACGTATAATCCTCCTTAAATTCCTCGGCACATTCCTGCTCATATTCATTATGCACGTTGCAGATCCATTTTAATTTCACATTTACACCTTGATCGGCAGCATCTTCGAGTAAATCTAAAATCATCATTATACACTTTGAACTGCTTGTGTTGGTATAGGTTAGGGTAACTTCAAGCCTTACGTCCTGTCCCACTTTGCCTGCCAGGTACTCTTTTAACCATTCTAACAGAGGTTTAAAAAATAAAAAGGCATCCTCCGGATAAGATTGTCCTTTAATCTGGAGTAGATCTCTAGCCACATCGAAGTCCACTAATGGGGTACTTTTTGTTTCTTTCAGAAATAGTCTCTCCACGGTATGCCTTCACTCCCTAACAATTAACATTTATCTGAAAATAAGTTAACTGGTCGCTAATCCTGTAGTTCATATACTCAAGTGGAGATTTAGCGATTCTGGCCATCTGAATAAGGCCCAGTCCTGCACCGCGTCCATTTACACCCGGATCATCTCTGCGCATGACTTCCTTATAATATTGTTTCAACTCCACAGATCCAAGTGAATTCAGAAACTCGATTTTTTTAACCAATGGATCAAGGTCTTGTCTATCCAGTATATTACCCGATGTGACGAAAAAACCAGCCGTACTCTTGCCGATCGTTACAATACTTGATTCCAGAAGTTGATCGTAGTATCTATGACCCACATTTTCCAAATTGTAGCTAATAATATTTTGGGCCTGCTCTACAAAGATGGAAATCACCTTCATTGGATTGTATTTAGTAAGTTCGTCTTCAGTCATCTGCCCTTTAATAAACTCACACAATTGTTCCACTATCCCCTGCGAAAATCGGCCAGAAAAGCAAATTAATACTTCATACTCCTCAAGTGATTTCTTTAATTGTTGAAGATGTATCATTGAGATTCTCCTTCTCCTGATCTAATGTAATTTCGAACCCCACGACGGTAATATCATCCCGCTGTGGTGCCTGTCCCATGTAATTAGCTAGCACCTTTTCATAATATGCTTTTTTCTCCATCATGGACAACGCTAAACTATCGGCAATAATCTCCTTAAACTTACTTTTGCCCAATGAATAATTATTAAGGCCTCCGTTTTGGTCAATATAGCCGTCCGTAGTAAAGTAGAATTGATCCCCCTGATTGACCTGCAATTCGATATCCCCGAACTCTGAGGAGAAAGTTGATTTAAGATAACCAATGCCGCTTTTACAACCGCCATATCTTGTAATCTGTTCTGAGCTTGCCACGTACAGACTAAGCTTTGCTCCAGCAAAAAGTAACTTGCCCTTACTGTCATAATAGCAGATGCCGGCCTCTAGTCCGTCATCTGTTGAGTCATCTTTCTTATCTTTGTTCAAAGCCTCTCTCAATTGCCTATTAAGTTCTTTGATGATCAGGGCCGGACTTTTAATATTATTTTCTACTACAATGTTATTTAGTATAGAATTTACAGCCATCGTCATCAAAGCACCGGGTACACCATGACCTGTACAATCACCCACCACCAAGATGAATCCTTGCTCAGTCTCCTTCAACCAGTAGAAATCACCGCCCACGATATCCCGCGGTCTCCAAAGAACGAAGTTATTCACCGATACCCTTTTCCAAACATCCTGTCCCGGCAGGATCGACTCTTGGATAGTTTTGGCGTAGTGTATACTCTCCATGATCTTTGTGTTCTGATCGCTGATCTCCGCAGTTCTATCCCTAATCTCCTTTTCTAATTCAAGATTAAGCTGGATCGCACTTTTATACGGATTAGCGATTCTGGAAGATATAAGGTAGAAAACAATAAGTAAAAAAACTAAGACTACTACAATTGTCACCAAAGTACTAACCATGATTAAATTAAGGACTCCAAGAGTCTCCGATCGGTTAATCTGAAACACCAAAACCCAGTCACAGGATTTTAGCTTCTGAAAAATTAGATCAACCTCGCCATTTTTATCCAAATAGCTTACAACAGTGGGCTTGTCACTGCTCTGGGCAGCATCTCGCATAATCTTAGCGTACACATCCGGAGGCAAAAAATCAGACAGCTTGCCGCCGCTCTGTTCGACTTTCTCTGAAATACTTATCTTCCCCTTAGTATCGACCAACCACAAATTACTTTTATCACCTATTTTATAATGACTGAATTCTGTCGATATGTCTTGAAGATCAACCCCCACTCCCGCAACTCCAGCTGGATTATGACTATCCCCCATTAACGTATTGATCCATAAGTTGGTTTGGTTTAACACGTTATTATGATCGATATTGAGAGTGATTTTCTGAGCCGAGGCGATTGAATCAAAAAACCAGCGATCAGCCGGGTCATCTTTGGACAGCGTATCCGTCAGAAGATCAGAATTCGTCCAATAATGTCCCGTTTTTTTGTTGGCAAAAAATACGGTATAGTTTAGAGTCTTTCCGATACTTTTTATTTGTTTGCTGAACATCCCTTCATACTGTTTGTCCACTTCTCCATCGTTAAACCATTTAATTATTTCCGGGCTGTCTGCAATCAGTAAAGATGTCTCCTTAGCTCTCTCAATTCGATCATCCACCTGTGCTGAAATAGATTTCAAAATATAGACAAGATCCTCTTTCTGGAGTTTCTCTGTTAAGAAATCCTTCACCATAACATAGTTGGAAATTCCAGTGACCAGAATGGCAATAATGATGATAAGACTGGCAAAAACTATGACGTTCATAGTTCCTTTATTGATAATTTTCTCATACTTACCCCATTCAGACCGTTTCATAACTTATTCTTTTCCCTTCTGCGTCTGACTCACTGTAAAAATACCCATTATTCTTCACAATGAGACTCATACCAATAACCAATTCTCCAAAATACAATAAATTCCTCCTTTTGCCTAAGAAGTTTTCCTTCCTCCAACCAATGCAGCCCTCTCCTTCGTCGTCCCAAGCCCCGAGGAAGTTTCTTCGCTGAGTGAGCACTTTAGCGGAATTGCGTCAATGAGCGCAGACGCTGAGGCGTTAAGAAACGCAACGGTTCACATGCAGTAATACCCTAAGGTTTTGCGTTTTAGCCGCAGCGACAAGTGAATAGCAATGCAGCGTGTGCGGACGTGCTAAGACACTTCCTCCGCACTTCCTCCCTACCTGCCAAACCGTTTCTCAGGCACTTTGACATCTTTGAGACCATGCCAGTAACAAGGATTCAAATAGCGCAGACCGATAATTGGATAAGCTTTATGCCGAAGCACGCACCCCCGAATCACAGCTATTCCGACTCTGTCGCAATCTTCTTGAAACCCCTGAATCCACGTCTGTTCTTGAAACCAAATTTTTCCTGCTCCGGCAGATGCAGCATCAAGGACCAAATCCCTAAGTTTCTCCGGAGGCAAGCAGGGTACAACAACCGTTATCTTATCTTTTAGCTCAGCTAAATTCAAATACACCTTGCTCCCGTCCAGGCGCTTTAAATCCGCTGTAACCGGATAGGTGACACATCCGAACTCTTTCAAAGCTCTCCAGACCTTCCAAGCATGTTTATGCTTTTCAAATTTCTCCGCATCCCCTAATACTGCAAACGTGTCCGCCGTGGTCAGTCCCGCAGCCAACGGGTAAATCTTTTTCTCCCGCACCATAAATAGAATCCCCCTCCCCAGGGACACGATACTTTGAGTCCCTTCGTATATGCATACGTAAGGAGGGGAATTTTATGTTAATTGGTTACATAGTTCAATCGTTGTCCTTTTTATTGATGTCATTCATTACAACACAGAGGTATGCCGCAAGGCAAGACATTGCCTGCATTGCCTTGCCTCCCGCCCCTACTGAATAACTTTTTCTATCAGCGGCAGCAACTTCGGAGCTTCTCTGCCAACCTCAACCAGGTTCTGAGCAAGCTCCAGTCCCTCAGCTAAGGCTTGATTGCTGCTGCCGTAGAGCTGCAAGATGGGTTCTCCCGCTTCAACCCACTCACCTGCCTTTTTCACAAGGACAACTCCTGCCCCCAAATCAATAGGGCTTTCTTTGGTAACTCGACCCGCCCCAAGAACCATGGCCAAGATTCCAATCTTATGGGCATCAAACAACTGCACATAGCCCGTTTCCCGAGCAAGAATCGGAAGATTCCATGGTGCCACTTTAAGGCGACGCTCAATTACCGCCTGAACATCTCCGCCCTGTTCAGTCAAGAACGACAAGAACTTGTTCCAAGCTGCCCCGCTTGCCAAGCTTTGCCGCAGACGCTCCTTCCCAGTTTCAACCTTAGATACAGCCCCCCCTGCTACAAGCATCCAAGCGCCCAATTCGAGACTGACCTCCAGTAAATCTTGGGGGCCTTTTCCTTGCAGCGCATCCGCCACTTCCAGGACCTCCAGGCTATTGCCCACAGCGCGGCCAAGGGGTTGATTCATATTACTCAGCACAGCGATGGTTTGCCGTCCCAGTGCTTTCCCAATATCCACCATAGTTGTCGCCAGTCTCTGAGCCTCCGCCACGGTTTTCATAAAAGCCCCTGAACCGTACTTTACATCTAAGACAATCCCGTGGGCCCCGGCGGCAATTTTCTTACTCATGACCGACGAGGCAATTAAGGGAATCGAGTTTACGGTCGCTGTAACGTCTCGCAGAGCATAAAGTTTTTTGTCGGCGGGAACGAGGTTTCCCGACTGAGCAATGATGGCCAAACCGATTTTCTGCACTTGAGCCAAAAATTCCGTTCGGGAAAGCTCGACTCGAAATCCCGGCACAGAACTCAGTTTATCAATTGTTCCCCCGGTATGTCCAAGTCCCCTCCCCGACATTTTCGCCACCAGCACGCCGCAGGACGCTACCATCGGACCGAGGAGCAAAGTCGTCTTGTCCCCTACTCCTCCGGTGCTGTGTTTATCCACAAACCGCCCTCCAAGTCCGGATATATCAAACTGCTCTCCGCTTTGGGCCATTGCCAACGTGAGTTCAGCCGTTTCTTCCAGAGACATCCCCCGAAAAAAGACAGCCATTGCCCAGGCCGCCATTTGGTAATCCGGAATATCTCCCCGGACATAGCCCTCAATGATAAAATGGATCTCCTCTTTAGAAAGAGCTTCTCCATCTCGTTTCTTTTCAATCAGGTCCACTGTACGCATATAAATCACACTTTCTTTTATTTAAAGCACACGTACAAGCTCTTTAACAAAGTTGACAAATTGCTTTCCGACCCGCTCAGCGGTTTCCATAACCTCCACATGACTGAGCTTTTGCCCTAAGATCCCTGCCGCCATATTTGTCACACAGGAAATGCCTAAAACCCGCATTCCTCCATGATTCGCCACAATCACTTCCGGTACGGTGCTCATGCCGACCATATCAGCGCCAATCGTCCGTAAATACCGAATTTCGGCAGGTGTCTCATAATTAGGGCCGCTTACGGCCACATAAACCCCTTCCTGAGGATTAATGCCCACCTCTTTGGCGATCACTAAGGCTTTTTGACGCCATTCCAGGTTATATCCTTCACTCATGTCCGGAAAACGCGGGCCCAAATTCGATAGATTCGCCCCCCGCAATGGATTACTACCCATCAGGTTAAGATGATCCTTAATGAGAATCAGGTCACCCCCATGAAAAGCGGAATTTATCCCTCCAGCCGCATTTGTGACAATGAGACCGGTCACACCGAGGGCCTGCATAACTCGAATTGGAAAGGTCACCTCCTGCATTGTGTACCCTTCATAATAGTGAAAGCGCCCTTGCATGACCACGAGCAAACGACCTTGAACTTGACCAAAAACCAATTGTCCGGCATGCCCTTCAACCGTGGAAAGCGGAAAATGCGGTATGTCTTGATAAGGGATCACTACTTTTTCCTCGACAAGATCGGCAAAAGCTCCAAGCCCCGAACCCAAAATAACCCCGAGCTCCGGCACCGCTGTGATCCGCTCCGCAAGAAAGCTGCGCGCCTCCGCTAATCTAACATTATATTCCTTTTCCGAAATCATCCCTTCATCCTCCTTGAATTTCTGAATAAAAACTTTTTCCCATAGCTATCGGCTCAGTCTCTAAGTATTCCGCTACTGTTGCGCCCAGATCCGCGAAAGTGGATCTGACACCCAGGTTAACCCCTTTTTTCAGAGTTGGCCCGCAAATGAGTAACGGAACATATTCCCGAGTATGATCCGTACCAGGTCGGGTGGGATCACATCCATGATCAGCCGTAATGATCAGCATATCTTCAGAACGCAAAGCAGCATAGATTTCCGGTAACCGTTCATCGAACGTCTCTAAAGCTCGGGCATAGCCTTCCACATCATTGCGATGTCCATACAACATATCAAAATCCACCAGATTGGTCATGATTAGACCGGACTTTGCTCTGGTCATGTATTCTAAGGTCTTATTTACACCCTCCTCGTTCCCCTTCGTGGTCTCAAAGTCAGTTATGCCTCTCCCTGCATAGATATCATTGATTTTCCCCACGGCGCAGACCTCAAGCCCGCGTTCCCGCACATTTTCCAGCAAAATTTTATGAGGGGGTTCCAGCGCAAAATCATGCCGGTTGGGAGTGCGATAGAATTGTCCGTTTTCACCAAGAAATGGTCGCGCGATGACTCGTCCAACTTGCAGCTCATCCGTCAGCATTGCGCGCGCAATTTGACAGATCCGCATTAGTTCCGGAAGCGGGACAACCCCTTCGTGGGCTGCCACTTGGAATACGGAATCAGCAGACGTATAGACAATGGGCTTCCCGGTCCGGACGTGTTCCTCTCCGAGACGCTGGATAATCTCTGTCCCGGAGGCAACTTCATTGCCGATTACCTTACGCCCAATTGCCAACTCATAGCGTTCAATAAACTCTTCCGGAAAACCATCGGGAAAGGTCGGCAGCGCTCGCTCCGAAATTACCCCAGCCATCTCCCAATGTCCACTGATTGTATCCTTACCGAGAGAGCGTTCCGTCATTTTTCCAAAATTACCCTCAGGATTGAGCTGAGCAGAAACTCCGCTAATCAAGTCGATCTTCCCAAGTCCAAGTTTTTCCAGAAACGGGAGATGGAGCCCCCCGCGCCGGCGGGCGATATTCCCCAGGGTATGACTTCCTTGATCCCCAAAGTTCTCGGCATCGGGCATTGCTCCAATCCCAACACTATCTAAAACTATGATAATTACTCTCCGTGACATGCTCTTCCTTCACCCCTTACTTCTTTAATCTGCCCGAGGATGTGCCTTTCGAAAAACATCGACTAAGCGCTTTCGCGTCAGATGCGTATAAATCTGAGTTGTCGCAATATCCGCATGCCCAAGCAATTCTTGAACTGAACGCAAGTCTGCGCCATGATCCAGAAGATGGGTGGCAAAACTGTGCCGAAACATGTGAGGAGAAATCGTACGCTCAAGGTTATGAGCTTGTCCCCATTTTTTCAGAATGAACACCACGCCTTGGCGGGTTAGAGGGCGGCCGTGGGCATTCAAAAATAGAATATCGCATTTCCGCACGCCGCACAAACGCTTTCTCAGGCCGTTTAGGTAACATTCCACAGCCCGCACAGCCGGTTCGCCCAGCGGTACAATCCGTTCTTTACTACCTTTCCCACGGCAACGAACATATCCAACGTCCAACGACAGATCCGCTAAACGTAACCCGATCAATTCAGAAACACGGAGTCCGCTGCTGTACAAAACCTCCAGCATCGCCAAATCTCGCAGAGCGAACTCAGATGCTCCCCCTGTCTGTAATAGTTTAACCATTGTCGTTTCCGACAACACCTTCGGCAGTGGTCGATTTAATTTGGGGGTCACTAAATAAGTACTGGGGTTATCGCTTCTCTTTCCTTCATCCAACATAAACGCAAAAAATCCCCGTAGAGTTGCATTACACCGAGCAATACTTCGAGGGGCTTTCCCTTGTTCCTTCCGCTGGAGAAGGAATATAAAGAGGTCATTAGCCACACATCCGCTAAAATCCGTTCCCCTCTGTTGAAGGAAGATCAAAAGTTGACGCAAATCTCGCTCATAGGCCTGCCGAGTGTTTTCCGAAAGCCCCCGCTCAACCTGAAGATAGATCAGGTACTGTTTCATAGGTTGTTCTCCGGAGGTCACCTTTAATCCCCCCTTTTCTGACTACGTTCTACAGAGGAAAAGGATTTTCCTTGTTCACCTTGCACTCACAGGCGAATTTCTCATTTTTTCTGAGAAGGCGAGAGCCGCTGAAAGACAAACTGACTCCACCCTGGTACTTCCACCCGCAGGGGATTGCCGATCGGTTTATGCTCATTATGTAAGAACGAAGACATCCAGATGTTGCATACGGCCATTAATTTAGGCAAAAGCACCGCAAGTAAAATAAGGAGAATAAATACTCTTAAGAGGTAAAGGAAAAAATCGCTCCAGCGTTTTGTCGGCATTTATACTCCCCCTATCCCTAAATCCTATGCAGCTCTGGATTGTCTTTATCCTTAAAAAAGAAAAGACCGCAATTTTCATTCGGTCCTGACAACAAATTCTCTGTTGCGCTGGATTTTATAATCCTAAAGCCCAAAAAACCGAACGCCAAGTATCGAAAAATATCCCTGTAGAACACCGACTGCCACCGCACCCACGGAAACAAGCGTAGCCGCAGTCGTGTAATAGAGAAATTCTCGACGCAGAGATTCTCCTCTGGCTTTCCCTCGCAGGAGTAAAAACGAAAAAATAGTTGCCAAACCTGCTCCAAGCAGCAATAAGGGAATAGCAAAGAGAGCAGGTACAAGGACAGTTGTCAGAATCAGGATCAGTCCAAACGTACCCTTCACTCCAATGATAAAACTAACCGTGAACCCCAGTATAAATCCCCGGGTAAAGACAATCAGATAAATTAAGGGAGCCCCGATAATTGTCAGTCCTAAGATCCAGATTCCTGCCATCATAATGAACATATCCCGGGCAAGTTGCCCTAAGAAGGCAGGGTCTAAGGTTTTTGGCTGGCTATTCAGAAGTGTGTCCAGGAATTTCCCCAGCTGAGAGGTTTCGGAGACTCCCAAGGCACTGACTCCGACCGCCCCGAATACGACACCTACAAGATAGACACTCGAAAGTGTAAGGTAAATAACCCAATATTGGCGAATGTGTTCGCCAAGTTGTTTCCACATCCTTCGCACCCCTTCCCCTACATACCTATGGGATTTTATTCAGTTCAAGGGGAAAGTATGTCCACTTCTCAACCAAATCCGTCTACACAGTCTGTTTCTCCATCTTTAATTCGCCGCGACATGCTTTCAAAATCCCTACTGCGCCTTATTCTTCAAAAAGCACGGTTAAGATTATCTGATCCGTCCCTGCACAAGTAAAATTCCCAGCATGGTTTTAGCGTCGTTAAACTCATTTCGCAGGGCCTTTTGTACGGCCTCATCCCAAGGTATTCTTTCCAAGCCAATCAGTTCATCTTCATCGGGAACTAAGGGATCCCAAACCAGATCATGCGCAAAAAAAAGATGTATCACTTCATCGGTAAATCCCGGGGTAGTATAAAAAGTGCTGAGATGTTCCAGCGTCCCCCGGTAACCGGTTTCTTCGCGAAGTTCTCGCTGCGCACAAGCTTCCGGTGCTTCATTGGGATCGATTTTTCCTGCCGGGATCTCCAAGGTTTCTTGAGCAATTGGATAACGGTATTGACGAACCAGGAGCACATGCTGATCTCGCAACGCGATGATGCCCACGGCTCCAGGATGTCTGACCACTTCGCGGGAGGTCTCCGATCCATTTGACAAACGAACCATATCTCGTTCCAGACGGAGCATTCGCCCTTCAAAAAGCCGCTCTCCGCTGATGCGTTCTTCTTTACGATTTAACTGTTCCAAAATACGTTCTCCTCTTTCCTAAAGTAAAGCTCTTTAAACATAAGCGGCTGATCTCCAGGATCTTGGGTTTTCTTCAACCTATCGACAGATTTTTCTTTGCAGAATTTCTATGATATATTTTATAATACGGAAGGAGTGACCAAGATGGGAGATAAGAGTCCTAACAAGAAGGAACCTAAAAAACCAAAACAACCCAAAAAGCCAAAATAAATTATTCCCATCATCTCTTATAACCACGATATATTTATGTTAGCCACTGTCAAGACCTTTGTAAGAACCTCATTTAGGGCTAATCCCAAGATTAGCCCTAAATGAGGTTCTTACAAGAAACCAAGTCCATTATCACGTTTGGATAAGTTTTGTTTGAATCTTCCCATTTGTATCTACAAAGAACTCAACGGAATCGCTCTTTGAAAAATGTAGCTGTATCGTATTATTATTATTTAACTTATATGCAACTAGCTCATTTCCTTCTCTAATTAAACTCAGTAAATTGCTTTCATTTATAGCGTGCTTTAACCCATCAGAAAAATCAAATTCAAAATCATATTCGGCAAGTTTAATATTCTCTTCACTAGCTTCTAATCCTTTTTTTACTAAATACTTTTTCAAATATTCTCTTTTAATTTTTTCATATCTCTCTTTTTCCCACTCAATAATATCCACAAGCTTATCTTTTTCCAAAAATGCTCACCCCTTTTGTTATAATAGTTTCTTTTAAATAAAAATCCCCATAGTCCCTAAGTAAAGATCCCCTAAGTTGATTTACTAATATTCTAATCCCTACAAGAGTTGATATACATACTTTTGAAAAAAATATTCAAGGTTAGTTTCTTTCTGAAAAACTACGATCTTATCTTGTATTTTCTGTTCTGCACGAATTGAATTCTTCGATGTTTATGTCGAAACCGAGATTACGTACACCAAAATACACCTCCAAGTTATTTCGACATGGAGATGTGCGCCTAAAAAATTAACCGCCATTCTATCTCTTAAATCCTATACCCCTGAGCGGATTTTTAATACATTATCGACATACGCAGCTTATCGGCAACCATTGCCACAAATTCCGAATTCGTGGGCTTACCGCGATCGACGTTAATCGTATAACCAAAAAAACGATTCATGAATTCCACATTTCCACGATCCCAAGCCAATTCAATCGCATGCCGAATTGCCCGTTCGACGCGGCTTGGAGTAGTCTGATATTTAACGGCAATCATCGGATACAATTCCTTGGTTACTGCTCCAAGCAATGAAACATTCAACACCACACTAACTATTGCATCTCGTAAATACTGATACCCTTTTACATGCGCCGGTACCCCCATCTGATGGATCATGCGCGTAACTTCAACTTCAAGATTTTTAGTCGGTGGCGTTAAAATACCACTTGAAAACTGGGCAGAATTTGACGAAGTATTTTGTCCGTTAATCCCTGTACTGGCAATTTGAGCGACGCTCATTGTATCTGAAAAATCATCTTGTAATTGACGAATGCGCTTGCCCAAGGTGTCCAAATCAAACGGTTTTAATATATAATAATTTGCTCCAAGATTTACGGCACGCTGTGTCATAGATTCCTGTCCAAACGCAGTTAAGATAATGATCTTCGGTCTGAGGGATACGTTTTGAAGTTTTTCAAGGACACCTAAGCCGTCAAGATGGGGCATAATAATATCTAAAAGCACAACATGAGGTTCTTCCCGAGAAATTAATTCCAGAGCCTCATTTCCATGATATGCTACCCCAACAAGGCTCATATCTTCTTGTCGTTCAATAAATGCTTTGACTATCTCGACAAATTCTCGGTTGTCATCTGCTAATAGCACTCGTATAGGCCTTTGCATTCCCCAGGCTCCTCCTCATATTTAGACGTATTCGATTGATTTAATAATTTCGACAATAGTTTTCTATACTCCTTCTTTTAATCGATAGAAAATGTTTATTTAAATAAAGAAAGAGTGACTTTTTTCAAAGTCCCTCTTTCTTTTCAAAATTCAATTTTAAGCCGCCTGTTTTTCTTCAAGTTGGTTTCCATCATTTATCATATTCTGGATAAAGACACCATATCCTCGTTGACTGTCATTGACAAAGACATGGGTTACTGCTCCAATGATTTTACCATCTTGAACAATCGGACTTCCACTCATGCCCTGGATGATGCCACCCGTAGCTTCCAGGAGCCTTGGATCGGTCACCCGCACGATCATATTTTTACTATCCGTACGATTATGCATCACCCGATCGATATTTATATTAAACTCCTCAATCTTTTCTCCTTGAATCACCGTATATATTTTGGCAGGACCAACTTTTACCTCCGCTTCCCAGCCCACCGGTATTGCCTCAGCAAAATAAGGATTCGTAACTTGACCACTCATTGTTCCGAAAATGCCGGTCATAGTATTTTTTTCAATCGTTCCCATAAAAGCTGAATTCGTGACAAAGGAACCGAGTTTTTCACCGGGATGTCCCCGTTTCCCTTTTTCAATAGCATAAATCGATGAAGCAACGATTTTCCCTTTTGAAACTTCTATCTTTTGGTTTGTGTCCGCATCAGTAATTACGTGTCCCAAAGCGCCATACTTTTTCGAAACCGGGTCTAAAAAAGAAAGCGTTCCCACCCCGGCTGCTTCATCCCGAACAAATAGCCCCATTCGATACCTGCCTGTCTCCGCACAAAAAACCGGTTTGATTACTTTCTCCAAAATTTGATCCTGATGTTTGAACAGCACATTCACGTTTCCTTTTTGTTCTCCGGCAAGATGAACTGCTTTTGACACATCTTGATCGGTTCGGACCTCTTGGTTGTCAATTTTCAAGAGAATGTCCCCAACTTCGATCCCGGCCTCCTTGGCAGGAAATGTTTTCCTGCCGCTCTGGTCAATGACCGGAGCTTGCCCGACCACCATCACGCCTTTGGTCTGCAGTGTAACTCCAATAGATTGCCCACCCGGGATTAATTTCATGGGATTCATCACTTCAACCTCACCGGATCTTAAAGGAAAAATTCCAAAGAGCTTGTAAGAGACTTCAAATTTCTCGGACAGTGGAAAATTAGCTAACCCCGAGGAAACAGATACAATTTGCTGGGAGGGAACCTTCTCTACCTTAATAATCTTTGACCAAATCCCATTCACTTGTGGTTCCGCATGACTGACTTGAGCAAGATATTGCTCAGGAAATTCGACCAGCTGCTTGAAGTTAGGATTCATACTAAGGAAGGTGCAGAACAAGAGACTGATAAAAACTAAAACGCTCCTTTTTTTCACTCTCTTATCCCTCCACTCTATTCTCCCCGCTGTTCTTCCCTGTTTCCTCAATTTTTAGAGCGTTTTTATAAGTTTGAGTGAGTTCCAAAGTTAAATTGTCCAAAACCTTTGTGTTTCATCCTGTAAAATCTGTTCCATATTTTCTAAACCATTGGCAATCGAAACAAAAAAAAGACTGTCCAATTAGTTTGTACAGTCTTCAGTCAAAACAATCAAAAAATCAAAGTGAGTTGCAGCGTTCCCATAACTCCTGGGCGTGTTTACGGGCAACCTCGACTTCCCCGCCTCCGAGCATCCGGGCCAGTTCCTCAATACGCTTGGACTCTGACAATAGCTCTACTTGCGTCCGTGTCCTTTCGCCATTCACTTCTTTCACTATGCCATAATGAATATCCGCAAAGGCGGCTACCTGCGCAGCATGGGTAATACAAAAAACTTGCTTATTCTGGGCAATTTTGGCCAGTTTTTCCCCCACTTTATGAATCGTCCTGCCGCCGACCCCGCTGTCTACTTCATCAAAGATGAACGTTCCGACGGACTCAACTTTTGCCAATAAACTTTTCAGAGCCAACATTAAGCGAGACATTTCTCCTCCGGAAGCGACTTTCGCCAAAGGTTTGGGAGGTTCTCCAAGATTGGCTGAGAAATAAAACTCGACTGCCTCAGCTCCACCCATCGTAGGCTCCGTATTTGAAGTAAACCGAACTTCAAACCGACTTCTCTCTAGGCTCAGATCGGCAAGTTCAAGGATAAGGCCCTTCTCAATCCGTTCAGCAATTGCCAGCCGTTTCCGGCTAAGTTGCTCCGCAACCGTCTCATAAGCTTGGCGCGTCGCTTTCTTCTCTTTAAATATTGTTTCAAATTGTTCTTGGACATGAGTGATTTGATCCAACTCTTGAAGCATTGCCACGCGTTTTGCCAAAACCTCTTCTAGAGTTGTCCCGTATTTTCTAAGCTTAGCCAACTGAATAAGCCGCTCCTCTATTCCGTCAAGCCTCCCCGGTTCAAACTCCAGGTTATCCTTATACATCCTAACTTGATCAGCCAAGTCCTCCACCCCATAATAGATGGATTCGATTTGCTCCAATACATCAAAAGCCTCATCAAACCGGGCTAACTCTTGAAGGGCTTTACGCGTTTGTCCCAACAGATCAAAAACTGCCAGCTTGCCCGCTGAACCCTCATAGAGGGCAACATAAGCTTCGGAGATCAAACCCGTAATGCGTTCCGCATTACTCAAGCGCTTCTTTTCCTGAGATAGTTCTTCCTCTTCTCCTGGAACCGGGTTAATCTGATCGATCTCGTCAATCTGATAACGCAGGATTTCTTCGCGTTTTTGACGTTCCTCTTCTGAAATTGACAACTCCCGTTCTTGGCGGATAATCGCTTGATAGGCTTTTGCGGCATCATTCACTCGAACGACGTCTTCGTGAAGTCCACCCAAGGCATCTAAAAGATCCCGATGGGTTTCAGGGCGAAAGAGAGTCAGGTGCTCTATTTGACCGTGAATATCCACCAGCCCTTCCGCGAGTGAACGATAAAGGGTCAGCGGAATCGTCCGACCTTGAACACGGCAGATGTTTTTTCCCGAGGCATTAATCTCTCGATAGAGCAGCAATTGGCCTTCTTCAACAGGATAACCCGCCTCTTCCAGCTTGATCAAGTACTCTGGGGCAAGGTCTTCAAAGACCCCTTCGATCCGAGCCTGCGCTTCCCCGTGCCGAATAAGATCGGTACTGGCCCGTCCCCCCAAAAGGACCCCTAGGGCGTCAATCAACATTGATTTCCCGGCGCCGGTTTCTCCGGTAAATACGGTCAACCCCCAACCGAAATTTAAGCGTACTGTTTCCATCAGACCGAAATTCTCCACGTGCAACTCCGCTAGCATAAATGTCCCTCCTATCCAAGCAAGGTGCTAAGGCGTTCTAAAACTTCAGGAACAACCTCTTTGGGCTTGATGACCAGAAGAATCGTGTCATCTCCCGCGACAGTGCCGATGACCTCTTCCCAATTGCTATTGTCCAGGACAGCCGCCAGGGCATGGGCATTTCCCGGAATCGTGCGAATGACGATCAGACTTTCTGAGTCATTAATGGAAACCACAGTTTCCCGCAACAATCGTTTGAGACGATCTTGCAAGTTAGACGGGTGCACTTCGGTGGGAACAGCATAGCGATATTCATCGTCTGCACTCGGGAGTTTAATCAGTCCCATTTCTTTGATGTCCCGCGAGACGGTTGCCTGAGTGACTTCAAAGCCGGCCAGGTGCAATCGATCAGCAAGCTCCTCCTGCGTGCGAATGACCTGCTTGGCAATAATTTCTTGGATCTTCATCTGACGACGAGCTTTCATAAACCTGCCTCCCTTTTCGCAAGGCACGAAGCTCGATGCACGAGGTTCGAATCTTGAAGCTAATGCCTCCGCATTAGCACACTTAACTTCGAGTCTCGCGCCTCAAGCCTCGCGCCTCGCGTTTATTCATGCCAGCGATCCCTCAATTTTTCTCGAACGACTTGAGGAAAACTTCTGCTCCCCAATCGGATCAGCTGCGCCTTAATTAGGGCCGTCTTAATCGTTACCGATTCTCCCGAACGAACCCTGATACTATGCCGTCCATCAAAGGTCACCAAACATTGCTCTCCGCTCGCTAAAACAATTTCAATTAATTCATGCTCCGCGACAACCATCGGACGGGCAGACAAGGTATGAGCTGCCAAAGGAGTCAGCAAAATGGCCTGAACATTCGGGCTGATGATCGGTCCGCCAGCCGAAAGCGAATAGGCGGTAGAACCGGTTGGGGTCGCCACAATCAAGCCATCAGCCGGATAACTGACCGAGGGTTCCCCTGATAGATTGGCTTGGAGCGTTATGATTCCGTCCGTACTTACCCTGGAAAACACAACATCATTTAAGACGAACTTGCTAAAATCGTCAGTGCCTGTCCGGTGAACAATTGCCTTCAACATCAAACGCTCTTGGATTTGAAAGTCTTGATCCAAAACCTTTTCTAAAGCACTATAAACCTCGTCCCGCTCTATTTCACACAAAAACCCTAACCGCCCTAGATTGACCCCTAATACCGGAATCCCATACGACGCACCTTCGCGGGCTGCCTGGAGCAGCGTACCATCTCCACCCAAAGAAATTAGAAAGCGTGCTTTGCGCTCAATAATAGCTGACCACTCTGTTAAAACGTCCCACTGACGGACCGCAAACCAATCTTTAATGTGCAGAGCCAATGTCTTGGCTTCCGGTTTACTCATATTGATCCATAAACCAACGACTCTTTCCATCCGTCACTCCGTCTCTTTCCGAGCGTTATGAACCACGCGTTCCAGCTCAAAATCCCAATCTATTTTTAGATTTGTTTGTAACCCTAACCAAGCCAGGTATTCAATGTTGCCTTCCGGACCTCGAATCGGCGAATAGTCCAACCCTAAGACCTGAAAACCCACATTTTCCGCCTGACTAAGAACGGTCTTCAAAACCTGCTGATGGACTGCTGCATCTTTAACAACGCCTTTTTTCCCCACATGCTCTCGTCCAGCCTCAAATTGAGGCTTAATTAAAGATAATACCTGCCCGTCGTCTTTGAGGATGGCAAGCATGGCGGAGAATATTTTGGTAATCGAGATAAACGCGACATCTGATACAATCCAATCCACCGGTTCCGGGAAAGAATCTTTCGTTAAATAGCGGGCATTCACCCGCTCCATCGAGACAACGCGGGGATCTGTCCGGAGTTTCCAATCCAGCTGTCCGTACCCGACATCCACAGCATAAACCCGCTTCGCGCCATTTTGTAAGACACAATCCGTAAAGCCCCCGGTCGAAGCTCCGATATCGGCGACCACCCTATCTTTAAAAAGGAGCGCAAAGGTATCCACGGCTTTGGCCAGTTTTAGTCCACCGCGCGAAACAAACGGTAGAGTTTCTCCTTTCAACTCGATCAAGGTATCTTCCGTTAACTCCGTACCGGGCTTGTCCACGCGTTGCCCGGCAACAAAAACAACTCCGGCCATTACCATAGCCTTCGCCTTTTCCCGACTATCGGACAAGCCTTTTTTAACCATTAAAACATCAATGCGTTCTTTCCCCTTAGCCACAGTAACCCTTCCGTCCCTTCCCTTTGTCCCTGAATTGACCCTATTAGGATTGTGCGACGCGGCGAATCAACTGTAAGCGTTCTACTGCTTGCACGATCCCTTTAACCGACAATCCATGGGCATTATAAAGTTGGGGAATTGATCCCTGATCCACGAAACCAGCATACCCCAGGCGTTCAAAAGCTACCCCTTCGATCCCGTTCTCTTCAAAAAGTTCAAGGATGGCGCTTCCCAACCCACCCTTTAAGACATGATCTTCAATGGTAACAACATGCTTAGTCAAGCGAGCATAATGACAAAGAAGCTCACTATCGAGCGGGTTAATATAACGCAAATTGATGACCGCAGCGTCCACTCCATAGTGCCGCAATTCCTGGGCAGCCTGCAAACAAGTATGAACCAGAGGACCTGCTGCAATTAAAGTCACATCCCTGCCGTCACGCAAGACTTCAGCTTTGCCAAGGGGAATTTCCAGGAACGTTTCATCTAATTTCACACCCTGACCGACTGATCTCGGGTAACGAACCGCTACCGGTCCGTTGTATTGTAAGGCCGTGTAGAGCATGTGGCGCAACTCGTTTTCATCTTTCGGGGCCATAAAGATCAGGTTGGGGATTATCCGAAAAAAGGAAATGTCAAACACCCCATGATGCGTAGGCCCGTCATCTCCAACCACTCCGGCACGATCAATCGCCAAGACAACATTCGCCTGCTGTAAACAGACATCGTGCAGCACTTGGTCATAGGCCCTCTGGTAAAAGGTGGAATAGATTGCGACAACCGGTTTAAGCCCCCCAAAGGCCAAACCCGCCGCAAAGGTTACGGCATGTTGTTCCGCAATTCCAACATCATAAAAGCGTTCCGGAAATTGACTCATAAACAGGTTAAGACCCGTCCCGCAGGGCATAGCCGCAGTAATTGCCACGATCTTGGGATTTTCCTTGGCCAGGGTACAGAGAGTTTCCCCAAAGACTGTCGTATAGGTCGGCGGAGCTGTTTTCTCAGCGATCTTTCCTGTAAACGGATCAAATGGACCAACGCCATGATAAACGCCCGGATGTTCCTCGGCGGGTTTATACCCTTTACCCTTGCGGGTCACGACATGGACCAGTACAGGTCCCTTTTTCTGCTTGGCCTGCTCCAGAACCTGTTCAACCAAGGCTTGATCATGCCCATCAATCGGGCCTAAATAGGTGAACCCCAATTCTTCAAAGATCAGACCCGGGACCAGAAGATATTTTAAACTGTCCTTGGCCTTAGCAACCATCTTAGCGACTTTTGATCCAATACCCGGAATACGTTTTAAAAGCTCCTCAATCTCTTCTTTCCGCTTATCATAAAGGGGGTCTGTCCTCAAACGATTGAGATAAGACGACATGGCCCCAACATTGGGGGAAATCGACATTTCATTGTCATTCAGGACCACTATCATATTGGTCTCACTATGCCCGGCATGGTTTAAGGCCTCAAAAGCCATACCCCCGGTCATAGCTCCGTCGCCGATCACCGCCACCACGTGGTGGTGCTCTCCAAGGATATCCCGAGCTTTGGCAAAACCAACTGCCGCAGAAATGGAGGTGCTGGAATGACCGGTTTCAAAGCAATCATGGGCACTTTCCGCACGTTTAGGGAAGCCGGCGAGTCCCTCAAGTTGACGAAGGGTATTAAAGCGACCCAATCGCCCGGTTAGCAGCTTATGAACATAGGTCTGGTGACCGACATCCCAAATCAGCTTATCGACGGGGCTGTCAAACTTCCGATGTAACGCCAACGTGAGTTCTACAACTCCGAGGTTCGAAGCTAAATGTCCACCATTTTTGGAGACCACGTCAATCATTTTTTGCCGAATCTCTTGCGCCAGTATTTTCAGTTCCGTCGAGTCTAAAGCACGCAAGTCCTTTGGCTCATGAATTTTTTCGAGAAGTCCCATCCTTCTTACCCCCTCGTTTTTTCGGTCCGGTTAAGTTCCTACCTGTAATTTGCTCAACTGCAGCAAGGACACAGCCCACCCAGGCCATAATTTTATTGGCATCCTGTATGGCAAAGGATTTCCCCACGGCTTTACCGGTGACGGTCACCGACGCCACTAAGGCTAACATGAGCGTCGACAGCCAGATTTCCTTTGTTCCCAAGGTTGGGTATAAACGGATAATATCGATAACGATCGCGGCTGCCATAACCCCGCTTAAAGTTCCCGTGACATCACCTACCACGTCATTCGCCATATTGGCAACCAGATCTGCGTGACGCACAAGATAAACGGCTTGGCGGGCACCTCTGACACGGTTGGCAGCTTTGGCATGATGCGGCGCTTCATTGGCAGCGGTTGCCGCAATCCCAATAATGTCAAAGGTAATATGAACCCCGATCACAGCTAAAAGAAACAAAACGGCAACCCATAATGACGACGTTCGACGCATCAATAGTTCGGAACTGATTCCGACAAGACCCGCGATGAGAAAACTCCCGATAAAGACAAACATAAGATGTTTCCAGCTTTTACGTTTGCGCACAGTCAAAAGCTTATTAACCCTCCCCAACCCAAAACCTTATAGAAGCCCTATAATAAAAGCCCTACAATGATCCCTACAAGCACACCTCCGAAAACCTCAAAAGGTGTATGGCCAATCAGTTCCTTCAATCGTTCTTGGCTAAGATCAGACCCCTGGGATAAGCGTTCAACCAACTGGTTGAGGACTTCTGCCTGTTTTCCCGCGGCGCGTCGTACACCTGCCGCATCATACAAAACTACCATGCCATAAATGGCAGACACCGAAAACATGGGGGAATCCCACCCATAGTATTTCCCGATTCCTAAAGCCAAAGCACTTACCGTAGCGGAATGGGAACTTGGAAAACCACCGGAACTGAAAAGCAGTTCAAGATTCAGCTTCCTCAACAAGCACAGATTAACCCCAATCTTTAGTGATTGGGCTATGAACCAAGCAGTCACAGCAGAAATAAGGATTGTATTGTGAAATATTCCCGGGATAATCGGCATGCTAACGACCTCTTTCAATGCTGGCGTTGTTCAATGTAGTTTGCTAGCTCACTGAGAAAGATTGCGCCTTCATCAAATAGTTTTAAGGCGGACTGCGCTTTAAGAATTTGGGCATGCAACTCTCGACCTGCGCCCTCAAGCCCCAGTAACGAAACGTAGGTCGACTTACCTTGGCGAAGGTCACTCCCAACAGGTTTTCCTAAGGTTTTACTATCTCCCACCACATCTAAAATATCATCTTTTATTTGAAAAGCTAAGCCTAACGCCTGGGCATAGTCAGTCAAGGCCTTAACCTGCTCTTCCGTACCGCCCGCCAGAACCCCGCCAAGCCGGGCAGAAACCGTCAGTAAGGCACCTGTTTTAGCTTGATGAATCTCTTCAATTTCGCTTAAAGTAAGCGTTTTTCCCTCTCCGGCCACATCGGCAACCTGCCCCCCAACCATCCCGACTTTTCCGGCCGCCACAGCAACCTCACGAATTACACGCAACTGTTGCTCAGGCTGACCGAGTTCCGGATTGGCCAGGAATTCAAAGGCATAAGTTAATAAGGCATCTCCAGCCAAGATTGCATTGGCCTCCCCAAATACCTTATGATTGGATAATCTTCCCCGCCGATAATCATCATTATCCATGGCCGGTAAATCATCATGGATTAAAGAATAAGTATGAATAAGTTCCAAGGAAATTGCTGCCGGCAAAATTGTTTCTGAGTTTCCGCCCACAGTTTCTGCCGCAGCCAGTGCCAAAACCGGTCGAATCCGTTTACCTCCCCCGACCAGAGAATAAGACATACTCTGACTTAAGATATCCTGGCCCCACGGCAATTGGGCGAGAAACTGTTCGATCATTGTAAGATAGCGCTGAAAGGTTACGTTGAACACCTTCTCGTTCATCCTTCCACTTTAAAACTTGCAGGCTTGATCTGCAATTGTCCGTTTGGGGCTTCAAGCAGAATTTCCATCTGTTTCTCCGCTTGATTCAGCACTCCTGAACAGTACTGAACAAGACCCACCCCCTCTTTGAATAGGCTCAAGGCCTTTTCCAACGGCAGGTCTTTTTGCTCAAGCGTTTTAACGATTGTTTCTAATTGTTGAAAACCGGTTTCCAAAGAGACAGTTTCCGCCGCTTCCTGTCCGTCTATCCCAGCCGGCAATTCTTCGGCAAAAAGGTCCTCCGACCCCATTTCCTTGCTCATAGCTCAAATCCCCTTCTCTAACACTTGACAGCATAAACTTCCTTCACCCAGACGTATCTGAATCTGTTCATGAAGCTCGACATTTTGGGCAGAACGAAGCAGGTTCCCCTTCTGATCGTAAGTTAACGAGTATCCCCGACCCAAAATTGCCAAGGGACTCAACAAATCCAGCTTAGCAGCCAACAGGTTAAGTATACCATTTTTATCGATTACAAATCTAGTCATGCCTTCTTGAAGGCGCGTGTGCAGGTTGTCCAGGCGTTGACGATTTTGATCAATGCGCCAGAAAGGATCTCTAAGTGGCCCTTTGTTGGCGATCCCGGCAAGGCACTGACGCTTTCGCTCGATTAGCGCCCCCATTGCGCCTTGAAGCCGGGTAGATAGTTGAGCTACTTGAAACTGCAAATCCTGTAAGACAGGTACAGCCAACTCGGCTGCCGCAGAAGGGGTTGGCGCTCGCAGGTCGGCAACATAGTCTGAGATGGTGACATCCGTCTCATGCCCCACTGCTGAGATAATCGGAATCACGGACGCGGCGATGGCCCGGGCCACTACTTCTGTATTAAAGGCCCATAATTCCTCTAACGACCCCCCGCCACGCCCCACAATGATTACGTCAACAGCCCCATAGCGGTTAAGGCGCGCGATGGCCTGAGCCACTTCCCGTGGTGCCGCTTCTCCCTGCACCGCAGCCGGCGCTAAAACCCAAGACATGCCCGGATGGCGACGTCCCATAATATTCATAATATCCTGGATCGCCGCCCCGGTCGGACTCGTCACTATACCAATGCAGCGCGGAAAACGGGGAATCTCTTTTTTGCGCAGCGGATCAAACAATCCTTCCTCAGCAAGTTTTTTCTTAAGTTGCTCAAATGCCAGATAGAGTTGCCCAAGCCCACTCGGCTCCATTTCTTCGGCATAGAATTGAATTGTTCCCTCCCGCTCATACAAACGAATGTTTCCCCGAATCATGACTTTTAAACCGTCGGTCGGGATAAAACGCACGCGGTCCGTCCGGCTTTTAAACATAACCCCTTTCAGGCTGGAAGACTCATCCTTAAGAGTAAAATACCAGTGCCCGGAAGCACGATGGTTCTTAAAGTTCGAAAGCTCACCACTGATCCAGCAATTCTGCAAATCGGCTTGATCCAACAAAACCTGTCCGATTTGACCCACGATCTCTGCTACCGTCCATATTTTCGGCACATACTTCACCTCAAAACCTATCATAACATATACGAGGCACGAGGCGCGAGGCTCGCGGTGCGAAGTTCGAATATTGGACCTCGAACTTGCCCATTTACGATCACTATATCGAAGTTCAAAGTTCGAACACAAATTCGTATGTATTCTAAAAAAAGTTCAAAAAAAACTTAAAATGAAGTGCTGGCACTTCATTTTAAGTAATTTCCCTTATCTCGTGAAAAACGGTCCCTAATTCGAGCATCGCGCTTCGCTCTTACAGGCGGCTTTGGACGACCGCAATCGTTTCCGCGCAAATCACAGCAGCTTGTTCGAATAGTTTTGTTCGTTCGGCGAGTACTCGTGCTCTATACCCCTCATCTTTAATCTGAGGAAGGTTAATATCCACGCTAAGCATTGCTGATTTCAGCGCATTCTCCGCCAAATAAGCGGCTACGCCGGCATCACTGATCGCCCCGGTGTTGCCAATCGGAGCGAGCTCCTGCGCTAATTTCAGAACTTTGAAACAATTTTGGGCAATCCCAAGCGGAGTATTCGTAGCAGAGACTAAAACCTCTTGCAATTTCCCCGCCCGCACGGTCTTTTCTTCTTCAGTGCCTTTCGGCAATTTTAGAGCAGCCATAAAATGTGAAAATTCCGCGATGTCCTGACTCAATCCGTTTTTCAAATCATTCAAAGCGGTCTCTGCCTGAGCCAAGATCTCTTTCACCTGGGGTTCCACATCTTTATATTTTTCCTTACCAATTGTAAGGTTAGCAACCATACAAGCCATCGACGCCGCCAAAGCCCCAACATAGGCAGAAACACTGCCCCCGCCCGGTGTCGGCGCGGAACTGGCAGATACCGTCAGAAATTCCTCGGTCGTCCATTCCCAAACCTTATTCATATCCATTATTTTACTCCCCCTTGGAGAACGATTCCTTTCAAAACATTCCGCATAATCAAAGCGGTAGTCAGCGAACCGACCCCACCCGGTACCGGAGAAATCCGCTCGGCCACTTCTTGGACAGCTTCAAAATCCACATCTCCACAGATTCCGCCGGGAATTTCGTTGATCCCTGCATCGACAACAATCACGCCCGGTTTGACCATATCCTTTTTGATCATTTTAGCGCGGCCTACCGCTGCAATCAAAATATCCGCCTGACGGGTGAACGCCCCTAAATCCGGAGTTTTGGAGTGGCAAATGGTTACGGTGGCATTGTGTTTCAAGATCAGGAAAACGAGAGGTTTGCCCACTGTTTCTCCACGTCCGACGATAACGACATGCTTTCCGGCAATCGTAACGCCGGAACGCAACAGCAATTCGATACAACTTTGCGGAGTAGCCGGGAAAAGTCCGTCCTCACCGCTCAAAATATAGCCGCGATTGATCGGATGAACTCCATCAACATCCTTGACCGGACTCACAGCGGCCATGATCTTTTCTTTGGAAAGCCCTTTAGGCAGAGGAAGTTCAATCATAATGCCATGAACTGCTTGATCACGATTCAGGGTATCAATCCGCTCTAAAACATCGGCTTCTTTGGAATCTGCCGGCATAACAAAGAGTTCAAAGGCCATACCCATGCCCTCGGCTACTTTCTGTTTTGACCGTGCATAGACCACTGAAGCCGGATCATCACCGACTAAAATTACCGCAAGTTTAGGCTGTACCCCTTTTGCTTTCCACTGTGCAATCTCCTGAGTTACCTCTTCCTTAAGAATCTTGGACACTGCTTTGCCATCTAATAGTTGAGCCAATTGACACACTCCTTTCAAAAATACCGATCTATTATGTAAGTTGCCTGCAACCCTACACCAAGATCCAATGACTAGTACATACTTTTATTGTTCGAGATAGTTGGGCATTTTCCTGCTCAAATTATATGAAAATAAATAGAAAAGTAAGAAAATTAAATACATTCAAGCAGGAAGTTTCTTAGCACGTTCGCCCACGCTCCATCGCTATTCGCTTGACTCTAAGGCTAAAACGCAAAACCTCTGGGCATTACTGCCTGTGAACCATTGCGTTTCTTCACGCCTTGTCGTCTGCACTCATTAACGCAATTCCGCTAAAGTGCTTCTCTCAGCTAAGAAACTTCCTCTGAACTTGGGTCGACGGGGTTTGAGATGCAAACGGGGACGGTTCTTGGTTGCATCATTTCTCTGCTTTCGAGACACTATCAACGATCCTGTCCAGAATCCCATTCACGAACTTTGCCGATTCCTCTCCCCCAAAGCGCTTCGCTAATTCAATCGCTTCATTGAGACTCACTCGACCGGGAATATCTGATCGAAAAAGAATCTCATAGGTAGCCAAACGCATGACATTCCGGTCCACATTGGCCATGCGACTGATGGTCCAATCCTGAGCGAACGAAGCAATCTTTTGATCAATTTCATCCTGATGGACTATCGTCTCATCAACCAGTTCCTGGGCAAAGGGTATACTGGCTTCAGGGACTGCAAATTCTACAGCCCACCGCTGTACAGCTTCGGCAGTAATCAGCAGATCTTTCGTTATGTCCCTTTGGAAAAGTACTTGTAATGCTGTTTCACGGGCTAATCTTCGGCTCAAGGAAATTCCTCCTAGTATTTGTTTATAATTCTTTCTAACCAAGCGGTAATATACTGATGATCATCTTGACTCTTTCCCAAGATAAATCCCAAGACAGCAAACAAGGATATAATCAATGTACGCCAAAAACCAAGCGTTACCATCAATAAACCTAAGAAAAACCCAACGGATGTTCCGATGAGTTTACCGGGATGGTTGCCTATGGCCCAAACTAAAAACCCTGAAATCTTTTCTCCAATTTTTGACCAGAGCTCGCTCATCGGACGCGTGCCAAACGAGTCTTCTCCAGACTGCGCACAAGCACTTTCACCTCTGTCACTAAAATTCCGGTATAAAGTTCAACATCCTGTTTGACTTTTGTTTGAAGTTCCTCGGATATTTGAGGAATGAGAACATCTTGTCCAAATTGGCAAGCAACCATGATCTGAAGCCCGGTTTCACGTTCTTTTAGGCTTGATTGAACCTGAAGCACTCCAGATAAGGCCATTGCACTGTGAGCAATAATTTCCTGCAAGGCTTCCTGGGAAATTCGGACCTCTCCTCCTTTGGAAAAAGTCAGAAACCCTCGATCCATGCTGTCTCGCGGTCGCACAAACAAAAGCAGGCCCAACAAAAGCAAAAAAACAGCCATGAAAATACTTTCCCAAGGATTCGTTTTTAACCACTCAAGGCCTCGAAGAATGAGAAAATAAGGAAGCCCCCACCCTGTGGCAACAGCTACCAGCCAAAGGGCCCCAAAAATCAGGAGGCATCCTAAAGCATATGCAAACATTTGTCGTCCCCTCTTTCAGAAGCCCCCCCTGGAAATGCCAGGGGGGGCTAACTCTACTTCAGACGGAAGTCTTCTTCTTTGGTTTCCGGTAGAGGTTTAAAATTTACTCCTTGAACATGAACATTTGCTTCTACCACCTTGAGCCCAGTCATGCTTTCGATGGCTCCCTTCACTGCTTCCTGGACCCTTAAGGCAACCCCCGGAATCGAAACGCCATACTCTACCACGATAAAGAGGTCTACGGCAACTTCATGCTCACCGACTTCAACCTTAACCCCTTTAGACAGATTTTTATTTCTCCCTAACATGTGCGCCAGGTCTCCCACAAGACCTCCGCTCATGCCGGTTACACCCTCTACCTCAGAAGCCGCTAAACCAGCAATCACCTCTACAACTTCATCAGCAATTCGAATAGAACCGAGGGAATTTTCCATACCCAAGTTTTCCATGTCTTCACCCCCCTAATCGATGTTCGTGGTTCGATGTTCGTGGTTCGAAGATCAAATATCGAACATCGCATCAGGCACTATGTACACAGCAACATCAAGCATTACCTTAGGCATTAATTAACCAGACAAGTTCAACCTACACCAATTGTAGTTATAAACTCCATCTGGTGTAGGTTTACCTTTGTCTAAGTCATCTAAGTATTGCTGTTATTATAACAAATCAAGGCTGATCTGGCAAAGGCTACTATTCACGGTTCAAGCAACGAATAGTGAATAGTAAACCACAAGGTGAACCACAAATCTATTCCCCTATAATTCGACGTTGAATGAAATTCGTATACACTTCTCCGCGACGGTAGAAAGCATTATCCAATACTTTTAGGTGAAACGGAATCGTCGTATGAATTCCTTCAATGACAAATTCCTCCAGGGCCCGCTTCATGCGGGCAATCGCTGCTTCCCTAGTCGTATCCCAGACAATCAATTTTCCGACCATCGAATCATAGTAGGGGGGAACTGTATATCCTTGATAAACTGCACTGTCAACCCGCACCCCTGGGCCACCCGGCACATGATAGATTTTAATTGTTCCCGGGGAAGGCATAAAGTTCTTATCCGGATTTTCAGCGTTGATTCTGCACTCGATTGCCCAGCCACGAATTTGAATATCCCTTTGGGTAAACCCTAGCGGTTCACCTGCTGCCAAGCGAATTTGCTCTTTGACTAAGTCAAGCCCCGTTACCAGCTCAGTGACCGGATGCTCAACCTGGATTCTGGTATTCATTTCAATAAAATAGAAATTCCCATGGCGATCCAACAGAAACTCGATCGTCCCAGCATTAGAATAGTTAGCAGATTTAGCTGCTTTGACCGCTACCGCGCCCATTTTCGCCCTTAACTCAGGAGTCAGGGCACTGGAAGGGGCTTCTTCTAAAAGTTTCTGATGGCGTCGTTGCAAAGAACAGTCCCGTTCTCCCAGATGTATCACATTGCCATACTTATCTCCTAAAATCTGAATCTCTATGTGTCTGGGTTCTTCAACGTATTTTTCCAGATAAACTTCAGAATTGCCAAAGGCTGCCTGAGCTTCATTTTGGGCCGCCTGAATTGAACTTCTCAATTCCTTGGAATTTTGGGCAACCCGCATACCCTTGCCTCCGCCACCGGCTGAGGCTTTAATTAATACAGGATACCCGATGTCTTCGGCGACTGCAGCAGCCACTTCTTCATCTGTAATAATCTCTTTCGAACCCGGTACCACCGGAACGCCGGCCTCGATCATGGTTTTACGAGCTTTGGCCTTATCTCCCATCGTCTCAATAGCTTGGGGGGACGGTCCAATAAAAGTAATAGAACAAGATTCACATATCTCGGCAAAACGAGCATTTTCCGATAAGAAGCCGTATCCGGGATGGATCGCATCAACACCCGTCAATTCAGCAGCACTAATTATATTCGGAATATTGAGATAACTCTTCGCGCTTGCTACCGGTCCGATGCATACAGCCTCATCCGCAGCTTTAACGTGCAAAGCCTCCCGATCTCCCTCAGAAAAAACAGCGACAGTCTGAATATCAAGCTCACGACATGCCCGAATGATGCGTAACGCGATTTCTCCTCGATTCGCGATCAGGATTTTCTTAAACATGCTATTGTCTCCTTATTTTTGAATGATGAACAGTGGTTGACCAAATTCGACGGGTTGCCCATTCTCAACCAGAATTTGAATGACTTTCCCTTCTACTTCGGACTCAATCTCATTCATCAGTTTCATAGCTTCGAGAATACAAACCGGCTGTCCGACTTTGACCTGTTGCCCCAGCTCGACATAGGGAGGCGCATCAGGTGCCGGAGATTGATAAAACGTCCCGACCATAGGAGAAGTGATCGTTTCAGTGTTCTCTAAGGCGACCGGTTCCGGGGCCTTTGGCGCCGCCGCCTCGGCCAGGGTCACTTGTTGAACCTCAGATTGAGCGACAGCTTGGACAGCCACAGGTTGATGGGCAGGAGCCATAACCGGTAATCCTGAAGCCACAGCCGGTCCTTTGCGAATGATTACTTTAACTCCATCACTTTCGAGATTTAATTCACTAATTTCTGTTTCATCAATAATCTTAATCAGTTCTTTTATTTCTTGCAAATTCATTTTCGAATCCTCCTTAGACAACCCTGCTGTCCATGTTTTGGACGTTTCCTTAGTTTCCTTAGCTTCCTTGGTTACCTTAGCTGCTTTAGCCTCCTTGGTTTCCTCTCTGGGGATGACGCCTATTTGCCGCCCCTCAAAAAACTTCTTAGCAACTTGGGGAAACAAGGCATAGCTCATGACATCTTCCGGAGAACGGGCTAATCCTGCGCTTTCTCGTTCTGCTTTAGCCATTCCGGGTTCAAGCTTATCAGCCGGACGCACGGTCAGTGGCTCCTCATCCCCAATGATCTTCTTTTGGATCTCCGGGTCTATCGGGGCCGGAGGACGTCCATATAAACCTCGAACATAGGCTTTCACTTCACCCGGTATTAACTTATATCTTGCCCCGCTCAGGACATTTAATACAGCTTGCGTTCCGACGATTTGACTGGCTGGGGTAACCAAAGGCGGATAACCTAACTCTGCCCGGACCTTGGGGATCTCATCCAAAACATCATGAATACGATCCAAGGCTCGCTGCTCTTCCAGCTGAGATACAAGGTTGGAGATCATCCCCCCGGGAACCTGATGTTCAAACACTCTCATGTCCGTAATCCGAGTTACACCACGGTCAAACCCGCGACTCTTGCGCAATGCTTCAAAATACTTGGCGATGTGGAACAGACTGCGCAGATTTAGGCCCGTATCAAACTCCGTTTCTTGAAACGCCCGCACGACCGTTTCAACCGGAGGTTGACTTGCACCAAAAGCCAACGGAACACTGGCTGTGTCAATGACATCCACCCCGGCTTCTGCTGCCTTTAAGTAGGCCCCGACGGCCATACCGCCGATATAGTGGCTATGCAAATGGATCATAATGCCCAATTCTTTTTTCAGCAACGTAACCAATTCAAAGGCCTTAAATGGAGCAAGTAAGCCGGCCATATCCTTAATGCAAATAGAATCAGCACCGAGTTCCACCAACGCCGTGGCTGTTTCTAAGTAGTGTTTCGTCGTATGAACCGGGCTAATAGTGTAGACAACCGATGCCTGAACATGCGCTCCTGCCGCTTTAGCCGCTTCCATCGGAACAACCATATTCCGAACATCATTTAAAGCATCAAAGATACGGATAATGTCAATCCCATTTTTTACACTCAGCGACACAAATTCCCGGACAACATCATCCGGGTAGTGAGTATAACCTACCAGGGACTGCCCTCTCAGTAACATTTGCAGCGGTGTTTTTTTGACATGGCTCTTAATCAGCCGCAACCGTTCCCAAGGATCATCCCCCAAAAAACGCAAACAGACATCAAAGGTAGCTCCGCCCCATACTTCCAACGAGAAATACCCTACCTCATCCAACTCCGTCAGGATCGGCAGCATATCTTCAGTACGCATCCGAGTGGCCCAAAGGCTCTGATGAGCATCCCTCAAGGTGGTATCCGTAATCTTGACTGGTTTCACTGCCATTACCCCTCTCTCCATTCTCTCCATCTTAGGCATCTCTGTTATGTGATGTTCTTCATTTGTCCTCCACCCAGAGAGACAACAGTATTCATGAATATAGTATTATTATATGGGGCGGGGAGATCTTTATCAACGCACTGCCGATAAGTATACAGTATTTTATGGAAAATAAATAAGCTGCTACACTATCTCGTGTAACAGCTTCCTAATCAAGATCAAGCCCTATGACCTCTGAATATTACAACCGCTTTAGCTGAGATGCTTGCTAACCGCCCGTAAAAGAACATCCGGCCGAAAGGGTTTAGCCACAAAGTCAACCGCCCCTCGTTTTAATGCATCCTGTACCATGCTGTCGTGAGCGACTGCACTACACATTATCACCTTGGCTGCTGGATTGATTGCCATAATTTCCGCAAGTGCCGCCAATCCATCGAGTTCCGGCATAGTAATATCCATAAACGTCAGGTCTGGGTTCTCAGATTTGAAAAGTTCCACAGCTTGCCGACCGTTTTCAGCCTCTACGACGTCTGTTAGACCCTTGCGTGCGAGAATCTGACAAATCATCAAACGCATGAAACTTGCATCATCGGCAATAAGAATTTTGCTCATTCTTGGAGTCCTCACCCTTCTATATCGAGGTGCGTTACGCTAGCCACAGAGCAAGAAATCCGTCATCCGAATCTCGTGCCTGGTGTATCACGCCCCGCACCTTCTTAACCACGACTATTAATTCTTCAATTCGCTCTGATACCGACGTTTTCCTGCACAATAAAAAAGAACTTTTTATAAAAGTTATAAAATCTAATTTTTTGTAGATATTGAAATCTTGTCCATTCTAATTTTTGTCACCTTGACAACAATATCCTGAATAATACTCACTTCTTGCGCTGTTAGGCCAGAGGCATAAACAATCACGGTGACGTTCTCCGGAAAGATATCTGCCACAACATCTTGGAAACCTTTAATTTTGAGAAGATTTTCAACTTCTCCTTCTTTTTGGATTTTGGTACTTAGTTCAAGCCATTTTTCCTGTGCTTGTGCTTTAGTCTTGACCACACTTGAGTTTAGCAACTCCGACAGCATAGCTTTTGTTTCCTGACGAAACTGTTCTCGTTTCAAACGATAATTCACGAAATAGTTCTCCCCTGAAACGTTCGGCTGCACAGTATCAGTTTGAAATTGAATTGAAGAGCCGTCCAACACTTTAGAACTTACGGGCAAACTCGGTTGGTCCGAAAAGTAAGTACGTGGAACGTCCGTCACTAACCATACCCCAAGTGCTCCGAGGATCACCACTAATCCCACAAAGCATCCCAGCCATACCCTCGATTTATGCCCGATAAACATAACGACAGGTCGCCTGATGTTTTGCTTAAACATTAGGCACACCCATAGGTACAACCGTAATCCGAGCACTCGGAATATTCAGGAGCGTCTGGACCGCTGTATGAATCCCTTCTCTCACTTTAGGATCCCGAGCCCCCTCAGCAATAACCAACACGCCGGCTATCTCCGGACGATCCTCCATCACCACGACCGGTTGGGCTGACCCATTCGGCATAACCACTTGATTGTTTTCCGTAACCTGCGTCGTTTCTCGGGTTCCTCCGGCTTTATCGGTTTCCTTTGAAGTATTTTTTGTGACGTTATCATTGCGGGCATACTCATTTTTCAGCCCTGTCGCAAAACTCACCGAGACTTGCACCTTGCCTACCCCTTCCATCTGTAAGATATCCCCTTGTAATTTGTTCTCTAATTCCTTTTCCATAGCACCAATTTCTGAATTTGTCGGGGCAGTTGTTGATGCTGACTTAGCCTGGATACTCTGGGCCGGAATTTCAGGCCCTTTCCCCAAATAAATAAAGGACATCCCGACCGCGATGAGGGTTACTAAACCAATTAAAATCTTGTCCGATGAAATCAGGTTCACCAACTTCACGAATCAAATACCTCCCTCCAAAATTCTGCTTTCCGGCTAACTTTCTTGAACAAAAATTTTTTCTTTGGCCAAATTCATGAACGTTGAGATTTTTTCGCGCACTTCTTCAGCTTTTGGCGACTGAGCTTTGGGAGACTGAGGGGACTGCCCGATGGTAATAGGTTGAACAGGCTGTATTTCTCCTTTAGCAGCAGTCAAGGTAACGTTAACCTCCATAATCTTGGGCTGATCTGTTACTTTCCCCGTCCCCTCTTCAAATTGAATGTCTACCGATGCTGCCGCGACATCTTTAGTACCCAAAGCGAGCGCTTCGATCTGGTGGACCAGAATTTGACGATATTGTTCTTGGACAGCATCCCGTCCGGCTTTCACACCTTGCCCTTCCGCGATCACCGGCAAATCTTGATTGGTTGTCGACGCCCAAGCCGGGATCTCCATCGCCAAAGGAGTATGCAAAAAGGAGGTAATTGGAGCAAGAACCGCGGAAATCACAAACAACCCCATCACCATTTGGACAAACCCTCGCATCGATTTATTGGGCAAAAGCATTTCCAGAAAAGTAGCCAGCAGTAGAATCATCGCCAAATTGCGCACAAGAGTTTGTAAGGTCTGCACAGTGCTCTCCTCCTTAGTGCAACATCACCGAAAAGGTTCCCGTACCTACGACCACAGCAACAGTCATAAAGAACATAATCGCCACCGCTGCGACCGTCACTAAGATATAAATTAAACTTTTGGACATATCCTGCAAACTTTCCGCCAGAGACTTTTCCCCCAGCGGTTCAATAAGGGCTGCTGAAACACGAAATACAAGGAGCATCGCTAGAATTTTTACCAGAGGGCCCAAACAAATCACAATAATCGCCAGCAAGGCAATAATACCAACAGCATTTTTCAAAAGTAAACCCGAGGTAATTACCAGCTCGACGGCATCTTTAAAAAATTTTCCCACGACTGGGACAAGATCTGCCGAATACTTGGCTGTCCGAAAAACCACACTATCCGCAACTCCTCCGGTTACCCCCTGTACTGTCATAACCCCAATGAAGACGGTCATGATAGCACCTAAGGAGATTTTTCCCATAAATTCAAACAGTCCGGCGAGCTTACTAAGCTTGAACTGGTCAGAGATATGGTTAAAAAGTCTCAGTATGGCTGCGAGAAAGTAAAGCGGTAAGATAATGGTTTTGATAATGGTTGCCAAAACAGTCAGGCTGCCCATAATGAGGGGTTTGAATATGGCTGCACTGCTCAGATTTCCCATGGAAATCAATAAGGTCATCATCACCGGAAATAAAGTTTGCATCAAACCTACCATCTGGTCAATTGTTCCTGAGGCAATGCTTAACGCTTCTCGAAAAGAAGTAAGGGCTAAACTTAGCAGGACAAGATACGTCATAACCTGAGCGGTTTTTCCGACACTCCCGCCAAAAGCAACCTGGAGCTGCGCCAACACAGCACCAAGCACAGCCAAAATAAGCAATTTACCGATCAATGGGGCACTGCTTAAAACTTCCCGTCCCAGGGCCCCCACTAAAGTCTGGCCTATCTTTTCCGGTCTCAGATCCAGTTTTCCGGCCTTTAGATCATCAAACAGGTTCGTCAAGGAAAAACCGGGCATCGTCTTCTGAACATCGCTGTCTAATTGATTCAGAAAACTTCTCATTTGACTCAAATCAACCTGTTGCGATAGTTCTGATTTATCTGTTGATTGAGAACCAGCCTCCTCGGCAAATACAGGGGAAGTTGTCCCACCTAATAAGATGACAAATATAACTAAGCTGACGATGAAACCCCTCAAATACATCACCTCACGGAACGAGTCGTACCAGTGACTCTGTAATCGCTACAATAATGGGGATCGCTAGGACAATGACCCCAACTTTAGCTGCCAGCTCAATTTTAGTAGCTAAGGCGCCTTCTCCCGCATCCCGGCAAATTTGAGCTCCGAACTCAGCAAGATAGGCGACGCCCACAATCTTCAAGACAATGAGCAGATAATAAGAACTGATATTGGCTTGATCCGCTAAAGTCTGGAGCAAATCGACAATAACTTTGATCTTACTCAAAATAAGGATAAAGACCGCTGCGCCCGCTAAAATTGAAAGCTGCAAGGCGATTTCCGGTCGGATCTGCTTGAGAACAACACAAAAAACTGTAACAATCAGGGCCAACCCTACAATTTGCCATATCTCCACGTTTTAGCCCCCTAATAAAGGTTAAAAACACTCTTAACCAGGGTAAATAATTGGGCAATAGACTGTACGACTATATAGAGGACCACGATAACACCCATAATTGTAACCCCTTGAGCCATTTCACTGCGGCCGGATTGATTCAGCACAGATGCCAACACTCCCACCAAAATACCAATTCCGGCAACTGTAATGATAAGATTAAAGCTCATTGCCCCGACTCCTCTCCCTGGTTAAATTAAAATGAGCACTCCCGCGATCCCACAGAGAAAACCCAGATAAGACCACATTTTTGCCTGTTTATCCGACCAGATTTCGGCCTGATCTTTAATTAAAGCGAGTTGGCGCTGAACCAGCTCTAATTGCTTGTGTTGTTCTTGACTGTCTGATCGCCCTAACCCCTTACCGGCATCACGAATCACTTGCCAGTCTGGTTGTTTTAAACAAAAATGTTTACTTTTACTTAAGATTGTGTCTTTCCAGGCCGAATTAGCTGCTTCTCCCCGTTGCAAGCGTTCCTGGAGTTCTGTAAAAAACTCTCTCCAAGGTGGATCTATGCGCTCCTTAACGATACCGAAGGCCTCCGGCAAAGGGGTCATCCCCCAGACTATTTCCGTGTCTAAAAGTGCCAAAGCCATAATACATTCTCGTAATTCCGCCGGTCTCCGCCGGATGCGGTTAGCTCGCCATAATCCTAAGCTTCCGCAACCGGCAATAAGGGCGATACAGCCAAGTATGAGCATCATACGGTCCTCCCGGTTTTAAGATCATAAACTCCTTCGACTGTTCCCGGCCCGTTTTTCCGGTTTAACACGACCAGCCGCTCGAATACTCCTTGCTTTAACAAATGCGCTATAGTCGGTCTGCTTCGCGCTTCCTCTAAAGAACTCGCGTGGGCTGTACTGAGAATTCGCACCCCGGTGCGCAAGGCATCCTTCAGGGCGGCAACATCCTCATCATGACCGAGCTCATCCATGGCCAGAACTTGCGGCGCCATAGAGCGAACCAGCATGCTCATCCCTCGGGCTTTTGGGCATCCATCTAAAACGTCCGTACGATATCCCAGATTGTAGGTCGGTACCCCCTGCCACATCCCGGCAAGTTCTCCGCGTTCATCCACGACACCCACAGTCAGACCACTTAACCCTAATTGAGGAACCCCATTACTGATTAACCGAATAAGATCCCTGAGCAGAGTTGTTTTACCGGCCCGTGGCGGTGAAATCAACAGCGTGTGACAAAACGTTCCATCAGCCTCCAAGAGCAACGGTAAAATCTTTAAGCCTTGTCCTAAAATGTCCCGCGCAATCCGCAGATTTAAAGAAGAAATATGTTTCATCGTTTGGATTTGACCGTGTTGTAAGACTGCCTCTCCCGTTAGGCCGACTCGATTTCCTCCGGGAAGAGTTAAAAAGCCTTGTTTAAGATCTTCTTCAACCGCATAAACCGAACTATGAGTCATCCGTTCTAAAGCACAGGCCAGATCTTCCCGCTTGACGAAATAAGCTTTGTTCGGGCTCGTTACTCCCCCTTCTCTGTTTAAAAAGAGATCTTTGTCTGACGTCCGAATCAAGAGCGGCTGACCCACTCGCAAACGTAGTTCCTCAACTTCGTGTAAGGCAACTGCCCGGATATTGTCTAAGATCGAACGGACATCCTCGCCAAACCATCTGGCCATATCCGCCCACAAGTTCGCCTTCTGATCCGGTCCGCAAAAGTTCCCCAGCGTTGGAGAGGTCCTGGGCTTAGATAAATTCGGGATCACTTTAGGTGCCTGAACGACAGATAGCGTGTAATGTAACGACACGTCATTGTCCCCCCTTGATAGATGGTATGTCTCAGTTTTGAATTTTAGACATGATTAATCCGCAAAAGTTAGGAGGAAGTTTCTCTGCATCCTACGCCGGCAGGTATATTTTGCAGATTAGCGGCTTCGGATATTTAATTCCAACGGATCTGTGTAAAACGGCGTCCGGCTGATTAACAAAGCTTACGAAAACAGAATCGAAGGTGCAGCACTTGGATTGAACTTTTTAGCGGTGTTCGGTGGCCGAGGTCGTAGAGGGAATCAAAGAACATGAAAAAAGCCAAATTGAATTTATTTTAATAAATCCAATCTGGCTTTAGGTGGTGATAATCATGACAATCAACACTTGCTTAATCCTTTTAATAATATTAATGTCCATCAATTTCAAGTGACAGCCCCTAGTATAGTTAAAGACAGGCGCTGTCACTCCCTTAAGCGTTCTTTATTGTCTCATCATGATAACCAATATTTCGGAATAAGACACCCTCTTCAATATACTCGAAGGTAGCTCGAATATCCATCGTTACAGTCATTTCATAGATTCCTTTTTTGCCTTGAACACCTTTTATCCGAAGCGAAGGATGAATTGTTGGGTGGCTTGTATGAAATTTCTCAAACTGGCTGTAAAACGCATCTTTTATTTCTTGAGAAAGTTTCTTGAAATTACGTTCAAAGCGCTTGGAACGTTTATAAATTTTTAAGGTCATTAATAAAATCCTCGGCATTTTGAGGTGAAGAAGTTTGTCCGGTTTTTATTTCTTCATCAACTTCCTGTTCCTCAACCTGCCACTTGTCAGTCCAAAACCAAGCTTGATCCTTAGGCACGGTTATAATAGGTCGCAAGATCAAGGCACCATCATCCGTAATTTCATACCTTAGTTCTTCACCTTCACCAACATTTACGTATTCGGTATATTCTCTAGGAATCGTAATCTGATTACGTGTCCGAACTGTAATTTTTTTAATTTTTGTTCTGGAGGATATAACCGGATATTTAGTAGTTTTCATACTATTACTACCATCTCCTTTTTCGGAGTATGTGACAATCACACAATCTTACTTTCAGATATATTATATCCTATTAGGATCAGTTTGTACGTGAGACAAACGAAAATTAAAACTGAATATTTAGGCAAGGCAATTTTTATTGACATACAATCCTATTCGTTGCTTGGCTTTCCAAACAACTTCTCCATTTCTTCAGAAGTAACCGCCTTACTAAAGAGAAACCCCTGCATCTCGTTACACTGCTTGTTTTTAAGAAAAGAACATTGAGAATCCGTCTCTACGCCTTCAGCAATCACCTTCAAGCGAAGGTTTTTGGCGAGCTGGATAATAGCCGTTACAACCTCCTCACCATTTTCACCGGTGCTGATATCCTGAATAAAAGACTGATCTATTTTCAAAGTGTCAATCGGCATCCGCCGCAAATAATTAAGCGAAGAAAATCCGGTTCCAAAATCATCGATGGAAATTCGAATACCCAACTCTTTAAAAGTATTCAACATGGCAACCGAAGCTTCGCCGTTTTCCATCGCAATGCTTTCCGTAATTTCAAGCTCCAACCACTTCGGATCCAAGCCAATCTCCTGGAGTATTCCCGCCACCAGTTTAATAAAATTCGGTTCTCTAAATTGCCGAGCTGAGATATTAACTGCCATCCGCATCAGCGGATACCCCTGTTCTTGCCAAGCCCTATTTTGGGCACAGGCGGTCCGCAATACCCATTCTCCGATTGGGACAATCAAGCCGGTTTCCTCCGCAATGGGAATAAAGGCTGCCGGAGAAATGATTCCCCGCTCAGCTACGTTCCAGCGAATCAGAGCCTCCATGCCTACGATAGACCCGCTTTCTAAATCAACCTGAGGCTGATAGTAAAGGACAAACTCGCCCCGTTCCAAACCCTTACGCAGACTGTTTTCGATTGAAAGCCGATCATTGGCCTTAATGTTAAGCCCTGCCATAAAGAACTGATAATTGTTGCGCCCCTGCTCCTTGGCATAGTACATCGCTGTATCCGCCTGTTTCACTAAAGTCTCCAAATCGCTGCCATCGGTCGGATAAAGACTAATCCCGATGCTCGTACTCATGTAAACCTCATTACCATCCAGCATTAACGGTTGGGCAAAGACTCCCAGGATTCGTTGGGATACCGTGACGGCCTCTTGTTCCTGACAAATCTCCGGCAGGAGAATTAAAAATTCATCCCCACCCTGTCTCGCCAACGTATCCCCTTCGCGTAAAGTATCTCTAATCCGCTCCGCAACGATTTTAAGCAACAGATCGCCAAGGTTATGCCCCATTGTATCATTAATGAGTTTAAAGCGATCCAAATCCAAGAACAAGACAGCAAGCCTCCCTTGCTTGCGCCTGGCCTGTGCTAAGGCCTGAGCCAAATGTTCATTGAAAAGAAGACGGTTCGGAAGCCCAGTCAGGGCATCATGATGAGCTTGATGCTCCAGTTCTTTAATAAGATTGCGCTTATCACTGACATTATGAAAAACCAGAACTCCTCCAATCACCGCTCTATCTCGGTCACGAATGGGGGCGGCTGAGTCCTCGATTGCGATAACCTGCCCCCTTCGATTGATTAAGACAGTGTTATCCGGCAAGCCCACAATGCACCCTTCCTGAAGACATCTGACAATCGGACTTTCAACCGTTTCACTAGTTCCTTCATTGACAATCCGAAAGACCTTTTCTAAAGCTAGGCCAATCGCCTCCGCATTCGTCCACCCGGTTAGAGCCTCTGCGATTGGGTTGAGGTACTCCACATTCCCATGCACATCCGTGGTAATCACCGCATCTCCGATAGAGTCCAGGGTGACTTGAGCCCGCTCTTTCTCCAGCCAAACAAGGGCCTCTGTGTTTTTCCGTTCCGTAATATCGCGAATGATGCTGATAATGATTTGATCTCCGTTATAGATTGTCCCCTTAGCACTGAATTCGACCGGGAAAACACTCCCATCCTTGCAACAGTGCAGACATTCTACTCGAACTCCACTCAGAGCCTTTAGAAGCAACTCCTCTACTTCAAGCTGATCACGCGCTAAGCACAGATTCTGAATTGACTTATGAACTAATTCCTCGCAAGTATAGCCGTAACGCTTCACAGCGGCTTCATTCGCATCGATAATTTGTCCGTTCGGACGGATGAATACAATGATCTCCATTGTATCCTCAGCCAAAAGACGATAACGTTCCAGCTGCTCCCGCTCTTCCTGAAGGGCTTTCTCCACTTGCTGAAGGGTATTGCATCCTAAGTGAAAAAGGAAATATAACAGTACCGCAGTCACTATTATATAAAGCCAACCTTTAGCCGTAGATAACCGGACGAGCAAGCTATGATCCGTCACGATTAAGCCTAATAAGCTATCTGAAAAGAGAACCCATAATCCCCCGCAAAGCACGTAAAGGAGGGTCATTCTCAGGGGGGTGACCCGCCATAAATTCCATTTATCGTTAGACTCCATTTTGCACGGACTCCTTTCCTGCAGGATGTATTCTCCAACAATCTCGATATTCCTTTATAAGTCGAGAAATTTTTAGCATATAACAATGAATTTATTAAGATTGCGTCGTTGTTTGTAATAAAATGAAAGTGCCGCGCTCGCCTCACGACGTCCGCAGCACTCAAAACCTTAACCTGAGTTTTTTAAATTCACTCTAATATTGCAGCAACACCGGCAGGATCATCGGCCTTCGCCGGGTTTTTTCCCATAAATAGTTGCTGAGGCTTTCACGAAGAACAGCTTTCAGGGCACCCCATTCAATTTGCTCTCGCTTCAGTTGAATTTCCAAAGTATTAGCCACGACTTTCTTAGCTCCATCCACCAGTTCTCCAGCCTCTTTCATAAATGTAAACCCTCGCGAGATGATATCCGGTCCGGATAAAAGCTTATAGGGCTTTCCCTTCGAAAGCGCTGCAATAACCACAACGACACCATCTTGCGCCAATTGTTGACGATCACGCAGGACAATCTCGCCCACATCGCCAACCCCAAGTCCGTCAATATAAACGCTTCCTGCCTCCACACGCTCTCCAAACTCCATCCGCTCCGGCGTAAGCTCGACGCGAGAACCTAACTGGGTTAAGGCGATATCCTGATCCGCATAGCCCAGCGTATGCCCGATCCTGCGTAAAGCAGCCTGATGTCGAATTTCGCCGTGATGCGGGATGAGAAAGCGCGGACGGGCAAGACGAATCACGAGCTTAAGCTCTTCTTGGTTAGCGTGTCCGGACACATGAACCTGGCCCATTTCTTTAGTGACGACTTCCGCCCCGATTTGGTAAAGATGATTAATCGTCTTGCCCACCAGTTTCTCGTTTCCCGGTATGGGCGTTGCCGCAATAATAACCATATCTCCGGCAAGAACATTAATTTGGCGATGACTGCTCGTGGCCATCCTGGTCAATGCAGCTAAGGGCTCGCCCTGACTCCCCGTGGTTAGCACCAGCAACTGGGGAGAGGGAGTGTTTCCAACCTCAGAGCTGTCGATAAGGATGTCCTCAGCGGGCAACTTCAAATATCCCAACTCAATTGCCGTACGAACCACGTTTTCCATACTTCGTCCTACAACGCACACCTTGCGCCCAATATCCGCCGCAGCATCAATTGCTTGTTGAATCCGATGGACGTTCGAGGCGAAAGAAGCCATAATAATTTTCCCTTCGGCCCGCTCAAACCATTCCCGCAAGGTCTTGCCAACAGCCTTTTCTGACATCGTTACACCCGGGCGCTCAGCATTGGTCGAGTCGCAGAGCAGGGCCAAGATCCCTTCCTCCCCCCAGGCGGCAAGTTTGCCGAGATCCATGTTCTGACCATCAATCGGTGTATAGTCCACCTTGAAGTCCCCGGTATAGACAATTCGGCCTACCGGAGTAAGCAAAGAATATCCCACAGAATCCGGAATACTATGAGTTACCCGAAACGCTTCAACTTCAAAAGCTCCGGCCTGGATACGTTCACCCGGTTCGATAATATGCATTAGGGATTCAGGATAAGGGGTTCGTTCCTGTAGCTTAACTTGTACCAGCCCCAACGTCAATTTCGTGCCATAAATCGGAACATTTAACCTAGGTAAAATAAAAGGCAGCCCACCAATATGGTCTTCGTGGCCATGGGTAATAAAGAGTCCTTTAAGGCGATCTCGGTTTTTCTCCAAATAAGTAATATCGGGAATTACTAAGTCAATGCCCAAGAGCTCATCATCCGGGAACTTTACACCCCCATCAATAACTACAATAGAATCTTCATATTCAAAGACAAGCAGATTCTTGCCGATTTCTCCGGTTCCTCCGAGAGGAATCACGCTGAGCTTTGACGTTTTTGTGTAGAGCATAAAAGAATCACCTCCTATGGTAGCAACTACACCAAGTTTGCCCCATAAGAGGTGATATCATGTCGTTAAGTTTATCCACTTTCCCAGGCTCCGGCCTCTGCCTTCTTAAAATTAAGCCCGTTGAACATAACTTCCTGTTCGGGTATCAATGATGAGTACATCTCCTTCATTAACAAAAAAAGGAACCTGCACCACCGCACCCGTTTCCAAAGTCGCGGGCTTTGTGCCGCCGGTTGCTGTATCCCCTTTGACACCCGGTTCTGTGGCTGTTACGGTAAGCTGAACAGAATTAGGCACATCAACTCCGATAACCTCTACGTCGTAAAATAGTACCCCTAATGTCATGTTTTCTTTCAGCCATTTGACACCGTCTCCGATTTGCTCCCCCGTCAAAGAAGTTTGCTCATAAGTTTCCTTGTCCATAACCACAAAATGATCTCCGTCTTTATAGAGATAATCCATCTCACGCCGTTCAACGTGGGCTTTCGGCACTTTTTCTCCGGCATTAAACCTTCGCTCAACCACTCCACCCGTTTTGACGTTCTTCAGTTTAGTACGGACAAAGGCTGCTCCTTTACCCGGTTTAACATGTTGAAACTCAACCACCGAAAATACATCCCCGTCTAGCTGAATGGTCAGACCTGTCTTAAAATCATTTGATGAAATCATAAATGTCTTTTTCCTCCTAATAATTCTTGTATAGTTAGTCTGTCCCTTTCTAAAATTAAATACTTAGAAAGCTCACAAACTTTACTCTAAGATAATGAATTCTTTCGGTGCCTGTGTCAATACCTCGCACCCATTTTCAGTCACTAAAACAATATCTTCTATCCGAACGCCGCCCCACTCCGGAATATATATGCCTGGTTCGACGGTAATGACCATGCCGGCTTCCAGCACACGCTCTTCTCGAATACTTAGGTTTGGTCCTTCATGGATGGCCAACCCCACGGAGTGTCCCAAGCCATGTCCGAAATAGTCTCCATAGCCGGCTTCTTCAATCAATTTACGAGCTACAGCATCCACTTCTTTTCCGATCCGCCCAGGGGCCACCGCTTTAATCCCTGCTCTTTGGGCCGCTAAGACCGTCGCATAAACCTCGGCGTGCTTTTCGCCCGGATTGCCCAAAAACACCGTGCGGGTGATGTCTGAGCAGTAACCCTGATAGATCGCTCCGAAATCCATAGTCAGAAACTCACCTAATTGAATCTGCTTCGAACTGGCTGCTCCGTGAGGCATTGCCGAGCGAACCCCGGAAGCTATAATGAATTCAAAAGAACCCCCGCTGGCACCGGCTCGCCGCATGGAAACTTCCAAGTTCAGGCCAATCTCTGCTTCCGTCTGCCCGATTTCAATGGTCTTTAATATTTCGGCAAAAGCGTCATCCGCAATACGAACCGCTTGACGAATTAACTCGATCTCCGACTTATCTTTCACTGAGCGCAAATGAGTAACCAAGTTTGGTAAGGACAGCAGTTCTGCTTGACGGAAGGCAGCCTGAAGCTGTCCAAAGTCGGCATAGGTGACAAAGTCTCCTTCAAAACCAACCCGCTGGGCCTTAAGCCCAATTTCTTCCAAGAAAGCAAAATGGTCCTGTCCTGTCCTAATAATTTCAAACTCAGGCGCCTGAATCTTGGCCTGTTCTATGTAACGAAAATCGGTAAGCAGAAAAGCCTCTTCTAAGGTAATATACAGGGTCGCTTCTCCACCGGAAAATCCGCTAAGATATCGTCCATTCTCAGGACGATTAACCACGTAGGCATCGATTTTTTCTTTGTTCATCTGTAGGCGCATCCGTTCTAACCGACCCATGCTGAAAATCCTCTTTTCATTATACGTTGATTGTGGTTTGACCATAACAGATTAGGCCTTTTCGCGACGGCTTTGGTAGTCGAGAGCATAACGCATCGCTAAAACATAACCCTCTGCTCCCAGGCCTGAAACTTGTCCGATACAGACCGGAGCAATCAGCGAATTGGTCCTAAAGGCTTCACGCGCATGAATATTCGAAAGATGCACTTCAAGCGTCGGAACTCTTACCGCACGAATGGCATCCCGAATCGCATAACTTGTATGCGTCCAAGCCCCGGGATTAAGAATTAAAAAGTCAGCCGGGGTTAAGGCTTGAATCCAGTCCAAGAGATCGCCCTCATGATTCGTTTGCCGACATTCCGCGGTTATTCCCGCCTGATTAGCGACAGCTAACACTTCCTGATTAATCTCTGCCAGGGTGCGCGACCCGTAATGCTCCGGCTCACGTAGTCCTAATAAATTCAAATTAGGACCATGAAAAACCCATATACTTGCCAATCTATCACTTCCTTAATTACATACCCAAAATTCTATCACAAATTCCCACTGTAGCATAGTATTTTCACTAACAAGCTAACTTAAACAATGTTTGACTATTGGAACGCTTGTAGGGGCAATTCGGGAATTGCCCCTACTGAGTGGACCGAGGCGCAACAGAAGTTTCTTCTGATCATCGCTTTTTAAAGGGAAACGTCATCCGCCAGCGTGGTTGTTCCGGTACCTGAGCAAACCCTTGAGACTGATCCGGCGCGGGTTGCGCTCCCTGGCCAGATTGAGGAAATGCACTGAATTGCGACTGTGGCCATTGAGTTTGCGGGGCTTGTTGGGTCGGAAACTGCTGCAGTTGAGCCACTTGCGGCGTTTGGGCTTGAGTTTGGGCTTGAGTTTGGGTTTGGGTTTGCCCCACCGGTTTAGCCTGCTCCGCAGTGTCTCCTTTACCACTCATCAGACGCGGAGAGAGCACAACGTCCAAATTACTGAGCATAATTTGCACTTCTGACGGCCCACCATCCCCTGCCGGTTGAATTTTGCGGATCTCCGTACGCGGAAGAATAAAGTGAATTTCGTGGGGAATTTTGGGTTCACCAAGGCGTCGCAGACGGAGACGAACTCCTTCAACTTCCATTTGGACGTCATCAAGGTACTCCCCAACAAACTCTTGTCCGTGATCCATACTGAGATCTGCATATAGTTCTTGCCCTTTGCTTAACCCTTTAAATTCCGGGAGAACAATTTTTTGGCCGATTTGAAGTTTCAGGGGATCAACACTCGGATTGACCAATAAAAAATCATCACAGGTCCCTCCCCAGCGCTGTGCCAAGTCATGGAAATTATCCCCAGGTTGAATGCTGTATTCTTTACCCACGATCCATCCCCTCCTCTCCTTAACCTATGAAAAAGCAGGAATGTCTCGTTCCAACCATTACCTGTAAACCTTGCTATTACCTAATTTAAAGCCTACCTTCATCTCCCTGACTGGGTAGGGGTCTTGAGCTGAATGTCCCCTGAAAATTACTCCCCAGTGCCGAAATAAATCCGGAGAAGCGTTTCTCCCCCGTCGGCGCCCAAAACTACTTCCTGAAGATGAATGTTACCCGGTTGTGTCTCCTCAAGTGCCTGGAGTGAGCTGACAATCCTCTCCCAACTTCCACGTAAATGCAATCGTACTAAACTGTAATCCAGACTTGTTCCATGGCCGGTTTCGCGCCGTTCACCAAACCGTTCAACATTTAAGCCAGCCACGTCCACCTTCTCTTGAGCGAACACACCCCGACACTGCTCTATAATGTCCGGCAACTGGTCCATTGTGGGAACATTCAACGTCCTGATATCTGTTTTCGTGTTCATAGCCCCCGTCCTCAATACCTGTTGCCAATAGGTTTTCTCCTTTTGTAAGGACCGCAATTGAAGATAGGTCGGTCGCCAAAGCAACAGGAATCCCAAGACAGAACTGAGCAAAAGCCCCACGACAATTCCCTTCATAATACGCAGCATACGCAGCGAAAGAGGTTGAAAGGGGGGACTTAAAGAAGGTTCCAGCAAATGTTGAAGATTGATCTCGTTTGGAGAATAAGCCATCGTCACTCACTCCTAGCCAAGGCTGTACCTACGTTCGTCAACATTTTCTCAGGCTCGTCCTCTGTCGGGTTGATCTGCCCCATTCCAATTCGTCCCTGCAGAGCACTTAAAGAAAACTCCACGTTAGGCAGTGCTGTCAGTTGATAACCGGACAAGACAGGTTGTTCCCAGCCTTTGGTCCGCAGGGTACGGATCAGGGTTTGAACACTCCTGGCGTCCTTGGCACTTCCCCGCAGAGATATACTGCCTTGCTTGTAAATCAGTTGCTCAATCTTTAACTCAGCCTCCGGCAAAGTTTGCATAGCTTGAATTTGAGCCAAACCGGTTCCAATTCCCTCTGCGTGACTTGTTACTTTAGACCAGGACGTTGCAAATTCTTCCTGATGTTTGTTCTGGGCTGCAATCCCAGCCCCTTGGCGCGAAAGCTGTTCAACCTCTTGTTGTAAAGACAACACCCTGTGATAAATTGAAACCCAAATTATCGTTCCGATCAGAAAAAGGGCGCCTAAGAACAAGGCCATCCCTCGGTACCTTTTTTGAACCGTCAGAGCCAAGTTCGGTTGGCGCCAAAGATTAAGCTCCGGCCGATGGGCTAAAATCCGCATTCCATAGCCTATCCCCACCTCGCCCCGTCCCTTATTTTCCTCAAGGACCTTCTGCCAAGAAGCGGGAACGTTCCGCAGCTCTGCCCGTTCCGCCGCGGAAACATAACCTGACATCAGCAATTCCCGGGTCAGGAGCTCTACCCCAGAGTCCCCACTCCAAACTAAACGTTGCAAATTGAGATCAGGGTGCTGTGTTCTATAATATAAGAGAAAACGCCGAATCTCGTTACCCCACTCTTCGGCTTGCCCATTCTCACCTTCCTCATTCATTCCTGCGAAAGAGAGAGGAATCGTTCGCCCTTGAGAGTGCAAACAACGAGCACTTTCCGGAACCGCTCCCCGAAACAACACTACTTGACAAGATCCGGACTGTCCCTGAAGGTAAAGCACGTCTTCATATGCTTCAAAACCTATAGCTTGCCCTAAGATAGAAAAGGCAAAATCAACGCCGTTGACCTTAAATCCCGCTTGTCCAAAGATCGTTACATACTGCTCCAGTGAACTTTGTCGTGTTGAGCCCAGTAAAATCCGGAGGACCTTGTGCTTTTCTTCGGATAATACCAGAAAATCATAGAGTAAATCTGATCTGGCAATGGAGATTTCCTCATCGACCAATAGGGAGATTGCTGATTTCCTGTCGCGCTTAGGAATCCAGGGCAAGGAATACATACGAATGAACCCTTGTTGCAAAGGGATTGCTAAGTACGCCCTCTGACATTCATTAGAGTGCTGCGCACCATAAGTTGCTAAAATATCGATTAATACATTTTCGCGCCGCAGGTTCCCTTGCTCGATGACTCCAGTCGGTATTGGTAAGCGGTCAAATCTGAGGACACTAGAACTGTGCCCTTGCATCCCAAAGGAATGGCCTGTAAACCAAAAGGCCCGAAGTTCCTCATCCGTCAATTCAAAAACCACTGACTTTTTTCGCATAGAAAACCACCCTTTGGCGAGGCACGAAGCTCGATGCGCGAGGCTCGAATTCGTGCTTCATAGTTTACAGTTTACAGTTCACAGTTTAATATCGTATATCGTATATTGTGCATCGTGCATCGCGTCAGATCCACGTCCAATACCAGTCAAGAATTTGTGTTCCCCAAAATAACGTAATGATTGCTCCCAGCGCCAGATAAGGCCCAAAAGGGATCTGCTGACGAAAGCGCTTTCGACTTGCCAGGATAAGCAAGATCCCTATGAATGCTCCCCCGAAACTCCCCAGAAAAACAGCAAGAAAGATAGCCGGAAACCCTAAGAAAGCGCCCATGGCAGCAACCAGCTTTACATCCCCAAGACCCATACCTGACGGATAGACCCAGACAATAAGCCGGAATAATCCCCCTGCACCCAAAGCACTGAGCACACTCTCCCAACCGCTGGGAGATCCCGGTATGAGAAAAGCTCCAAGTAGGCCGATTCCCAACAGCGGAAGAGTCAGAACATCCGGCAAGCGGAACGTATCCAGATCGATAAAAGATAAAGCCACGAGCACAGCCACAAAAACCAGGTTTAAAAACAGTCGCGCCGGGTGGGTTTCCATCCTCAAACTTAGCGTTGCCAAAATTAAGAAAAGGGTTCCTGTCAGAAGTTCTACGACGGGATAGCGCCAAGAAATAGGCGCTTGACAATTGCGGCACTGCCCTTTTTGGAGCAGAAAGCTGATAACCGGGATAAGTTCCCAAGCCCTCAGGACATGTCCGCAAGTTGGGCAGTGGGAACCGGGTGTAACAATGGATTCGCCACGTGGAACACGAAAAATGACTACGTTCAGAAAACTGCCAATCAAAACTCCCAACAGCCCAATTGTTATACTTATAAAATACAATGACTTGTCCTCTTTTCTGATGATCTCAACGCCTATGTCAGTGTTGATTAGTCCGATGAACCTGCTGCTAATTGGCCGATGACCACAGGACATCATCTAACCCTTCGTCATACGCCCGGACTTCAGCCGCCAAACCATTCCCCGACAGATAAATCATTATCGGATTAGCAACCGTTGCGGAATTCGGAATGCTAAATTGCGTAGGATCTGTAGGATTAACCACAAGCGCATCAAGTCCAAACCCCTTGTTGGCATCCGGAACAAGCTGCTGCGTGGTCGATTTGTCCAATTTATTGATATATTTAGGAATTAGATTCGCGCTTACCACTGCTCCATCAACCACCGTCAATTCTGCCGTTTTAGGATACACTCCGTAATCAAGCTGATAGCGATCCAAGGCCGCTTTTAGCTCGTGTGCCGTTGCTACATCCGCCTGTCGACGGGCATTTACTGTACTGGACACCAATTTAGGGATTGCTATAGCGGCCAAGACAGCAACAATGATGACCACGGCCAGCACTTCAATTAGGGTAAACCCGTTCTCACGTATGACGACATATTTCATCAATGCTCCTCCTTCATAGCCATAACAACCCTTACTTCAAATGATCTCCTCGAACTTCTGACCTCCGGCCTCCGACTTCCGTACTCTGTCACTCCAGATGTGAACTGATATCAAAAATAGGCAGCATAACCCCTCCGGCAACCAGACCGATTAGTCCGGCCAAAATGAGAATAAGTGCCGGTTCAAGCATCCGCGTTAAGCGATCCAGCTGATCCTCCAGTTCACGGCGATAGATTTGGGCGACATAGTGGAGCATTCGATCCAGCTGACCGGCTTCCTCAGCAACCGCAATCATTTCCGCCCCCTCCTTGGGAAAAACCTTGCTTACGCGCAGTAAAGGAGCTAGGCGTTTCCCCTGCCGAACACCCAGCACGAGCTGATTCGTTAAGTCCAGCAGCTCAGAGCTGCGCAACGTACCGGCCGTTAAACGCAGTGCTTCCAGCAAGGGAATCCCTGCTGATAACAAGCGTTCCAAAATCCGACTGAATTGAACCAAATCACGCAGAAAATAGACCTTCCCCAGCAGGGGAACCAGCCCCAGCAAACGTTCCAAGCGCATTTTCCAAAGCTCCGGGCCGGTAAGCCTCAGCACCAGCAGACCGCCGGCAATCAATCCCAACCCGCTCCATAAAAACACCGGGAGTTGTCGACCACAGGCGAAAATGACTCTAGTCAACAACGGCAATTCAGCGCCTATACCCATAAAGAGCTTTTCGTACATGGGAAGTACCCAAACAGAGAGTACGTAAAGTACGATGACCATAGCGAAAAGTAAGAGCATTGGATAGGCCAGAGCACCCTTGAGTTTTTGCTGATAAATGTATTCCTGATCGGACTCCTCGGCCACTTCACTGAGGGTTTTTCCCAGCGATCCGGTATATTCTCCCGCTTTGATCATGGCGAGGACGAAGGAGTTAGGGGCTGGATTCAGGAGAGACATGGCCTCCGATAAGTCACTGCCTTCGGCCACTCGTTTTTTGATACTCTGCCATTGTTTCAGGCGGAACGTCGATTTTTCTTCCTGAACGGTCATAATTTCCAAAGCTTGCAGGAGAGGAATTCCCGCTTCCAATAAGATGGACAAGCGGCGGGCGAAATAACTTCCCTGAAAATTGCCGCCGGACGGTAAAAATAGGCTTTGCCAAGTTCTGCTTGGGCGGATCGCCACCGGAAAATACCCTTCATTCCTTAAGCGGGTTTGAACCTCTGAGATTTCGTCCCCTTCCCAGACGCCGCGCTGAATTATTCCCTGGGCATCAACCGCTTTCCAGACATAACGCTGCCTGCTCATCTTTTAAAGCTATCGGGACTCTGTAACTTTTCTTGGGCAACCTCATAGGAAATAAGGCCTTTCTGAACCAACTCCATAATGGCTTTATCCATGGTCAGCATTCCCAGCTTGGCATTTGTCTGGATAATAGTAGGGAGTTGATGGGTTTTTCCCTCCCGAATCAGACTCCGAACCGCCGGTGTTGCCAACATAACCTCAATCGCCGCCACGCGCCCTTTGTGATCTGCCCTTGGAAACAATTGTTGAGACATTATGCCTTGCAAAACAGCAGCCAACTGCACGCGGATTTGCTGCTGTTGATGGGTTGGGAAAACATCAATCATCCGATCCACAGATTGGGTTGCATCATTCGTATGTAGCGTACTAAAAACTAAGTGCCCGGTTTCTGCAGCCGTCACAGCTGTAGCGATGGTTTCCAAATCTCGCATCTCCCCCACTAAGATGACATCCGGGTCTTGCCGCAACACGGCGCGCAAGGCATTGGCAAACGACAGAGTATCGTTTCCGACTTCCCGTTGATTCACTAGGCTCAATTTGTGCCGATGTAAATATTCAATCGGGTCTTCAATCGTTACAATATGACAAGCCCTTGTACGGTTAATGTAATCCACCAGCGCTGCCAGGGTGGTCGATTTACCGCTTCCCGTGGGACCGGTCACCAGCACCAACCCTTTATGGGCTTTGGCCAACTCAATGCTCACCGGTGGCAGTCCCAAACTTTCCGGGCTGGGAATGACGAAGGGAATCAAACGTATCACCACTCCTATGGACCCCCGCTGGCGAAAAGCGTTAACCCGATATCGTCCGACTCCCGGCAAACTATAGGATAGATCTTGTTCGCCATACTCAGCAAACCGTTTGGCTTGCTGTTCATTCATCAGAGAATGGGCATAGGTTTCTAAATCAGTCTGAGAAAGTTTTTCCGTTTTAATTTGAACCATTGAGCCATCAATCCGCAAAACCGGCGGACTCTCCACTGTCAAATGAATATCCGAAGCCTTCCGTTCCCCTGCTACTTGCAATAGTTTTTCAAGTGAAATCATCTCTCTTCGCTCCTCTTACCCTTCAATTCCGGAAACAGCATGCAGTACTTCTTCTACAGTCGTAAGCCCTTGGACCACCTTCAACAGCCCATCATCTAAGATTGTCAGCATTCCTGAAACCATCGCCTGTTGCTCAATGTCCCGAGAATTATGGCGAGAAAGTACCAGTTCCTTGATCTCTTGATTATATCTTAAAAACTCATGAATCCCAATCCTGCCTCGAAACCCAGTTTCCAGACATTCTGAACATCCGGCGGAACGATAAAGAAGGGTAATAGCTGCCGGTAAGCGAAGAGTTCTTTTCTCTGCCGCAGATACCGGATAGGTCATCTTACAATGTTCACACAACCGACGAACCAAGCGTTGGGATAAGACCCCACTGACTGCAGACGCCAAAAGATACGGTTCGATCCCCATATCCATCAGTCGAGTCAGCGCTTCCGCGGCAGTATTGGTATGGAGGGTTGACAAAACCAAATGCCCTGTGAGCGAAGCTGTGATGGCAATTCTAGCTGTATCGGCATCACGAATTTCGCCGATCATGATCACGTCTGGGTCTTGCCGCAAGATATGCCGCAGACCGACAGCAAAACTAAGTCCGGCAGGAAGATTGACTTGAACCTGATTCACCCCCGGAAGTTGGTATTCCACAGGCTCTTCAATGGAAATAATGTTTTGTTCTTCGGCATTCAGTTCCCTGAGCAAGGCATAAAGGGTTGTCGTTTTGCCGCTTCCCGTAGGTCCAACAACCAAGATTAAACCGTTCGTACGCTTTAATAAAAGATGTACCCCCGATTCAACCTCGGACCGCATTCCCAGAGCATTGAGCGGACGCTGCGCCAACTCCGGGTCCAAAATACGCACCACAATTTTTTCTCCATACACAATAGGCATTGAGGACATCCGAACGTCTACCTGGCGAAGCCCGACACTATACGTCATTCGGCCATCTTGAGGAATTCGACGCTCCGCAACGTCCATTTGAGCCATAACTTTTAGACAAGAGACAATACTTCGAGCAGCACTCAACGAGAGGACATGCTTCTTAATAAGTTTACCGTCTATCCGAAAGCGCACCACAAAATCATTTTTGCGAGGCTCCCAGTGAATATCGCTTACCCCTTGCACAACCGCCTCGTGCAGCATCGAATAGACCAATTTAAGCGTGGGCGCATCTTCCTCCTGGGAATCGACTTCGGCAGATTTGCTCAGCCAAGCAACCTGACTCTCGAAGGTTCTGTCGGTGAAATGAGCAAGTCGAGCAACCGATTGCTCCACCGTTAAACACTGCCGAATGGCAGTTTGGATTTCCTCTTTTTTAGCAAAGACCGACTCAACCTCTAACCCTGTGTACATCCGAACATCCCGGAGGGCACGTTCATTAGTAGGCTCGTACATAGCGACTCTTAAAATCCCGGAACATAGTTCAAACGGAATCAGGGTATAGCGCAGAGCTATTTCTTCGGAAATTAACCCCGCAACCTTCAGGTCAATAATGACTTGGGTCAGAGAAATTTCCGGGATACCCAGATATCGGCGAACCCCCTCCTCTAACTTCGCTTTCGACAAGACACCCCTACGCACCAGGACTTCGCCGATCGACTCTCCATTCTCCAGGGCACCTTCCAGTCCAGCCGTCAACTCCTGATCGTCAATATACCCATTGGCGCATAAAAACTGTCCCAGTTCAGGCTGTCTCTTCATGACTATCTATGTAGCTCCTGATAGCCCTTCAGAACCCACTTTCCGGTCTCTAACTGAAGAATCTCCTCAATTTTTCGAACGGCCAGGCCCGAATGTCCTTCAGCAGTCACTTTGTACCCCCCTCCACTCAACTCAATCACGATATCAACCCGTCCTGTAACAAAAGATAAGCTCCCCTGCCGCAGTCCGGAATTAACCAGCAGATGGGCTTTCGCCCACTCAATTCCCCCTTCAGCCGCATAAAGGGCCTGCAGGCTTTGGGCAATCCGTTTCACCATACGGTTCTCCACATTAGCTTTCAGATATCCCTCCATCCCTAATCCTGACAGGATCGTCAAAACAAGGAGGATAAGAAGGCTAACATAGCCTGTTGCTCCGGGCTTGATGAAGATACCGGAGAATAGGTCCGTCTTCGCACGTTCCCTTGCCAGGTCAGACTTTGTCCATCGACACTTACTTCCAATAAGATGCCCCACAGCCCCGGTTCCACCTCCCTACATTCCCAACGCGTTAAATAACCCGCTATCGGCTGAGAAACTCCCGCGTGTTTCCAGTAAAGATCCTTTATTCCATCCCAATCTAAGTCATCAATGAAATAGTAATCCGTGGTAGGTACGGGATTCGTTTCATCCGGCATCGGCAAAACCTTTAAAGTTGCAGTATCTTTAACCCACTCCACAGTCTTCGCCATCCGAATCACATCGGAGACGGTTTTCCCGGCTGTCATAACCGCATAGTGCGCTTCCAAATGACTTTTTAAGGCACGCGCTCCCCGCCACTGATTCGTTAATAAACGCATCGCGGTCATCAGGAAAATAGCGGAGATTAATAAGGCAAATAGGACTTCCAAGAGCGTGAGACCACGTTCTGAATAAAACCCAGATCTATTCAACAACATAGAGACTCTCCAGTTTGTACCAGACAAGGTTTCCTCGTTCAGTCCATCCCACCTCCACACGCACTCTCAAAAGTTGTGGACTATCATCCCAGTTCGATACTATCCGCCAACGGAATCTCCCTTCGTTTCCTTCCACCGTTCCACCCGGTATACAAGCTTGCTGAGCAAAATTCTCATTCCACACCTGGAGCGCCAGTTGGTCCAGCTTTTTCTGAGCAAGATTTGCTCCCTCGATAAGGGTTGCGGCTTGCCGTGATTCGGAAACGGCACTCTCTGTCAAACCAAAGAGCACAGCAAACCCTAATGAAAAAAGGAATAAAGCCAGCAGTACATCAAATAACACATATCCTCGGGAATCATTAAATATTTCTTTTGTTTTTTTCGTAGTCACCCCTCCCTAAATGATTTCTAGGGAGTTCTCCCCTTCCTTCTCCCAGCAAAAGCAACGCTTCTATTCCTATTTGACTTGCCCAAGAGCATTGAACTGATAGCCATGAATAGAATCAAAAGGATTCATCGGGATTTCATTCAAATAAGGACCACGCCATCCGCTCACGCCCATTGGCGAGTGAACCAAATCCGCGACATTTAGTGGATAAGTTCCGACATCAACCCGGTAAAGTTGGGCAGCCCCTTCGATTTTTTCTTTGTTGGCCAGATCAACCCGCAGGCGAACCTGATTTGCCGCTGAACCGAAATGAGGGGTAACCGAAGTCAGGAGAACTCCCATCAGCAAGAGAACCAGCAAGAGTTCCCATAATGTAAAACCCGATTGCCTCATCCCCTCTTCCGCCCACATTTTGCTCCTATTTACAATAATCTTCACCACCATCTCTGAAGATATAGTCATATTGCCTCAATTTTCCTTTTGTAACTTCGCTATTCACCTTGAAACTCCTGCCCTTGTCGACGTATCTTTATCAGAAATACGAGCATTAGCTATTCTCTCTAAATAAATTTCAAATTTTCCCAATATACGCTACAATTATTCCCAAAAGAACACCACTCCGCAATTCAACAGGGGAGAAATGGGCGAGACAGGGAGACGGCTTTCTTGTCTGACTTGAATTGCCAGACAAGAAAACCGTCCCCTTGTCGAAGTCCCCTACATGCACTTTGAAAGTATCAATTGGAAGGCAGAGATGATTCAGGTTCTATTTCTTAATTAGCAACTGATAATAAGACGCAGCAGTCACAAATTAATGATCTGTTGGCTCTTAATGCTGCAATTGAAGCAGCCAGGGCAGGCGAACAAGGTCGCGGTTTGCCGTTGTCGCCGAGAAAGTTCGAAAACTGACAGAGCAATCACAGAAAACCACAATTCACTTCTCCCCCTCCACCATTTCCTCCACCCTCATCCCACTCTTCAACTCAAAAACAAAATGCGCTACTTACTGAGCAGGGTGTCAAATGTTGAGTGAATGTAATAGTTCAATCAGTTCAGTTAAGGAGAACGGTTTTGATATCCAATGCTTGACTAAACCGCTTTCTAGAGCTACTTTTACGTCTCTTTGGTCTGTATATGCGGAAATTAAAATGACTGGTAAGTCTGGGTATGAGATGGAGATTACACTTAGGGCTTCCATGCCTCCCATAACCGGCATTTTTGAATCTAAAAGAACAAGCGATGGCAAACATTCTTGAAGTCTGACCAAAGCCAGCAAACCATTGGCAGCTGTGTCAACTGAATAACCTTCGTTAGCTAGAACTTCCGTAAAAAGTCGACGAATTCCCTCGTTGTCATCAACAATTAACACCTTTTTCAAAAGCGCAATACAACCTCCTTTATCCTGGATAGCTACTGACAACGTTTGTGTACAGTGCTTGAAGTATTTTGTGTCTATGTACTTGAAGTTTAACTAATGTTTCGAGTGTATATAAAGCATAAGGATCTCACATTCCATCTTGAACAAATAATATAGCACCTCCATCATTGGACAATAGTTACATATATCTTATCTTTATTTGCTAATGCCAAAAAGTGCAATCTGCATTACTTAATATGACAATTGCACTATATACACTTCAGCAACAGACAGGGGGATGGTTCTCTTGTCTGACTCAAGTCAGACAAGAGAACCATCCCCCTGTCTCCGTACGATTCGTCGTACCTTTTCCTATTTTATCACCTGTTTCCAGGCCTCTGAGATCTCTGAATCCGTACATTCCTTAGAAATAACCGCTCGCCCAATCCCTTGCGGCAGAATCAGAATTTTTCGTCCACCCTGATTTTTTTTATCCGCTTGCATATGTTGCAACAAGACCTGAGGGTCTGGCTTTTCAAGAGTAATCTGAGTTGGCAAACCAAAGGTTTCCAGCAAATTCTTAATTCTTTCAACCTCTTCTAAAGTTGTCAGCCCTTTAGCGTTTGCTAAATACGCAGCCGCCACGAGGCCAATGCTGACTCCTTGCCCATGAGTCACGCCGCGATAGTTCATCTCCGTCTCTAAAGCATGCCCGAAGCTATGTCCCAAATTCAGTAAGGCACGTAAACCCTGCTCTCGTTCATCTTGAGAAACAATCCTCACTTTGACCGAGGAAGACCGGGTCACCATTTCCCGCCAAAGCAAAGGATCCCGTTGCTTAATACCTTCCTGCTGAGTTTCAAAAAAATTAAAGAGGTCCAAATCGGCAATTAAAGCATGCTTAATACTTTCCGCCAAACCATTTTCCGCTTCTTGCCACGGCAAACTTTCCAGCGTCGTGAAATCTGTCCAAACCGCTCGCGGAGGATAAAACGCACCAATAATATTCTTTCCGGCCGGATGATTCACAGCAACTTTTCCGCCAATACTACTGTCCACTTGCGCCAATAAGGTGGTAGGGACCTGAATCAAACGAATCCCCCGCATGAAGACACTGGCAAAAAAACCGGCCAAATCCCCGATTACACCGCCTCCCAGGGCAATAACCAGCGTGTGACGGTCCGCACCGCAGCGCAGGGCAGCTGTCGTTAGCTGACTTAACCGTTCCAACGACTTTTCCGTCTCTCCGGCAGGGACTGTCAATAAATTCACACGATAGTCAACAAGCCCTTGCTTGAGACGTGCTTCGTAAAGCTCGGCAACTGCGTGATTGGTAATAATCAGGATGTGCTCCAAGCCTTCCATTTGAGAATGAAGGTACTCCCCCAACCCTTCGAGAGACGCTCCTAAAAACACGGGATACGGTCTCCCTGCCGTAACTTCAATCTTTGGCAATTCCTCTAAAGTCATTATTAATCCTCCCCCCCAGCCGTGCCAAAATCTCGTTGACCACTTCGTCAATATTTTTTTCGGATGTATCCACCGTGAAATCAGCCTGAGCGTAACAGGCTTGCCGATCAGACCATAATTTTTCAATGGCCTCTCTTGAACCCTTGAGGAGTGGACGATCATTTTTATGTCCGATCCTGTTGAGAATAGCTTCGATGGAAGCATGAAGACCAATCATAATCCCATTCTGGGCCAAAGCTTCCCAGTTTTGAGGATTTAACACAGTCCCTCCGCCCGTCGCAATCACGATTTGCTCTTGCTGACTAAGTCGCGCGACCACAATCCTTTCTTCTGAACGAAAACGGGTTTCCCCGTGACGCCGAAAGATTTCAGCCACACTCAAATTGGTTACTTCTCCAATTTCGCAGTCGGTATCGACAAAATCCCAGGCAAGAGAATTCGCCAAGTGCTTGCCAACCGTACTTTTGCCGGTCCCCATAAACCCAAGCAGAACGATGTTGCGCATAGAGATCACCCTCTCCAAGTTTAAAGTCTTAAATAGGCTCGATAAGCTTCCCAGGCCGTTTGCAATTCGATAAAGCTATCTGCCTGGAATTTCTCGAGCACTGCTTCGGCGATCACCCAGGCCACCACATGTTCCAAAACAACTAAAGCGGCCGGTACGGCACAGACATCGGAGCGCTCTACACTGGCCTTGACTACCTCTTTCGTTTCCAGATGTACCGTGTCTAAAGGCTGGTACAGGGTAGGAATCGGCTTCATGACCGCCTGCAAAACAATCGGTTCTCCGTTACTCATGCCTCCTTCAATCCCTCCGGCATGGTTGGAGCCTCTTCGAAAGCCCTCTCCCTGATGATAGTGGATTGGATCATGAACCTTCGAGCCCACCCGTTCCCCTGCTTCAAACCCCAATCCAAAGGAGATCCCTTTAATTGCTTGCACAGAGAGCACCGCTTGGGCCAGTTTCCCATCTAACTTCCGATCCCACTGGACATGAGAGCCCAGTCCTGCCGGAACATTAAGGACTTGTACTTCCAGTAGTCCCCCCAAAGATTCGCCCTGCTCCCGAGCGGCGATCAGTCGTTGCCCCATTTGTTGTTCGGCAACCGGGTCCCCTACGGACCACTCTGATTGTTTTACACGTTGCCAATACCCGTCTTCATCAGAATATTCCGCATGAACACCACCTACCGCCCGGACATGCCCTCTGATCTCCACCCCTAAGGCAGACAACCCTTGTCTGACGATACTGCCAATTGCGACTCGCATGGCAGTCTCCCGGGCACTGGCTCGTTCGAGGATATTCCGAACTTCCGTGCGGTATTTAAGAGCTCCGGTCAAATCGGCATGTCCAGGGCGAGGGGTTACCACTTTACGGCTCTCGAAGTCAGCCTCTTCTCCCCAGGCCATGATTTTTTCCCAGTTCTCCCAATCACGATTCAGGATTTCCAAAGCGACCGGAGCTCCCGTAGTTAATCCTCCTCGTACTCCGGAAATGAGGAGAACCTCATCTTGTTCGATTGCCATTCGGCCTCCGCGTCCGGGGCCTCGTTGCCGTTTTCTTAAGGCCTCATCGACGCTATCCTTGGAAACCTTCAATCCCGACGGAAGACCTTCTATGATTCCCACTAATTTCTGACCATGTGATTCCCCTGCCGTTAAAAAACGCACTATTTGCCCCTTCTCTCTACCCCGAAGTAATGAAGTAATTAAGAGATCTAAAGGTCTCTCATTTTTCTCTGATCCGCATGCCCACCGGGGCGACGACAACGCTCCTCTGCTCACCTGCTGAGTTTGTTAGGGCAATGACCATACCGACACTTCGCCCTGAAGCATTAATCATTAAATCACCCGGTTTATCAACAAACCGGAGCCCTTTTGGCAAATGAACCTCTTTTACCCTTGTGCCCTGACGAAAGATCTGATAATAGTGATCCCCGTTTTGGGGATAAAATTTGACCTCATACCAGTTATTCTCCGCCAAAGCAGCCTGCCGGGCATCCCGAATTTCGCCCAATAATTGGGTAGTCGCCAAACCGAGCTGTTCCTTCTCCAAGTGGATCGGCAGCTTAATGAGCAGAACAAAACCCGCGCCGGACAGCAGTACCAAAACAAGCAAAATCTCCAGTAACGTAAATCCTTGATTCCTGCCCCTCGCTCCGCTCATGTCTCTCATCCTCTATACCCTATGCTTTGTAAGCCATTCGCCGGATAAGCTGTTCTTGCAAGGCCTGCCGCATCGCCTCGACGGGGGCCTGTCCACCCAACCAGAACTCCCAAGCCAAAGCCCCTTGGTAAAGAAGCATCCCCAATCCATTTAGCGTCCGGCACCCCTGTTCCTTTGCTTCAAGCAGAAAAGCCGTTTCCTTGGGGTTGAATATTATATCAACGACGAGAGCTTGTTCAGAAATCCCCCGGACCGAAAACGGGAAAGGCTCACCGTGCAAACCCGCCGAAGTCGTCTGCACCAAAAGATCGACATCCTCAAGCCAATCTCCAGGAGCAAATCCTCCCCAAGTGGCCGTTCCTCCCTCGCGTTGGATCACCTGAGCAAGGACCCTGGCCTTTTCAAGCGTCCGATTAAGAATATGCAATTGCATCCCCTGCTCGGCCAGGGCCAAGGCAATCCCTTTGGAAGCTCCGCCCGCACCGAGCAAAACCGCTTTTTTTCCCTTAAACCCCTTAAGCTCTCCCTCCACAGAACGAACAAACCCATCGCCGTCCGTATTATGACCGATCCGCTCTCCCTCCTGGATTTTCACTGTATTGACAGCCCCGGCCCGCTTAGCTTGAGGCGTAAGCGTATCCAGGAGTGGAATGATCTGCTCTTTATGCGGAAGTGTTACGTTCCAGCCGGAAAACCCCAAAGCCCAAAGGCCTTCGACCGCCTCCGCCAAATGACTGGGCTCCACGTCAAAGCGTTGATACTCCGCCTCAATCCCTAAAGCATTATACCCTGCATTGTGCATTCCTGGAGAGAGTGAATGCTCAATCGGATGCCCGATAACCGCATAATGTTTCTCCATTAATCACATTCCTTTACAAGTTTGTTGAAATCTGCCCAAAGATAATAGAGAAAAAGGAATGGCAGGCCATTCCCTAAATGCTCAGTGTATTTTGGGACTGAAGGGTTTTGCTGAAGCAAAATGCTTCATCATCCATACAAGCACCTTCTCCATTTGGCGCATAAAGCGTGTTCCTATAAACTCGCGATCGTTAATGGGGGTAACCAAAATCGTATAAAGGCCGAGACGATTTCCGCCCAGGATATCCGTAAACAACTGATCTCCGATAACAGCAGTGTCCTGTTGTCCTGTTCCCAAAAGATTCATTCCTGCTCGAAAAGCCCTGCCCCGCGGCTTTGTTGCCCGGAAGACAAAAGGAATTCCTAATTGTTCGGCAACAACGGCAACGCGCTGACGCTCTTTATTGTTTGACACAACACAAGCCTGAATTTCAGCGACCTTAAGTTTCCTAAACCACTCTGCCACTCTAGGACCCACTTCAACATCGTTCCAGGGGGTCATGGTATTATCCAAGTCAATAATTAACCCTCTGATCCCATCCTGAACAAGTTGTTCAATTGAAATCCGATCAAGCGAAGGGGCTTGAAGTGTCGGTTGAAAATACTCAAACATTGAACCCTCCAAAGTGCAGAACTTTTTATAATTATACCTTAGCTGATAGCCTAAGAGCAAGTAACGGACTTGCTTATTTAGATTAATCTTTCCCACCTCTGCTCTTAATTTTAAGACTGCTATCGTCTCCGGCACACGGTGTGCTTCTCGCGCGAATTCAAGCGCATTTCAGGAACCTCTCTTTACGCTTTTTGCGTCTTGGCCGGAATATTTCCCAGCGTTCCTTCCATATACCCAATATGCCAAGCTTTTTTCTTCGAGCAAGCGGAATACCAAACCCGAAATTTAGTCGAATCTCCAGTTTCCAGAACAAAACTGCTCCGGTAAATGTAACCATTGTCCCATTGGTCTCCGGCAGCCGGGTTAAGCAACGTTCCCGGAAGTGGCATACTGAGCTCTTTAGGTTGTGACATCGGCGCGCTGGCGTAGAGCAATTGACAATCGTTGATCGTTCCTTTGATAGGCCACCCGGCAATCATAAATTCAATTTTTTGGGCCGCGTGATTGGGTTTGGCTGATATATGCCAAGGAATATACCCACCATTCCAAGTATTCCAGGGAGCGATACAGGGCTGACCGGAACTCCAAGTCAGGCCATCGGCCGACGTATATAAATGCACGGTCACATTCCCGTCAGTAGTCCACATATACCACTCCTGGGCACTTTTTCGCCAAACCGCCGGAGATAAGACCAATCCGGTTTTGGCGTCCCAAGTCTTTTCAAAGCAAAGGACTTTGTCGCTTTGTTTATAATCCGGACTGATCTTACTTACCCAGATTTTTTCATAAGCCGCCTCGTTGTATTCGCGCCAATACAAGACTAAAATGTTGTGATCCGGGTCATAAACCAAATCCGGGTCAGAATTGTAGTTGCGATTTACCACGCCTTGCGGTTTAGGAACTAACGGACTTTTAACCCCGGGCGGATTATTCCACTTCAATCCATCCTTGCTCACTAATAGGCTCGGGTTTTCAAAGGCGCTCTTAAAGTTGGGGAAAGGAGTTAGGGCCATCCAGTAACGAAATCCCCCCCAACTTTCCAGCCCATATTCTGTCTTAAAATCGATAACACTGGGATGAACCGTCTGACCCGAGCGATCATAGGTCGGGGTTTCCAGGTGATTAACCGCATTAATAAAGGGCTTACTAATTGTGAGCTGCGACGGATGGGGCGGTTCTGAAGGCTTGACTTCTTCAGCAACAGCTAAAGCCGCCTGATGACTCTCTGGCTTGGCACCATTTTTTAAAAAGAAAAAACTCGAAAAGTATAATCCTGTCGCTGTCCCGATAAATGTCTTGAGAAAAATTCTTCGTGAGACTAGATTGGCTGAGTCAGGATCTGAAGACATCCCGCCGAACACCTTTAATTTACTTTTCAATGCCGCATATATTTTTTCACCAAGCATTGTTTTCCTCCCCACAATTGCGCCTAACTGATGACTGTTTTCCTGAACCTCTCAATATTGTATTCAGGTAGAATTAACCTTATAATCCTTTACGCTTGTTCCGAACTACAGGTTAGCGCTTAACCTCATGCTTAAATATTACCACAATAAACGCAAAAGGGAATACGTCTAGGCGGTAGATTCGCTGGAATTGTATTACTTTGACCTTAAATCCATTTTCCAGAGATTAAACCATACCCAAAGTCAGTTTGCAGCATTCATAGGTGTTAATAGATTCAAATAAAAACAGACCGTCCAAACGATCCGGCAGATAACTACAGTTGATGACCTAGAATATAATTCTACGTTCTTGTTTGATTGATCATGTAGGGTTCAAGTGAACCGTCATATAAAAATACGTACGGGTTACGTAAGACATTACCCCGGCGTTGTTCGCCCAAATATGCGCATTCGTGCACGATTTTAATGTGCGGGGCTTTTATCTCGGCGGTCTTTTCCCGTTTTGAAGATCCTCTGTGGTCAAACCAAAGGTGTACTGAAAATGTGGTAAATCAACAATGGATTTAAACGTGCCGCCCCACTCAAGCCCAACTTGTTCCCCTAAACGACCCATTAGATGAAACTTAGTTGGATCGTTTGATATTTGGTTATTTTCAAAAGGTGCGGCGTCAAATGCTAATCCCCAATTGTGATAAGAGTCTCCGCCTCTGGCATTGCTGACTATTGGACCTGGTGTAGTTCTACCTTGAGCATATAGCCTATCTGACTCGTCCCAGCTTCTAAATCCATTGGTAATATGGACGTCTAAGTTATTTGCTCTGGCTAGACGCAGAAATTTACCGGCAAGAGAGGCTACGTAAGGATCAAGAGAACTTAAAGCAGTAGAGCTTAGACGACGTTCAAAATTATCTGCAGAGTGAGGAGCAAATAGACTTACCCGTGTTCTTGGGGTTACAACCCCATCTTGGACAAGTCCATAATTTCTTTGGAACCTTTTTACTGTATTTATAGTAGTTTGACCAAACCAGCCATCCGGACTTCCGGCGTGGTTTCCTAAAGAATTTAATTTTGCTTGTATTAGTTTAACTCTTTTGATCAAGCTTGCCCATGTGGCAGGACCGACAATACCATCCCCAGGCAATTTTATATCACTTTGGTAATTCTTGATTACATCCTCCGTTTTTCGATCAAAAAAGTTATCGATGACAAAATTATTATAATTTTTACTTAAACCAATTAAATTCATCTTAAGCTTTATTACATATCGGCCTTGAGAACCTAATCTTAAGGTTGGTAAGTGTGGCATATTAAAAGACACCTTTCCACATAGTATTTAAATATTATGTGGAAAGGGTAGAAACGTTCAAGTTACTGAACTTATTTTATCTCTAGGGTTCCAGTGACCCATCAAATAAAAATACGTAATTGTTAGGTCGGACCGCCACCCCGGCGGAAGGATCCACCCGGATCAAATAATTCCAAATGATTTTTTTCAGGGATTACCTAACGTATTTTCTACTGCTTTGCTGATTAGATAGGCAATTGTCTGATATCCAGTAGCATTAGGATTCAGTTTATCATTCGAGATAAAGCGGTTCAAATTATTTTTGAACATATCGTAAGTTGGAATAAACGTGGCTCTATCATCATTTGCCAACACAAGCTGTGAATTATAATTCCAGGTATCAAGATAAGTTATATAATCGGATGTAGTAGCCAAACTAAAGGGGTTATAGCTCCCGATCACGATAATCTGCGTTTTCTTATTTAAGGTTCTTATTTTATTAATGATTTCTTTCAGTTCCGCAATATAAGTATCTTGCATGGCCTGAAAGGTTTGTTCTTTGTTTTTAAGGGATTGAAGTTCTTGAAGGTCACTGCCTCCGATGGATATAATCAAATAATTTGCATTGCTAATTATGTTATCCTGATTTCCACTTTTTAAAAGAGCATCCAAATCATTGATCTTATATCCGTCAACAGCTACATTGTCAACTTTTATATCTTTCGGCGTCTGGCTTTTCAATAAATCCACTAAATAACCGCCGATCCCTTTACCTTTCTCATCTCCCGTACCTTTGGCTATAGAATCTCCCATGAGCAATACATGAACAACATCGTGATTACTAGCTGCAGTCTCGTTTGCCGCAGTACTTGCATCTTGTGACGTTGAGATATTCGTTCTCAATGCTGGGACGGGTGCAAAATTCATAGCCTTTACAAATCCGACCAAAATAACGATCAAAGAAATTATTGTAATACCCATTGAAATGTACCAAAGCCTTTGTTTATACATAATCTTGCCCCCCTATCAAACAAGAATGTCTTGTTTATTAAAATATACAAAACTTACTATAACTGCTGCTATTGTCCATACAGCAAGAACAGAGATTGAGAACGTCATATCCATTCCCGGGATAGATTGAAAGGAGCCGGAAATATAGTTCATTAAATTCAGGTTGCAAGTGAATAAATATCTCGGTAAATTCCAATTTGCCATATAACTCGTCAATTGCGATCCACCAACTAATAGGGAAAGGATTATGCCTAGTGAAGCGATCGAACTTCTAACCAGAACCGAAATCATAAATGAAATCGTCCCAACGACAACCGATACATAATACGCGAGGCCGAAGGCCATCAGGATATATTCCCATTGGATTACAAACGCGACGTTCGACGTATCGAGCTTGCCTCCAAGAACTTTAAATCCAGTTGCTACCGGTTCCCACCATCCTCCATAACCAAACAATAGTCCGGAGATCAGAATTGAAAAAACAAACGCAAAGAATAAAACCACCGCTTCAAGCCCAAGTAGGGCAATATACTTGCTGAGCAATATTTTCCATCGTGGTATGCCCTGCACCAAAAGAAACTTAATCGTGCCTTCTGCCATTTCACCTGAAACGAGGTCTGCTGCCAATAAAATCATGAGAAGTGGTAAGAATAACGACATTGATTGGGAAATAATTTTGGTCGTAAAGTTTGCTGCGGTTAAATCGACGGTATTGATGTTGTTATCGAGATAGAATTGGGACTGTTCCATCCTTACCCTAGCTTGCACACGACGATCTTCATCCTGATAAGGACTGTCCACCCTTGCTTTATTGTCAAGAATTTGCTGCCCAACAACGCTTTTCCAATCCATTACTGCTGTCACACCAAGTCTTTGAGCAAGTTGAGTTTTTGTTCTGGCCAAAGAATCATACTGACCATAAGCAAAGGCTGCGATCATGATAAACAACATTGTTAATGTAATATATAGTCTTTTCTTGCCAATCATTTTATAAAATTCATTTTTAACAAGTTTATACAATTTTATCTCCCTCCGTTAAGTCCAGGAATAAATCTTCCAACGAACTACCTATCGCCGTACAATAGGAAATGATCAGTCCTTCATTCATAAACGTGTGGTTAATTTCTTCGATAGTGATTTTTCCAATGGAAGCTCTTATGGTATTTTTCTTGGTCTGTTTTACATGAAAACCCCATTTTGACATTAGGATTTCTGTCGCTTTGCCTATATCAGCAAACTGCCACTCAATAACATTATCACTTTGAATCTCCTCAACTTTTACTGTCGTTATTACTTCTCCCTGTTTCACAATAGATACTGTATCGCACATAAGCTGTAACTCAGCAAGAATATGGCTAGATACAAAAACAGACATACCTTCTTCATAAGCTAGCTTTCTAACCAACTGCCTAAAATCAGCAATTCCAGCCGGATCAAGACCGTTTGTCGGCTCATCCAGAATTAGCAACTTTGGTCTGCTGAGTAAAGCCTGAGCGATACCCATACGTTGGCGCATGCCAAGGGAATATGTACCCACTTTATCATCAGCCCTGTGCTGTAATCCCACCATTTCTAAGACTTCAAAAATCCTTTTCTTATCAACATTTTTCATAGCTGCAAATTGCTCAAGGTTCTCCATACCAGTAAAATATTTATACAAATCTGGTCCTTCGATAATACAGCCAACCTTTGACAACGCATCACTAAATTCACTTTTCAGCGAATGTCCACAAATTGTGACACTTCCCGTAGTTGGCTTGACCAGTCCAGCAATGATCCTAATAGTAGTTGTCTTACCTGCACCGTTTGGGCCTAGAAATCCAAAAATTTCGGAAGGGTTAACCGAAAGGTTCACATTCTTCAATATGTCCTTTCCCTTCAACTTTTTAGAAATATTCTTTAGTTCTAATACAGGACTATCCATAATTCCCCTACTCTCTCATGTTTTAATTAAGTAAATATTGACTATAAGTACTCTCCACATTTATGTGATCTTGCCGCAAATACATCGCACTATCTTTTCTGTTTAACTGCCCGTACTTTCGCAACGTGTCTAAACCACTATACTCTATGATTCTTAATATTTCCTTAAGTTTTGTTCAGCACCTTCCATACATAAATCAATGGTAAACACTTGAACAAATCCGCTCTAGTCTCCGCGGTTGCAGAAAAAGCAGGTAAGCAACTTAAAGATGCAGTTCAATAATTAAGAAAGGCTCAACACTTTTTTCTGCTGAGCCTTTCTTGTTAGTTTACATATTTCCGTCTTCGCTCCGTCGATGGAGGTCATTCAAGTAGAAAGATCAGAAGCAGCTTCCTTGATAATCATCCCTTAATGAGCCAAAAGCTGCTGGATCTGCTGTTCCAGATTCACACTGATGGCCGAACAGTTGCCCACCACGGTTGCGGAAGGGATATAGCCTTTATTGAAGAGCAAGAACGTGTCAATTGTATTGGGCAGAGCATTAGGCGGCAAAGTGACCACGAATCCATTTTTCTTGGCCGCCAGGGCTTCAGTAATCAGAGCATCTCCATAGGGCTTGCCGGAACTCACATCGGAAGGTAATACATAGGAAGAGGTAATATAGATAGGGCACTGGTCTGTCGCCAGTTTCTGGTTCAGAAAATTCTGCAAAATAATCTGTTCGGTTGCATAACGGTCTACCCCACCCCAGCGCTGCACTGAATATTGACCGGCAAGCTGTGCTTCCAAACCGGGACTGATGATGCCGGTTCCTCCGAGTAAATCAACTGTCTTTGGCTTCAATTCTGCCAATTCATTTTGGGTCGAAACAGACAGACTGTCCGTATCCGTCAACAGGATGGGGTGAAAAACTTCAAAAAGAGAGAGGACAGTTCCTTATCCGGTACTCCCGTGCCGTTATCCTCTACTTGAAGGTAGGCATAGTGTCCTTGCCTATACCCACTCATATAGACTTTCAGATCTTTCTTTTCGCCGTATCTAACGGCATTGCTGAAAAGATTCCCAAAAACACGGCGTATCATGTGTTCGTCAATTATCAAGAACTGGTTTAAGCTGAAGGAATGCTTCCAGATTAGTTCATAATCAAGCCCGGACAATTCAGTTTCATATTCTTCGGCAATATTTTCAAACAATTTTAGGGCTTCAGTTGCTTTCATGTCTATCGTTTCTAGTTCAAGCTCCCCCTTGGTAAACGCGGAGAAATCGTTGATCAGTTCCTTAATATGCTTTGATTTCTTTAAAATAAGTTCATAGTATTCATGCTTTTCTCCTTCGGAAAGATTTTTCTGAATGATTAGTAGTTCTACAAAACCGTTAATTGTCGTCAGTGGGGTCTTCAAATCATGAGCTATGGCCGCAATCATATCTATTTGTTCCTTGCGGGCCAGATAAAGTCTTTCCTCCATCTCATTAACATGATAGTACAACTCTCCAATTTCATCGTTTCTCTTTTTTGACTTTGAGAACAGGGAGGTAAATGAACGCCCAATATTTACGCTTTTTATCCTTGTATTTAAAATTCCAATCGGTTGCGTTATATTGAAATAAAAATATATGGTTAAAATGACAAATACAAGATCTATTAGAATAAGCAGAGGTAAAAGTACTTCTATATATTCCAAATTTAGATAAGTATCATATATTCGTATTAACCCTACGGGCCTTTCAATTTCTAAGATCAACATTACATGGTTATCATGTGTTTTTATGGGAGCCCAATAATCTGTTGTTATATGTTCATATATCTGTTCACGTGTTAAAACATTATTTGGATTACGCACTAGAAAGGATAAAATCTGAAATTCCTTGGTTGATACATCAAGCTTCTTATTATCCAGATAAGCCTCGAAAGTCTTATCATTTAAAACCAGTAGTGAACCTGAAACCATATTTATTTCATCTATTTCCTGTTTATGTTCGTTCCATTCCCTATACAAACGGTCCACCTTTCTGAAGTGAGCTTTGATTCGGGAAGTTAGTTCCTGAATACTGAATGGCTTTGTCATATAATCATCTCCGCCAATTTCTAAGCCTATAATCTTGTCTATGTCTCTGTCCCGCGCGCTGAGAAACAGAATGGGAATATTATTCTTGTTTCTTATATACCTACAGACTTCAAATCCGTCCATGTCAGGCATCATAATATCAAGTATCACAAAATCTATTGGCCTTTCTTCCAGTACGGACAGAGCCTCTTCTCCGGAATATGCTTTGACTGCTTTAAATTGTTCAATTATCAAGCTTCTTGTCTTAAGTTCTACAATATCTTGATCATCATCAACAACCAAAATCGTTTTATCCATTGTTGCACCATCTTTTTCATTTTTCTTATAATCTCAACTTTCCCAGAGCTAAAGTTTGCATAGAACCTTGGGGGTAAAGGAAAAAGTGCTTCATTAAATATGCTCATAGTCGGCATATGTCGGAATACTGGTTTCACTTTATCAAGTTGTTGGGGGATAACAGGAAGCGGAGTGGCTTCCATGGCGACCCCTTGCATATGAATATCTCACTTAAATAAGTATTTTGTTTTTATAGTCTTTCTTTCCGCTGGCAAACTTATTAACATACCGTCACGTCCAATATCAATTTTACCTTTATAAATTTTCTTTGCATTACCTAAGAATACTTTTTTAAGAATCGCAGATGGAAGTGGCGGTATTATATGTGTTAGCACAAGGTATAAAATATTTGACCTACTTGCAATTTCTGCGGCCTGCTCAGGAGTTATATGATAGGTTAATATGTCTTTTGTAATTTTTTTCGCAGTCGTCCCCACCGCTAGATTTTCATTTACAATATCAACAAGTTCTTGATTTAGCGCTTCACATATCAAAACATCTGTATTCTTTGACTGGTTCACTAAATTCTCGGTATAGACTGTGTCTCCACTGATTACTAAACTTCTTCCTTTATAATCAATTCTATATCCAACAGCGGGATAAACTGGAGCATGATTTACATTAAACGCCGTTACTTTTACCCCATCATTGTCATAAACCACTTTGCTTGCTAAAGGATCTTTACCCAAATCAAACTCGATTGCTTTCCCTCCTGCACCACTTGGAGGAAAGGTCTTCTCACCGTGATGAGCAATGCGATAGCCTTTATCTAGCACATACGCAATTTTAAACCCCTCAACTACACTGCTTGTCCCCGTCGGTCCATATATTGGAAGTTGTTCGTATGCTCCACTAGTCGCCCACCTTTGAAGCATCGTTTCACCTAATCCGCCAATATGATCTGAATGAAAATGAGTTAAAAACACTGCGGTTACCTTTCCAATATTCAGACCTGCCGCTTGCAAATTCCTTGAACTTCCGTCACCAGTATCCACAATAAATAACTTGTTACCCGCTTGTACCGCTACAGATGGACCAGCACGTTTGATATCTGCTATTGGTGATCCTGTACCTGTTAACAATGCATGGAGACCATCTTCAACTACCAGTTTCGAATTGTTCATTTTATGTTTTGCTACAGTTTTTAACAGCCAATGACGAACATTTGAAATATACATAGTTCCTCCATTTAATGTAAGAAGCAAAATAGCCGCATTACAAATTTCCAGAGTTAATGTGTGTCAAAGTAGGTTCAAGGTTAATCTTATCTTTACTTGGTTCCACTTTTAGCAAGATCAATTCAGGAAGCCGCCGGGTGTTTGGACTGGTATATTTGGTATCGCCACTACAGATATGCTAACCGACAACTTCCCTTGAAGTATTTATGGATTACAACAGTCTCGCCCTTGTAATACTCTTTTCACCATATTTTTCTTTAAGTACGTCAATGACCTTCGTGAGAGTTTCATTGTCCTTTTGTGGCTCACAAAACAAAGAAAGTTGACGTTCTAACTTATCGGTCAGGTTATGCAGCGTTAAACCAATCAACCGAAGCGGTTTCTGTAGCGATACCTCTCTGAATAAGTTACAGGCTTCTTTATAAATAACGTCATCCTGATCGGTAGCCTGTGATAACGTATGAGACCGTGACACTGTGCGGAAATTGTCATATCGGACTTTCAATGTGATCGTTTTCCCTTTAAAGGCTTCCTTGCGCAATCTCCAACCTACGTCAACGGCAATCTTTAATAACTCTGTCTCCAATACATCCCGATCCATTATATTTGTCGCAAAAGTGGCCTCACGACTAATGGATTTAGCCACCCTATCGCTTACAACCGGCCTATCATCAATACCTTGGGCCAATTGATAAAGCTGACTTCCCAAAACTCCAAAGAGTTGCGTTAAATACCCCAGCTCCAAGCGACGCAGTTCTCCAACCGTTTTGATATTAAGTTTATGCAACTGCTCCGCAGTTTTTTTACCGACTCCCCAAATCCTTTCAACAGACAGCGGGTCAAGAAATTCTTGAACCTTATTCGACTGTACAACGACAAAACCATCGGGTTTCTGCAAATCGGATGCTAGTTTAGCCAGAAATTTATTGCTGGCCACACCAACCGAAGCAGTTAAGTTTAGCTCCTGCTGTATACGTTGTTTGATAGTTAAGCCAATTGTATTCGCAGGACCAAATAGACTCGTGGAACCTGTAACGTCCAAAAAGGCTTCATCCAACGATAAGGGCTCTACAATGGGCGTATAAGTCTTAAATATCTGTCGAATTTGCAACGACACTTCGTGGTATTTTGGGATGTTGACAGGTAGAAAGACCGCATGAGGGCAGCGCCGAAAAGCCTCCGCTATAGGCATAGCCGAGTGTATTCCAAATTTGCGTGCTTCATAAGACGCAGCAGAAACTACTCCCCGGCTGTTAGGTTTACCTCCCACCACTACTGGCTTCGTCAGTAAAGCAGGGTCGTCCCGCTGCTCTACAGAGGCGTAGAAAGCATCCATATCCACATGTAATATTTTACGTAAGTTCTTCAAAGCGTCCATATCACCATTATAGCTATTTTTAGGATTCAGAGCTACTTATAGCTGAACCATGAATGTATATTGCCCTCTGCCTAATTATATTTTAGAAATTAACAACCCTACAGAAATGAGGACCCCTCGGTTACGAGGAGTCCTTTTGATTACAATAGCCATCTATTTAAGATGTTTCCGGGGGATTATATTCCTGCTTACTTCTCATGGTCCTTCGATGAGTTTTGCTGATTTGAAGATTTGTCACCCCAGTGATTACCGTTACTATATCGCTGATTTAATAATCCGTTATCCCATTGGTTATCGTTACTAATGATAATCATTTCACCAGGATAGAGTTGTTGATTAGGATTGCTGATCTGAGGATTTAAATATATTAAATCACTAACCGTTGTGTCATACTCGATAGCAATATCGTACAGAGTATCATTAGGTCCAGCGATAATATATCCATTGGAATTATTGTATTCATTAGAATCTTTGTATTCATTGGAATATCTGTATTCATTAGAATCTTTGTAGGTATCTTTTGAAGTAGAAAAATTTCTATCAGAGTGGTTAGCAGCCTCTGAACCGCTAGATTGTGCAGCTGTTACCCCGGTGTTTGCAAAGGCATTTAACGGAGTCATGGTCATAGCTAGTCCTGCAATGGCTAAACCAGCCAAAACTGTTGTAATTTTGTACTTATTCATATTGAAGAAATCCCCTTTCGATTTTACCAGTATATTTTTTTTACAATAATTATTTTTTGTACCCTAATTGTCAACTTGAAAGCGTTTATATATTTATAATAATAAATCATCGCCACCTTAAATTTAATAGAATTAATTGTGTTTGGTGTTTAGAATGAACAACAGCCAGACTAACCGCTAAAGTAGCAAGTAATATTTATCTGCTGTCCTTATAATAGTATAAAATTATAGCTATACTGTGACCGTTTTGTGGAGAATATGTTAATATGCTGGTAACTATAAGATTAAATGTCAATTATGCAAACTAAATGGAAGATATGTGAAACGAAAAAGCCCTCCCCTTCAAGTGGCTAACCATTAAATTATAGGGAAAATTAGGTGAGGAATTTTAGCTGAATATTCCTTTTTGGAAAAACCCCAATTTTTTGGTCCAATAGCACAGGGATGATTTAAGCCGTTTAATTCTCGGTATGATCCATCATCCGCTCATCTAAATTATGGAGATAAATAAGCACAAAAAAGAAGGCTTCTATACTTTAAAGCCTTCTTTTTACTGATTCGATTAAAGTTCTATAAACCAAACTTACTGCGTGGGAGATGATGAAGACAACGATCCACTAGACATTCCTTTCAATTGTGTTTCTAAGTTATCCAAAATGGTACGCACTTGGTTTATCTGATCTAACATTGAAGCAGCAGTTGTTCCGCTCGCTGGTTGTGTAAGGGTTACCTTGGGCGTAGGTTTCGTTGGACTAATTGGAGTATTCATCTGTCCCGGTATAGAAGGTTGCGGGGCATTATCCCCGAAAATCTTCACGAAAGCTTGGTCTAGATTTTCTGTCATCACTAAATGGTCTTGATAAGCTAACACGACTCTCTTCATTTCTGGAATACTACCGCTTTGATCTGATTGTAAATAGATAGGCTCCACATATATAAAGTTTCCGCCAATTGGCAAGACCAATAAATCCCCTCTGATTACACTTGAACCCTTTTGATTCCACAATGTAAGTTGTTGAGATATATCCGGGTCTTGATCAATTCGCGACTCAATCTGCAACGGTCCATCAGTTTCGGTATTTTTCGGCAAGGTATAAAGCAGTAATTGACCGTACTTATCACCATCCATCCGGGCAGCTAACCACGATACCATATTATTACGGGTATTCGTCTCACTGGACGCTGGTGTAAAGGGTAACATCAAAACAAATTCCGGTTTGTCATTGCCTGGCATCTTTAAGACAGTATAATAGGGATCAACATTTTGAGGGTTAGCGTTGAAAAGTTCTTTAGCAATATCCCAGGCATCTTCTTTATTATAAAAGACTGAAGAATCGGTCATATGAAAGGTTTTCAGCATGTTAGCCTGAATATTGAAAAGAGTTTCAGGATAACGCAAATGAGCTTTTAACGAATCAGGCATTTGCGACAAGTCTTTAAAAACTCCCGGAAAAATCTTACGATAGGTCTGTAAGATCGGATCATTGGCATCCACTGCATAAAAATCTACCGTTCCATCGTAAGCATCGAGGACTACTTTGACAGAATTGCGAATATAGTTGAAGTTTTTATCACTGTATTCACTGGCATAGGGTAATTGATCTGAGGTTGTGTAAGCATCCATAATCCATTTTAGCCGTCCATCATCTATGACAATGTATGGATCATCATCGTAGGTCAGAAAAGGCGCCAACTTTTGCACCCTATCTTTGATATTACGGTTAATTAATAAACGACTTTGGGAATTAACTTGATTGGCCAAGTATAATTGAGGGGTACCCTGGTGTAAGGAAACCATTAATTTATTAAGCGGAGTGAGTTCAATTCCCGTCCGACCCTGGTAACTATTTTCAGCGTTATTATTCCCCAGTGGATAATCGAACTCTTTCACAGACGTGTCTGCAACGACCCAATCATTTGTTAATTCTCCATAATAAATCCGTGGTTCTTTTAGTTTAAGTTCATTAAAGTCCGTTACCGGTGGCACATCTTTAATCGCAAACGTAGGTAAGCCTTCTGGCGTAACAGCATTAGCAAAGGAGGCAGTTACACCAAACCCATGAGTATATTTAAAACGAGTATTTACAAACGTCTGAGCATCAGGATCCAAGTCTGGCGTTGACAACTCCCGGGCAGAAAGCATAACTTGTCGATAGTCATTATTTATAGAATAACGGTCGATATCAATATCATGAAATTTATAATATAGTCGAATCCCTTGTTCCTGCGTGTACGTTTGCAACAACGGGCGAGCGTCATTCAGACGAATATTATTCAGTGTTCCTTGATTTGCTTTTAAACTGTCAACTGTTAAAGCTGTATTCCCTGGATAAGCTTGTTCTTGAACCTTGTCCAGACCATACCCAAAACGAGTAAAGCTGATTTCATTTTGGATATACGGTGCTTCTTTGTTTAACTCATTAGGTGTTACGATCCAGGACTGAATAAGAGCAGGATAAATACCATTGAGCAAGATTCCGAAGACGAATATTCCAATTACCGGTATAGTCAGTAAACGCACTTCCTTAAAGATCAAACCCAACCAAGCCAAAAGAAACCCAACAATACTGAAAACGATAAGAATTTTCAAGGCTGGTAGAGAAGCGTTTAAGTCCGCATACCCTGCACCTACCACGTGACCATGTACAGAATATAATAGTTGGTAAATATCTAATAAGGAGCCAAAGGCTTTAAACGCAAAAAGTATTCCGAGCAATAAGGCTAAATGGCGACGAGCTTCCACACCCATCTCAATAGAATGCGGTTGCCAAAGTTTAAAAGAATGAAAGTGCAAGACGCCTGTAACAGTATAAAAAACAGCGGTACAAAAGGTTAGGAGAAACAACGGTCCAAAGAAGGCCTCATAAATCGTCAGCAAAAAGGGCAGCTTGAAAATATAAAATGAGAGATCTTGCCCAAAAATAGGATCACTTTTCCCAAACGGCGTAGCGTGAACAAACGTTAACACCTCTAACCAACCGGTAAATCCTGCTACAAAGCTAATAACAAAACTAATTAAAGCAGAAAAGATAATCAACCAAACCGTTACGTTTCTTTGGCTCAAATTGAAAACCGGTTGATGCATATTTTGCACCATATGGAGACGGCTGTTTAGACGATCATTAATAAACGTCACGATGGCATGACGTATTGATAAAAGTGTTGCTGCGATAAATGCAAATAGGATTGTGCCATTAACAATCTGAATTAATGTTTTACTTAAGATTGGAGTCCAAAACAATTGTGAATATCCTAAATCTTTAAACCACAGCCAATCCTCATAAAAACCACTGAAAGCAGTCAATAAAGCAATAATTGCGATTAGAAAAATTAGGATTTTAGCATAACGACCCAAAAAATATCCCCCTTTCATTTATTTTACGATAATGAGTTTTGATACTATACAATGGAAACCCCCGACACTATATATTCTTTCCAATTGCCGAAAATAATACCTTCATTACTTTTCAGAGTTAGAACGGTTGGGACATTTTGCGTCATTCTAAAGCTATCGCCATTTTATCAAGCCCAGTTGACTCTTAGCCTCTGTATACCTGTACTTGTACTCATTCATTATGTTTAGTTCCATAAGTTGTCCCACCCATGGCAGATTGAAATATTTGATTCTCTTTGTACTGGTAGAAATAAATCGTATCTGGTTCATCTGAAAAAATAACCTTCGTTATATATGGGTCATATCCCAATATTAAGGAATCTAAATGGTAAGAAACCACTATCTCCTTTATCTCGGTAGCTGTGTATTGTTTTTCAACAAAAAAATAATGTCTAATAGCCGATGTAATCTCTCGCTCATGAATAACTACTTTTGTTGTATATACGCTAATAAAAATGAGAGCCACAATGATTACAATTGACAGTAAACGTTTCCTCAACAATTTACTCTTGCCTCCCCTTGAACTCACCTCACACCTATAAAGTCTTAGAGTCAAGATGGGTTGTCCACGCTCCAATATGATTCCCTTCTAGTACTTTCTATATCTTCCCTTCATTTCCTCTCTAGTAATCTAAAAATAATACAAGAAAACACAAAAAAAAGCCAGACCGTCTAAAAGATCTGGCAAATAACTTCAGTAACGACATTGCCTTTATTTGGTTTTATTGATCATTATGTATACGGTAAATTCCACTTTGCAGTTAACTCCAGCGACGAATACCGGGGCCTCACAATGAGTGTCTTGATATATCCACATCATCTCTGTCCAATCGTACAAGTTCCCCCACAGCAGGCCCATGTTAAGAAGCAACACAACGATGGCGTAATCCCGAAGATTCCCTCTTCTGTCGGTCTCTCGTAAAATGCGATGTGTCTCTTTTCTGTCCAGGGCTTTAGGAGCCTGCTGGAGTATGTTTGGCTGCTTAATCACCCGGATATTTTCCACAGCCTTAGCTTTATCAGGACTTGGCGATAAGTTTCCTTGGTAGTTTCCGCTTTGGGGGAAGATGCTTTCTTATTAAGAATAGTACCGTTCTCGATAACCGATGATCACCAACCTACATCCGCAGTCAGTGTAGAAATTTGGGAGATGGAGTGATTGAGTAGATACGCTATCCTTCATCGTCCATGGTAGGATACCACTACCCTCTAACACAAGTCAGACCAAGATTGTCACATTAGTAATTAGTATATTCTTTGACAACCCTACCATAAAGCATTAAAATAACTATTACTAAAGTACTTTATCCCATAGTAGTTTGCCTTACAGTAGTCAGTGGTTAGGAGTTGTCAAAGTTGTTAACTAATATCGAACTGATTCTGCTTAAATTTATCCAAGAGAAGCCCTCATATGCCTATGAAATTGAGCGTATGATTGATGAAAGAGGAATCCGGAATTGGGTAAAAATTGGCGGAACCTCCGTTTACCAAGTGTTGGATCGTTTATGCAAGAAAGATTTATTGCATTTTGATCTTGAGAAAAATGAAAACATGCCCCAAAGGAAACGGTATTTCATAACTGCCTCTGGTAAGGAGCTTTATCAGGATTCTTCCCGTAAGCTGTTAAAAAACATTGAATCCTATCATTTTGATCTCACAGTTGGCTTAGCATGCCGTTTCTTTTTGTCAGAGGAGGAATTTCATAGGATTATTCAGGAACGGCTGAATAAATTAAGTATGTTCATCAGAGATTTTAATGCAGAATTCGACAAAGCAAGGGAACTCTACCCTGACAAAAGGCTACTGGTCCGTCGTTATCTTCTGTCGCACTATAAACTTGAACAGAAATTTCTGCAAGAACTTTTAACAGATAAGGGATAGCATATTTGATTATTACTAATGGACAGGGGTACCCAATGAAGAATACTGCTTTTACGGCCAAACTAGGCCGAACTTTTCCTGCATTAACTCATAAAAACTATCGTTATTTCTGGTTTGGCCAGTGCATATCCCTAATGGGCACCTGGGTACAGATGACAGCCCAACAATGGCTGGTCTATACTATTACTAAATCGGCATTTTTACTTGGAATCTTAGGTGTAGCCCAATTTGGACCCATGCTTATTCTTTCCCTCTTTGCAGGTGTTTTAGCTGATAGATATCCGAAGAAGGCCATACTTCTATTTACACAATCTGCTCTTATGATTCAAGCCTTTATCCTTGCAGCTCTTGTTTGGTCCGAACACATTCATTATTGGCAGGTTTTACTCCTAGCTTCTACCCTAGGATTAGTCAATACGCTGGACATGCCAACCCGCCAGTCTTTTATGGTTGAATTGGTTGGCAGGGAAGATTTGACCAATGCCATAGCCCTTAATTCCACAATAGTTAATTTGGCCCGTATTATTGGCCCGACAATAGCTGCTTTATTAATGACCGGTGTCGGTGCCGGATTTTGTTTTCTCTTGAACGGCATAAGCTTCATCCCTGTGCTCATCGGTTTGTCTCTCATTCGCCCCCAAACTATTACTATCGCGAAGAGAACAGGTAACATGATTAAAAGCATTGGTGAAGGACTGAAATACATTATCAAAAAGCCGATTTTAGCCTGTGCTGTTCTTGCTGTGTTGGATGTCGGAACATTTACTATGAATACTAATGTTTTATTCCCCGTGTTTGCTGATCAGGTTCTCCATAAAGGTGTTAATGGTTATGGTCTTCTCCTCTCAGCGATGGGTATTGGTTCACTAGTTGGAGCACTGTTGATTGCAACTAAAGGTCACAAAGAACCTAACAGGCGGACTATGTTTTCCTGTGCTCTCATTATCGCTGCCTTGCTGATATTGGTGTTCTTCATCCGTTCTTTTTCCTTAGCCACACTTGTTATTGCTTGTTTTGGTTTTTTTAATATCATTTTTATGAATACGGTAAATTCCACTTTGCAGTTAAACTCCAGCGACGAATACCGGGGCCTCACAATGAGTGTCTACACTCTTGCTCTTGGTGGAACTACCCCTATCGGCAACTTATTTGCTGGCAGCATTACTCAGAAATTTGGTCCGTCCGTTGGCTTCTTAATGTGTGGTGCCATAACCGGAATACTGATAATAATGATAATTGGCCGAACTCGATTTGTGGAGAGGAAACAATTAACTCAATAACAAACATCACACGATACTCAAGCTAATAGTCACCCAGATAATTCGACCCAGTTTCCACCAAGTATGCGGCAAAACCAAAACGCTGGCACAGATGAGGAAATTTATAATTCTAGCAGTCAGAAGCCAGTTGCTACCATTAAACTGCCCCGCCTTATACATGAAAAGGAACATGAGTAAGATAACTACAAGTGATCTCCGCCAACTGGGCGTCATTTCGATAATCATGGCATTCACCTTTAAAATCAGTTTTCTTAATGAATTTATATTACCATTATAGAAACGCTGAAAGCTCTCTATCGGCAGATAGACAACTATTGTTTCTTTATGTACCCGTTTTTTAACGGAGAACTAATAGCCTTGAGTGACGCACCAAAATAGCCAGACCGTCCAAACGATCTGGCAAATAAGTTCAGTGGCCAACCTTACCTATATTTAGTTTTATTGATCATGTAGGGTTCCAGTGACCTCACATATATCCCAACGTTCATGTTTCGCCTAGAACGCCAACCCGGGCGGGGTTCGCCCTAGACTGGATGAACTATCGTCCACAGTTAGTATAACGTCATTAAAATCTTATTTCCATTATAAAGATAAGACCAACTTATGAAATTCCGGAAGTAATCCGGTTTATTATCTTTAAGACTGTAGCATCTAAGCCAGATGTTTCTCTATATAGTCGTGTAGCTGGTATCCAAAAACTAGTTATCCTACTCCGATTTTTCTTAAGATAGGAGTAAATAATTTGGGCTTCATCGATATCATGCGGTGTTAATCTGGCTATGCCACTATTCTCTGTCACAAATTTATCCCTGATAATTTGATTTAAGTCTTTCCTTAATTCTGAAATATCAATTGTTACTCTATTCAACACTTTTTGGTAAAGAATCTTGTTCCCTTTGAACAGGAATAACTTAGCAAGCTCAGTGTCGATAAATTCAACTGCTAAGATATTCCGATTTTTACTTGAAGATTGAACCAGTCTCTGCTTTCCAAAATAATATTTCCAAGTGAATCGACCATCATATAAACCCCAGGTTTCTCTGGTAGTTGCTTATGCTCGAAATTAAAAGCCATTTGCTACTCCATACACTTTAGTTCTTGTGCTAATAGTATTATATCATACGTTTATTTCAGTTCCTCACTAAAAACGTACCAGTTAGCAAATACGTCCACCCCGGCGGTGGTCTATGCTAAGGACTGGATAAGCTATAGGTCCTGATTAGTTGTTTCATTCATGTGATTCTTCAGAGGCAATCGAATTCTTTAATACTTCAATAATCGTATCACGCGGATATTCTGATTGAGCTATATACTCTTGTGCATCTTCAAGGATTCTTTTCAGACTTCCCCATTGTTTATACTTCTTATACTTATCTTCTCGTTCGATTCCTAAGGCTTCGGCGATCAAAGAGACATAGTTGGTAATTTCAAACGTATGCTTTAGTTCTTCTTTGGCAAAAATGTTGTGACATGTCTGACATATATCGACTAGTATATCCGCTCCCGTTTCTTCAGCTTCCTGTAAGCGCTCATCCCTAATGACTGCCATGCTGTTTTCAAAAAAGTCCATTGCAGAACTGCCACAGCATGCGGCATTTTCACCATGGCGGGACATTTCGATTAGATCAACCCCAGGGATTTTATGTAAAACCTCCCGAACTGAAGTAATATCTAAACCCATATACGCAATTTTACATGCTTCGTGAAGGGTAACTGTTTTATCAATATTCTTGTTGAAAGGTAGTTTATCAACGTTCACCGTCAGAAATTGCGGATATGAAATAATATTAAAAGGCATTTCCGACACCTTGGAGACGGTCATATCGAACCTGCACTGACATGTTGGACACCAAAAAATCACTGTTTCAGGGTTATATGAGGAAAGTTTGTCAATTAGTTCTTGTGATGCATTATACCCTTTTTCAACAACTCCTGCTTCAAGGTAAACATTTCCACAGCAAAAATCCAGCCCTGGTACAAAAGCATAATCTTCACCTATGATGTCAATGATATCTAAGGCTTCAAGCACCTTTTCCGGTTGGAGATAGACGTTACATCCTGGGAAGAAAACATATCGAGCTGACTTCTTGTTAGTTGGCATAAATATCCTTTTATAATCCTCTGCGGATACCTGTATGCTGGCGAGAACCCTTTGCTTAGCATATTGATCCTTTGGGTCTGTATAAGGTATTGGCGCATGCCCTTTAAGGTTGTATTGCCACTTTATAATCTCATTAATTAATAGAGGATTTAATCCTTTGGGGCAATGTTTCTTTACACACTTATAGCACTCCATACAAGCAAACGCCTTTATGTATACATCATCATTTTTCTCCCCGTTTGTTAAAAAGTCTATGACTTTGCGCTGGACCTCCATCGACGAATAATCTTTCAAGTCAGTATGTTCAATAATTGGACATTCTCTAATACACTGACCGCAAAGGAAGCATTCTTCTATAACTCGATTTCTTTCTTCTTCAAAGTATTGTGATAACGAATTTGGCATTTTTGCAACTCCTTAAAAAATTGGTTTGGCGATTTAAATGGATAAAAAGCCGCACAAGTTACCTAACATTAGTTGGTCGTTAGAGCTTACCGTCTGAAGAACACCTAGTTCTGCTTGATTCAAAAGTTTATTTAAGTCAAGCATGATAATAAAGCGATCGTTGTTTTCGATTATTCCTCCGCTGCTGTAATGTTCTGTGCACCTAAAAATGACACCCACAACAAATTATAGTTATAGGCGTCATTGCCTGATTTTATCTAATCTAGCTTATCTCAAAAAAGTTAAATAACACTTTGTTTTTCGTTGATAAAATGATCATAGAAAGCAAAAAAGCCTAGGAAGTCTAGCTTCTAGGACTTTATGAATTAATTTTAGCTGCTATTCACGACTGAATATCGCATATTTCTCGAATAGATTCTCGTCCTTATCAATTAATTCTAACATTCTTTGGGCAGGACCTTCAGGGACGTTTCTATCAGCTTCCCAGGCCTCAACAGTCTTTTTTGATACTCCCAAGGCTTCGGCAAATACTTGTTGTGACAGTCGATGTTTTTCTCTTATCGCTTTTATTTCCGATCCATGAAAGTGAGGCAATGAAGCAATTCTTACACGATTAACTGTAATATTCTTCACTTCGCCCTTTTCGTATTCAATTGCTTCGTTTAATCCATTAATGATACTGTTGTAAACACTCACCGTGATCACTTCCTTCTCAACTCGTCTTCCAACTGCTCGATGAATTTTTTGATGCTATTCCGTTCCTCTTGGATAAGATTATCCTTCTCATTCTTAGGATATGCTGAAATAAGATATAGTTTCTCGTTAATTACAAAATCAACGTATACGACCCTTATACTACCCCGTTTACCACAATTGGGAAGTGCCCATCTTAGCTTTCTAAGCCCTCCTGTCCCAGTTACAACTGGTCCAGCTCGAGGATGTTGGCATAAGAATTCTTCCAGAGAAACAATATCATCTTCTAGTAAGCCTGGATTTTTCCAACCTTTTTAAATTCTGGTACTCTTGCAAATTCTCTGTACATAGTATCCCTCAACAAAATTATACCCTACTAAATAGGGTGTGTCAATTTCTTAACAAAACTATACCTTGATGATACTTTTTAACGATAAGAGTGCAAAAACACCAAAAGCGCCGCTTTGAACGATGCTTATAATTTATTAGTCCAAATGCCTCAGGATCAGCTTTGCGGATCAAAGTTCGGCAACTCTGCCGTATAATCCAGTCCGTCTGCGAACACGCACCCTTCCAACGACGAACTGTTTCGAGTACGACCGAAGGATGATCTTTAGCAATGTCGTTTAGATTATTTGCAACACTTTCACCACCTCCCTCAACCTCAGAGATTCTAATTTAATTCGATAGCATTATACAACAATAAACTCGACAACAACATGTCGAGTTCAAAGTTAATATGTAATTGGCAATCATTTTAGGGAAGCATGTGCTCCAAAATAAACCTTCAATGAAGTATCGCCTACGTGCGTAGACACCCCGCATCGGCTTGATAGAAAGCACCTTGAAACCTCGCATTGGCTCTATAGAAAACATCTTGACAGCTAAAAAATCAGTCGTCAAGCAGGGATTTGGCCTTAAATAGAGAATTGACAGTTAGGCTAAGTTAATTCATTGTCAAGCTTATTCTTGTGATATTAACACAAATATTGCGGGAAAATTTGTCTGATAAATGCAGGATTAATTACCAGTGTTTTGGCATAAACTAATTCCCGAAAGATTTTTATAAGCAAAATAGACTGGTTTCATGATTTTGTTTGAAAGTGGATGAATGGATTGAAAAAGCGCCTACTAGCTATTTTTGCCGCATTTATCTTGTTTAGTTTGACAATTGTATATATGGGTAATATCACCTATCTGATGGCTGATACATTGTGGCTTCGTCCTGGTGTAATAGAAGCTATTGCATCAACCTTTGAAAGCAAAGTAATTACGCAAGATGAAGCGACCCGCCAAACAAATCAAGAACAAATTTTGCTTGGAAACATATTGCAGGACAAGGCGATACAGTCTCCTGATGTTCTCCCAATTTATGGTTCTTCTGAGCTCACAGTGGTCGATCCCCAGTTTGGACCGATGGGAGTGTTTGCTAGAAAACCTTCAGGGTTTTTTCCGTTTGTAGTAGGCCGCGGATTTTGCGATAATCTTATTCATGTTTTGAATATCTCATCTCTAAATAGCCTTAAGAATCGCAACTTATTATTCACATTCGCTCCAGATTGGTTCGGGTCTAGGAACGGGATTTCCAACAATCATTTTGCAATGAATTCTTCGCCATTAAAGATGTATCAGTTCCTCTTTAACAGGGATTTACCCAAACCACTAAAACAGCAAGTAATTAGTCGAATTCAAACATTACCTGCGGTTATTGATGGGGATGTAATTTTGTCCAAGTTTCTGATGACTTATTCTGCTAAAAGCTTAACTCAAAAATTAGAACACATCGCTTTATGGCCAATTGCGAGAGTGAATTTAGCCGCCTTACAAGTTCAAGATGCTCTTAAAGTTGAACAAATTGTGAGTAAATTAAAGCCAAATATAATTGATGTGGGCTCAACTCAATCCTCTGAGCAAATTGACTGGCAAAAACTGAATAATGAGGCGATCTCTTTTGCCAGCAAAAGAATTAGCAATAAGCTTAATATTTATGATGATAACCCTGACTTTAAAAGATATACTAACCCTTCAAGACAAGGATCAGAAAAAAAAGTATCCAAGTTAACCTCTTCGCGGGAGTATGCTGATTTTCAACTGCTGTTAGATATTCTCAAAACTAAGGGAGCTAAGGCAACATTCATCATGTTTCCTTATAGCGGTTTATATCGAGACTTTACCGGACTGTCTCCAACTGTCAGGCAAGAATATTATACGAAGATTAGACAGATGGTTGCTGATGCGGGATTTAGACTCATCGATCTTTCAGATCATGAAGAAGATATTTATTATTTTGAGGACCCAGCTCATCCAGGCCCAGTTGGATGGGTAAGTACAGACAAGTTGATCAACGCTCTGTATGGGAAAAGTCAATAGGAGTTTTATGTTTTCCATATATGAAATATTAGCAGAAAGAAAGGATAGGTTGCTGTTGATTAAGCAGTGTGTCAGTTCTATCATGAAAAGCCCTAAAGGATGGAATCCCACCATCCTTTGGTTTGGTGGGGTATTTTATTATTATTTTGTTTTGATGGCACTTTTTTATCTTTATGTCGTACAGAAACAGCATACACCCGCACCGTACATATATAATAATTTCTAGAAATTGTACTAGACTGCTCCAAAAAAGAGGTTAAGATATGCTGCTAGAAATAATTGATCAATGGGCATTCACTTGTCCGGCGCGTGTAGCTCACCACTATCGGAAACATACGCTTACTTACGCTGAGTTAAAGACGGATTCGGATGCCTTAGCTTTATGGATTCATGAAACACTCGACGCGGTTAACGAGAGCGATGGTCGAGCGAATCTGGGTAAGAAAGCACCGATCGTAATTTATGGCCATAAAGAAAACGAAATGCTCGTAGCTTTTTTAGCGTGTGTCAAGGTCGGACATGCTTATGTCCCGATTGATACTTCAGTTCCCTTGGAACGAGTTCGACAAATCCTTGAAGCCTCAGGGGCAACCCTACTTCTATCCCCTCAGAGTGTTCCAAATGAGTTGAAGCTCGCCGGACTCATGATCGGGGAAAGTTTTTCCGACTTTCTAGTACCCTATCTCGGTCAACCTCTGAACCCAGCATGGCGGATCAGTCAAGAAGAAGTTTTCTACATCATTTTCACTTCGGGGAGTACCGGGACACCTAAGGGGGTACAAATTACTCTTAAGGCCTTGGAGAGTTTCCTCAACTGGGTGAACTCAACCTATATCCCGGAGAAGATGAAGGAAGTATTTCTCAACCAAGCGCCTTTCTCCTTTGACTTATCAGTTATGGATCTTTATATGTCCCTGAGCACAGGAGGGACACTGTGGAGTATCGATAAGAAAGAGATTTCCAATGCTCGGGAACTCTTTCAATCCTTTGCTTGCTCGGGCGTAACCTTTTGGGTTTCGACTCCATCCTTTACGGATATTTGTCTGATCGATAAAGGTTTTAACCAAGAGCTGTTACCCCATTTAAAACGTTTTTTGTTCTGTGGTGAGATTTTACCTCATGATACCGCTTTAAAACTTCTAGAACGATTCCCCGAAGCGCTGGTCGAGAATCTCTACGGGCCAACTGAAGCAACGGTAGCGGTTACGACGGTAACAATTACCCCTGAAGTTTTGGAACGCTATAATCCCCTGCCAGTCGGAAAAGTCAAAGATGATGCCCGGATTCTCATTTGTGATTCAGAGGTCTTGAACGAAGAGTTCACACGGTCAGAGCAAAGAAAACCACCCATAAAAGAATGTGTTCAGGCTATAGAAACAGAGGGCTCAAGTACAGGCAATGATGGAATGTATTCTTTCCCCTGCCCCCCTCAGTCCCTTCCCGATGGAGAACGAGGAGAGATCGTGATCGCGGGTCCGAATGTGAGCGTTGGTTACTTGAATCGTCTGGAGCAAACGCAGAAGGCCTTTTTCACATGGCGTGATTCCTCAGGTAGGGTGTGGCAGGCTTACCGGACAGGGGATGCTGGAGTTTTAGAAAAGGGCTTGCTCTTCTTCTTTGGACGTCTTGATTTCCAAGTCAAACTGCATGGTTACCGTATTGAGCTCGGTGATATTGAAGAGAACCTACGCAAGCTTCCCGGGGTAGAGAATGCGGTTGTTTTACCAATAGAACGACGGGGTAAAGTGGATCACCTTCATGCCTTCCTAACCACCTCTAAGACCGCAGAAGATGATTTCCAGACATCTCAGCGCTTTAGAGAAACGTTGCATAAAACTTTGCCCGACTACATGCTCCCGCGGCGGTTTACGTTTCTGGAGGCGATGCCGATGACGCCGAATGGCAAGGTTGACCGTCGGGCGCTGAGAGGAGGAGTCCAATGACACCATATGACAATTTTTCGTTTTTTATCTGGATGCTTGTTCCAATTGTTCCCGCGATTCTGCTCGGTCTCTTAGGGGTATCCGGACGAATTCGTTCTCTTTGGCTGATTTGCTCAACCTTGTTTATGCTCTGGTTGATCTATCAACCTGTCACCAACTTGCTCCAAGCGGCAGGTTTTTTCTTCTGGTCCTATCTGATCGTCCATTTTTTCCTGGTGTTCAAACGGAGTGAGCGGGGGAAACAAGCGGAAAAACTCAAACTGGTCTACTATTTCACAATTTTAGTATCCATATTACCGCTCATTTTAGTAAAACTCAACCCGTACGCCAGTATCCTCGGCCTTTGGCAATCCCCCATTGGTTTTCTTGGGATTTCCTATCTAACCTTCCGCACGGTCGGGACCGTAATTGAAATCCGCGATGAACTGATTAAGGAAGTAAAGTTCTTAGACTTTTTTTCTTATGTCCTCTTTTTTCCAACTCTAGCCTCTGGACCTATTGATCGCTATCGACGTTTTCTCGGAGATTTAGATAAAAAACTCGATCGTAAGGAATATGGTGAGCATTTTGCGGATGGCATCAATCATATCTTCCGAGGATTCCTCTATAAATTCATCATTGCTTATCTGATCAATAAGTACAGCCTGGCTTGGTTAAACACGGTTCATACCGGGGTGGCTACGTTTCAATATATGTATGTTTATAGTTTTTATCTCTTCTTCGATTTTGCCGGCTACAGCGCCTTTGCCGTCGGCGTGAGCTATATCCTCGGTATCCGGACTCCGGAAAATTTTAACAAGCCGTTTATCGCGAAGAACATTAAAGATTTTTGGAATCGTTGGCATATCTCGCTATCCTTCTGGTTCCGGGATTATATCTACATGCACTTTGTCCTCGACTCTGCCAAGAAAAAGCGCTTTAAAAACAAATATACAGCATCCTACGTCGGGTATCTTCTGCTTTTTGGCCTCATGGGGATTTGGCACGGGACGGAACTGCAATATCTGGTATATGGTCTTTATCATGCCGTCTTGATGACGGGGTATGATTGGCTGGAACGAAAAAACAAAGCCCATCATTTCTGGAAAAAAGGTCGGGTTTGGGATGGATTGGCTATTTTGGTGACCGCCCACTTTGTGTTCTTCGGTTTCCTGATTTTTTCCGGGAGGCTTTTTTAAAGAAATTTATAATCTCAGGAGTAAATGAAAGATGAGTGTAAGGATTTTATATTCAGTGTCGGTACAACTATCAGCAATTTAGCCTTTGTATGATTTTAACAGACCCTTAGTGTTAATTTCAATTGTTTTACAATTTATCCTCCCATTTGCCTGATTTTCATTAGAAATGAACATTCCTCCCCCTAACCCCATAATTAAGTTTCTTAATTAAGCTGTTTAATCTCTATGCGCGGCTAAAAACCAATTCGGCTTTATATTTCAGCAGATATGAACCTTTTAATTAAAAGTCTTTCTCTTTCCGTTGATTGTAAATAGGTTTCTCAGTCGTCTAACTAAAAATAATTGCATGATATTGGATACAATAAATATCAAGTAAAGCACAGCTTCTACTGCCTTCCATACACAAAGCAATGCTCTATAATGGATTGATGGTAGCAGGAGCTAAAGTGCTGGATTCTGAGTAAAGGAGATACACTGTGAACGATAACAAGAATATTAGAAAAATTATTTTAAATGCATTAACCGAAATATGTGGCACAGATAAAGTTGTGAGCAACCCGCATCTTGACCTTTTAAAGAATGACTTACTTGATTCTTTCGGTATAGTCGCGTTGATGTTAACGATTTATGAACAACTAGGCATTGATATTGCGCCAACCGAACTGGAAAGAGAAATGTGGTCAACCCCAGAAAAAATCATTCAATATCTTGAGCAGAAAGGGAAATGATCCGCAAGCGTTTAGCGCCTTTTGGCAGAATACAAATATTTTCGTATAATTGTACTTTTACTTTCTATTCTAAGAATGCGCATTATTAAAAATTACTGATCAACCACTATACAGCGTATTCCCTGGATGTTCAAAACGCCTGCCGAGGTAACTTTAAACCTTGACCGGCGTTTCATTTTCTCTGAATCAAAATATCTCCCTCTCTCCCGCTTAAACACCACTTCGGCATAAGAATTGCAGTTTTCCATTTGAAGTTGAACCAACTTAAGTATCAATTCATCATGTTCTGTTTTTAAAAGATTATGGTCTGTAATTTACTGGAAGCATAACTGAGATGCTTTCTAATCTAACATACCAGTTCAGGCAGAATGACCTTGAAATTCACGAACCAATATTTACGCGGCCTTCAATTTGTTATCTTCAGTAGCCGTTCAGCATTTGTATGAGCGATTTTTTCCAAGTCCGCTGGAGTAATCGGAGCATTTTCTAAAAAAGCTCTCCCCACAGCATTTGAACTGAAAGGGTAGTCAACAGCAAACAACATCCGGTCTGCTCCAAACACCATCAGCGCACAGAGCAGCGGTGGGAACGTAAAATAACCACTGGTCGTAATATGGAAATTTGACATAAAATAGTCCTTTACGGGGCGTTCAAGGTGCGAGGCCACGGGCGTTAATACGCTATCAGAGCGGGCTAAAGAAAAAGGAATGTTTTCTCCCATGTGACCAATGATCACCTGTAGGGCTGGAAAGCGATCGAAAACCCCGGCCAATACCAGACGAAGGCTATGTAGTCCATTTTCCACATGCCAGCCCCAGCCTGCAATTGATAAAAGATTGCCAACGTTCCCTGGTAATCCACTAAAATAGGCCTCATAAACGGTTGAGGGCGGCGGGGCAGGATGAAGGTAGATCGGTACATTAAGTTTTTCAGCTTTGGCTAGAACGGGATAAAACCGTGGATCATCGAGAAAAAGGCCATTCGTTGTTCCGTTAATCATGACCCCTTTAAACCCCAAACTGGCCACACATCGTTCCAGTTCGACAGCAGCACTTTCTGGGTCTTGCATCGCAAGAAAAGCGAAAGCGGCGAAACGATCGGGATGACTGGCCACGGCGTTGGCTAGTATGTCGTTGCATTCACGAGCAACAGCGGTCGCGTCAGCAGGAGGCAGCTTGTCAATACCTGCTGTTCCAGCCAACGATAATACCTGCACATCAATCCCTGCGGCATCCATGTCGGCTAGACGTCCTGCACCCAAGTCTTTCAGTTTCTGGCTCACTAGAGCTGGCAGACTTAAAGGTGTTGTGATGCCTACCGTTTGGAGGGCTTTCTCCACGACTGATGTTCCCCAATGTTCTTCGAGCACAATCATTCTCATTTTCTTTCCTCCTCTTGTTCGAATACATTCGTTTCTAATTAATCTTCCTATTGTGTTCGATTATTCCGTTAGCGATCCCATTGTCAAAACGGCTCTAAATCGAACGTTGGCATTCATCATTTTTTCATAAGCCACTGACACTTGTTCAAGTGGAAATGTTTCAATCAATGGGTGAACCTCAGTAAGTAAGCTGAAATTGATCGTATCCTTCCTCGCATCAGCGCCGCTAACAACCCAACCTTGAAATCAACAATGAAGCACTTGCTTTAATGGATTTTCCTAGGAAATCATTACTAATACCTTCAGCCTTCGCTCCGGAAGTTGTTAACTCCGCAGGAAACCTTGTACAAGTCCTCTTACTGACTGTCTTTCCTTGATGAGTTGCAGAACATTTTGCATTATAACCACTCCTCAATAAGTTTAAGAATTGCGAGCTTCAAAGATTCTGTCCTGATCAGCTCTGGAAGCTTTTCTCCACTCTTCCGACGTTCCATAACCTATTTCATACTCATTTTCTTGCAGTCCTTTGATGACTGCTGCGGCAAATTCAGCTGAGGATGGTGCTTGGATCTTGATTCCCCTCTTAAACCTTTTAGCTCTACCTTCCATATTCAGTTCGGAATCAAGAATAAATGGCGGAATTGCTTCAAAAACTTTGATCCCTACCCTAGCTAACTGCTGTCTAAGCGTGAGTGAATAGCTATGCATTGCAGCTTTAGTTAAACTATAGATAGGCATACCAGTTGCTGGTATAAAACCTAATCCGGAAGTTATATTGACAATTGCCGGATTATTCTTGGTTGCTAAAAAAGGAATGAAAAGTGCTGTTAAAAAAATAGGTGCTTCCAAATTAATCTTTAGTTCACTCTGTCCATTTATTAAATCAGCAGTTCCTTTGGTAAAATCAATATCACATTGAATTCCGGCATTGTTAATAAGTAGGTTTAAATCGCCAAAGTTTTTCTTTGCCCATTCCAGTAATTCATTTCTACTTAAATCGTCGGCGACATCGCAAACGTTAATATGTAACTCTGGATGATGCTGTTGGGCTTCCACCAGTTTATCTTGCCTGCGTCCGCAAATAATCACTTGATTTCCTTTTTCTAATAAATTCTCTGCCAAGGCTAATCCAATTCCGGTGGCGCCACCTGTAATGAGTACAGTGTTACCTTTAATTTCCATAAACCTCCACCTCTTTCAATAAATTAAGTATCACGCGTTAATTCTCGTTCCCCACGAAACGTACCCTGTTTTTTATTATAGAGGTAATACACGTAAATTAAGAAACCTACAAGGGTGATTAGCGTAGTGGTTAAAAAGCAAACCTTATATGAGAAATGCTGAATGACCATTCCCATAATTAAGGCACCTAGTCCAAGCCCGCCGTCAAAGGCAATAAAGAATGTCGAAACTGCAGCCCCCCTGGAGCTATGACCAGCTCTGTCCACTGTCCAAGCTAGAATTGATGGTTGTGCAGCTCCAAAACCAGCCGCATATATAACACCAACCAAAAGAAGAAGAGGGAAAGACCACGTATAGGCCAACAAAAATGTCCCACCAGCTAATAAAAGCATTCCCGGTATGATAGCTGCTCTGCGACCGTATTTATCTGAAAGTCTCCCCCAAATCCCTCTGGTTAAAAGTAAAGTTAAAGCATAAACGATGTAATAAAAAGCATACTTTTCCTTGTGTTATCTAATTGACACCGGGGTTAATCCTTGCATTCAACTGGTTTCTTCAATTAACTTGTTAGTTCGCTTCTTCATTAGAGTACCCAGAACGATTAGCACCATTAAAACGCTTGAAACCGCTCCGCAAGCTAAAATACCCATTCCAGCTCCCATTTTTTGCATAACGCTGCCGACAAATAGGTTCCCAATCGGGGTTGTGCCTAGAAAAGCAAAGGAGTAGACGCTCATTACTCTGCCGCGAAATTCATCGCTAGAGTTAATTTGCAAAGTTGAATTCGCCGTTGTCATAAATAAGATATTAAAGAACCCGATGATTAAAAACATGGCAATGGCTAAAGGCATAATATGAATTGGTTCAATTATCATTAATAACACGGATACCGCAAAAGCAGAGCCGAAAAGCAGGGACAGTTTAGGATGCCCTTTAGCCCAGGAGGCCACCAAGAACGCTCCGATAAACGAACCGGCACCGAGGGCCGATAAGAGAAAACCATAGCCATTTACACCTTGATTGAGAACTTCAGCAGCGTATAAAGGGATAGTGACATTAAAATTCATGACGAAAGTGCCCACGACTAAAGTGGATAAGATGGCGCTGCGAAGGTAAGGGGACAGCCGGATATATTTTAAGCCTTCGAGAATATCATTGATCACTTTTGTTTCGACCTTTTTAGCCTGTTGTGGTTTTAGCTTCATTAAACACAACCAGATAATAACCGGTATAAAGGTAATGGCGTTAAGGAAAAAGAGAGGTCCTGCACCGTATTTGGCCATTAATAATGCAGCCAAGGCCGGTCCAATCATTCTGGCAACATTAAAAACGGCTGAATTGAGACCAATGGCGCTGCGCAGGTCTTTTCTTTCAACTAATTCCGGCAGGATTGATTGGCGGGCAGGCTGATCAAGCGTGTTGACAAGACCATAAATTACTGCCAGAATTAAAACGTTCCAGAAAGTTATGTGTCCCGTCCAAACCAAAATTGTTAAAATTATGGCCTGAATTGTAAATGCTATCTGTGTGAAAATAAGCAATTTCCTTTTAGGGTATCTGTCGATAACTACCCCTGCAAATAAAGATAAAAACATAATCGGCCCAAATTGGGCAGCACCGAGCAAACCCAACAATAATGCAGATTTAGTAATTGTATAAACCAGCCATTGTTGAGCAGTAGCCTGCATCCAGGTGCCAATTAAAGAAATACACTGACCGTACCAATAATAACGGAAATTACGATAGGTTAAAGCAGGATAAGTTTCTTTTAGTTTTTCTATCATTGTTCACCATTCATTTCGTTTATTAATCAATTCATGAAATAAATACTAAAATAATTAACTTTTATCATTTAGGAGCTCTTGGAGAAAATTTTTTTCAAGTTTGTAGTGTGACAAGAGGTAGTGGCGAACCAATAGCCTTTTATCAGGATAAAGTTCTTGTGCTTTATCAAATTCTTCATTAAAATCCCGGATGAAGAGATTTAGCTTATCCAGGCGTTCCTGGATGATCAAGTGAAACTCCTCTTCTGCCAAAAAAAAACGGCAGGCCAGACCTACTGTGAGATCAAAATAGTAGGTTTCAATGTTCTCCAATAGGTTGCGTGCAGTAACTTGGCAAAGCTCCTTACCGGCCGGAGTTAAAGAATACCTTTTTCTTTGAGGCATATTCCCTTCCTTTTCCAATGAAACTTGCAAAATGTCTTTCTTTGCTAAACGATCGAGTACTTGGTAAACTGTAGTACCGCCAATTTTTACCCACTGTCGAATTCCTCTTTCGTTGATCATGCGTTCGATTTCATAAGCATAGGAGGGTTTTTCCCTGATAAATTTAATCAAAATCAGTTCAATATTGGTTAACATAATAACACTCCAAACCAATAACTATTAATCACAGTACCGCTATATAGAGTACTATTATATATACTACTCTATATAGGCTAATTTTATTACATAGAATTAATTTTGTCAAAGGAAGTTCTGACAAGGCTGAACTGAAGCCTTAAATTATTTCCATTGAGAAATTATATCCTCAACTAGTATTTCCTAATTGATCAGCCAGCCAACCGCCACTCAAAGATTTAATTAACCTCAGCAAGATAATGGCCGGAAATGACCCAGTGGCTGTTGACACCCTGGTAGCGAATATGATGGGCTTCCTGACTTGCCCCGAACTATTGAGTTGACAGCAGACACAGGATACGATATTTTTAAATTTTTAGGGATAAATATCATCGAAAATCTTGAAGTCATCTCGGGATTTAAACTTCCGTAAATGGATTCACGCGCTTTGCCGTCCGTTATCACTACTATGAATTCTATTACAACGGTAAGACCTTGGGTAGGTAAAGAATTATGTAGTCTCTGCGAAACCTGAATAGAGCACTGCCCAAGCGGAGCATTAACCTTGGATGAATATCTGATAGTTAACCCAGAACTTTGCATCACTTGTTTCTACTGCCAGGAGCTTTGCCCACAAAGGACCATCGAATTGAAATAAATCTGTTTGCGCCTCAAGCTCACTTCGGTGGCAATGACCGTCTGAATCATTGGGTACGTCAAGTTAATCAAATAGTTATGACCCTCGTGATCTAATCTTTCAAAAATTCCGCCAAAAAACCATACCGCATATTTAGTAGGGGGGCTAGCAAATGGAAATCAAATGGTTTGGCCAATCTTGTTTTGCTATTACATCCGACAACGGATTAAGAATGTGATTGACCCGTTCGACAAGAAGATTGGTTATCCTTTGCCGAATCTTGAGGTAGACATAGTTACTACCAGTCACAATCACTCAGACCATAACAACGTCGTGGTTTACCTCACTATCCGTAGAAGATCAAAAATCCAGCTTTCAGGAGATTATAAATATACTTTTTAACGAAAGATAGAATTTGTCCTGAAGAGGGTGAAACTTTCAACAAAAAAGATGCAATAGATTTTTAAGAAAAACCGAGGCTGCGGCGAGGCCACTGAAAATCTCCGAAAATCTGCTGATATGGTATTCAAAACCACCATATATAGTAGGTAGCATAGAAAATCAGCACTATATATGGTGCTGATTTTCTCGGAGATAAAGTTTTTCAGTGGCCTCGCTGCGGCCTCGGTCCTTTTATTGTTCTTGGATATCTGATATTTTGTATTCGTACCCGTGAAGTCCTTTATAATACACTGAGTACATATCTCCCCCATTTTATAAATCACAAAAAGTACTTGTCGAAATTCATTATATTGTGTAAAGTATATGCAGAAGCTCATGCAAGTTAGTAATTGCATACATACGAACCTAAACAGAGTTTTGGTTGGTCAGAGCATCGGCTCTTACCAAAGTAGAGCAGAGGATCCCGAGATTATTTAATTAATGGCTAAAAACATAGCCAAAAGCACCTTACTTATGTGAAGATCCATATTAGTTTGTATTCAAAGCTAGTAAACATAAAAGGAGGAAGACTGTTGAAATTCGAAGAACATTTTGGGATAAGCGCTCTAGCTATGATTGGAGTTGTTCTAGGAGTATTTATGGCCGTTTTAGATACCAGTATCGTAAACGTGGCAATTCCAAAGATGATGACAGCTTATTCTACAGATCAAAGTACGATTGAATGGGTATTAACGATTTACACCCTAACAGAAGGAATGCTAACTCCTGTCAGTGGATATATGGGAGATCGATTCGGAGCTAAGCGTATGTACCAATACGCCTTGTTAATCTTTGTACTAGGATCGGCTTTGTGCGGTGTAGCGTGGAGTGTTTCAGCCTTAATCGCATTTAGAATGTTACAAGCTGTAGGTGGAGCTCTATTAATGCCCATCAGCATGACTATCCTCTATAGTTTATCTAAGCCAGAAAAACGAGGCTTGATCATGGGAATATGGGGTATTGCAATAATGTTTGCTCCAGCTTTTGGGCCAACTCTAAGTGGATATATCGTACAATACTTCAATTTTCGCTTGATTTTCTATATCAATGTACCCATCGGAATTATTAACTTTTTCATAGTTCAAGCATCTGTAAGAGAACTGCCAAAGCGCTTTGTAGGCAAATTCGACATACCTGGATTTATAACTTGTGTAGGCGGTTTCTTCTGTCTCCTGTACGCTTTAACAGATGCGTCAACAAGCGGTTGGTTATCCATAAAGATTCTCTCCTTCTTTACCGCAGCAGCTATTCTGCTAACCCTGTTTGTAGTTTTCGAACTTACCACCGACCATCCAATGGTAGAGTTACGTTTATTTAAAATTCCATCGTTCTTAGTTTGCAGTATCTCAGTTTTCTGTATGTCCGTGGCCATGATGGGTATTCTATTTCTCTTGCCAATCTTTTTACAAAATATCCTAGGTTTCAGTCCATTGCAAACTGGTTTATTGATGATGCCAGGAGCATTATTAACGGCAGTACTAATGCCAATCAGTGGCACATTATTCGATAAATTTGGAGCAAAACCACTAGCTATTACAGGTGTTTCGATTATGCTAACTGCTACACTTTGTTTTGTTAACTTAAACTTCAACTGGACATATGGCGCTATTATGGCGGTGTACATACTAAGAAGTGCGGGAATGGGTTTATCGATGATGCCAATGAGTACAGCCGGGTTAAGCTCTGTGCCGCTCCATTTAGTTAATAGGGGGTCAGCGCTTCAAAATACTTTACGTAATTTAGCAAGTGCGGTCGGAGTCGCCATTCTCGGAAGTGTCTTGACAACACACTCTAATTTCAGCTTTGCATCTTACATGCAAAATGTCAGTGTGCAGTCTTTACAAAGGATTACAGCTTACGGTCTCCACCCATCCGTATACGGTATCACAAATCCTAGTGATATGACACGTATAATGACTACTCTTAAACAGTTAGCTTTCGAAAATGGAGTTCATGAAGCACTAATAGTCGCCGTATTTACAGCTACGATTTCATTAACTTTAGCATTTGCTATCCCTGGTAAGAAAAAGTCAGTGACCTCCAAAGAAGAGAGCGTTGCATTTCATTAACCGATAAATTGAACGAACAGTATCCTGAAGGGGTTGAGACTCTGCGCCAAAGCGCACTTCGAGGAATTGGCAGATTGCATCTTGGGCCATAAGAATTCCTTTAGCCTCTCCTTCAGCCCTGACTGCATAGAGGCCACTTGTACGGCCTGCCAAGCTCCTCCGGGGGACTTGGGAATCCTCGCGTTTTAACGCGGGGAGGAAGTCAAAGGTCTTCTTCTTGTTTGCTATACTTACACTATATGTAATATAATATTACATATAGTGTAAGTATAAAGGGGTTGGTAGAAATGCCTGGAAGATTATTTCCATTAGGTGGTCCCGTATCCGAGAAGGACATTGTAGACCGTGAAGACTTCTTAGTTTCCATTGGAACACGCTTGTTCGAGGGTCAAAGCATAATGTTAGCTGGCCCACGTCGGATCGGCAAAACATCCCTAGCATTGGAGGTTTTGAGACGGCTCAAAACAAAAGACAAAAGTTATGTTGCTTTTGTTGATCTGTTTCGTTATAACACAAAAAAAGAACTATCCCTCGCCATTATTGATGCTTGTTTAGAAAATCGTAGTGGCATTAGCAAGACTACAGCAGCTTTAAAGGACGGCCTTAAAAAGATAACTGGAGCAGCAAAGCTAACTGCAAAGGTACAGGATCTTGAAGTAGCTTTCAGGTTGCCATACGAGAGCAAAAATGATGATGAATTATTAAACTACGCTCTTGAACTTCCTGAAATTCTCGCTAAAAGAGATAAAAAACATATAGTGATTGTGTTCGATGAATTTCAAGATGTCATTCGCATAGCTGGAGAGGATACTCTAAAGGTTATGCGCTCCTATTTTCAAATGCAAGAAAGTGTTACCTATTTGTTTCTTGGTTCAAAAGAAGGAATGATGAATACTATTTTCGGTGATAAGAGACAAGCTTTTTATCGCTTTGCGACAATTTTGCCCATCCCCCCTATCCCGACAGAGGCATGGAAAGAGTACCTTACTCGCAAGTTTCTTGAACAAAAAATAGCAGTTAATGATAGATCAATTTCTGAAATTTTAGATTTAAGTGGAGGGCATCCACAAGATACTATGCTCTTATGCTCGGAGGTTTACTACGCGCTTTTAGAAGCAAAAGAACAGATATTAACAATCGATTTTGTAAGAACAGGTTATGCTAGGGCTCTATTAACGCTGTCCCCAGTATTTGACGAACTTATAGATGAATTGGGGAAAACAGGAAATGTCCGACACGTTCTAATCAGCCTAGCAAAAGGCTTACGTATTTATTCGAGGCACAACAGTAATCCTAACGAAATAAAACGAGCCGTTGACACCCTTATGGCAAAAGCTGTTATCGAAAAATCTAGCCGTGGTAGTTATTACTTTGTGGAACCAATGTTGAAGAATTACTTGATCAATAAGATTGATATTTATTAATAAGGGAAGGGTATGCAGATCCCTCGCACGTCTCGGTTGGGTTATGCTTACAATATCAGGATCGTTTACTATTATGCTAATTTTTAGACCTGACAATAAAAGCCCTCCCGTCTTATCGGATTAATATCTGATACGCCTAAAAATTCATTTTTGAACTATCCGATTTCAAATTAAGTAATAACAGCGTACACCTTTCCCCGCACGGGGTTTGACTATCGGATGAAATGCACATTATCTTATCAGATAATATCAGGTAGTATCCGATATTATCTGATAAGATAATGTGCATCATTCCCCCCTTATCCGATTCGGATTCAGAAATAACCATGTGCTTCTTAACAAATTAGTTAGGGCCGGGACAGCTGTCGGGGCCGCGTAAATGTCGGCATCTGCTACTGCAACATCGGCCCATTCAAGTACTTTGTTGCTGCCGTCTACGCTGACTATGAAGATATACTGACCTGATGTTACGGAGATATCTGTGTTGGCTGTCAGGGTATTGGTGTAAGCTGCTTCACTATCCCCAACGTTTGACTGGCTGCTGGCTTTCTACTGTCAAAGCCCGTTACATTTGCCGCTGTGACTAGCTCAACTTGCGTACTGCCATCTTTATTCGTTCCCGTTACTACCAGGCCGCTTAAGTCGAGTGCCTCTCCTACTTTATACTGCAGTTTTGTCGCAGGATTTGTTATGACGATGCTTTTCAGTTCAACTGGAGCTACCAGAATTGTGTAGGTTACTTTAGTACCATCTTGTGCCGTAACCACGATTTTGTCATTAGTTAAAACTGGGTCATTCACTTCGGTAGTATCTAAGTTCTGAAAGTTCTCTTCACTCTCCAAATTACCCAGAAAGATTGCTTTGCTCGTTCCCACCGGAACATCCGTTATGGTGTCAACGTTTACTGTATAGGTCGTGGGTATTACCGGCATTGGAATGGGAGTAGAAGCGCCACTACCTCCACTGGAATGTGATGTGGTCGGCGTTGTCGATGTTGTTGTGGGTGTAGTAGGAGTTGCTGGAGTTGTCGGGGTGACAGGAGTGACTGGCGTTGTTAGAGTTGTAGGTGTCGCATCACTAGGGGGCGCCGAAGAAACGCCCGTAGCCACATTCCCAATACTATCAATTTGCTCTTGACTTACCCCAGCACTTTTAGCCGTTGCTTCAACTTGAGACTGTGTTGCATCGGACTCGGCTTTCACTGTATCTATGGTAGTTTGTACCTGGTCTATACTTTGATTATTATCTTGAAGGGCCTGTTTTACGTCTGCTAACTTGATAGACTGCTGCAAATTAACCATGAACTCTTTACTGAAACTAGCTAAATCTGCTAATTTAAAGGACGTACTGATCGCTGCTTCAATGTCCGCTGGATCACCCGTTTGACTGAAGGTTTGTTGTTGTTCATTGGTTGTAGTCGCTAATTCCTTCGCCCGTACAATGACATCATTAATTAAATGCACCAGAATATCTGGTTGAGTCGTCTTAATCAAGTCCATAAGAGGTTACCGTCCGTATTAAGTTTAAGTGCCATAGGATTATCAAACTGAACTTGTTCCGGAAACCCATTTTGTTTACCAGGCACACCGTCTCCCGCTAATGTCTTCACAACCCCAGTTGTACTAATTTCTCTAAGGCAATGATTATAGGTGTCAGCCACATAAACTGTTCCCTCAGCGGAAACGGCTATGCCGCTGGGAAAATTGAATTTGGCATCTAACCCAGGACCATCCTGAAAACCGCCTTGAATATACCCTGTATTTACAATATCGGTCGTTCCTGATCCGGCAAGAGTTGTCACCTCACCTTGTAGGGAAACCATCCGAATTCTTTGGTTTCCTGTATCCGCTACATACAGTTCACCCTTCGGTCCTAACGCAAGGCCGGAAGGCTCATTAAATTGTGCATATTCTCCTGTCCCATCCGCGTACCCACCAATGAGCCAGTTATTTTTCGATGCATACCCTCCGCCCGCCAAGACAGCCCATTTCCCGCTTTTATCGACCCGCAAGATACGATGATTCAAGGTTTCTGAGACATAGAGATTTCCATCGTTCCCGAGGACGATATCTGACGGAGAGTTAAGCCCCTTTACCAGAGTCTTCACATAACCGGATTTATCAATCACGCGAATAGCGCCATTACCGGAATCCGCCACATAGATAGTTCCGTTCTGATCAACCGCAAGACCCTTCGGTTGATTAAACATAGCTTGTACCGTTGGTCCATCAAGAAAACCACCGACTGGCATACCATATTTATCTTTATCAGTGGTGACACCCGCTATGGTAACAACGTTTCCCTCAGATATGGCACGAATCCTTTGATTTTGGGTATCGGACACATACACCGTTCCGTCGTTTCCTAGCGTGATTCCTGAAGGCATCGCAAATTCTGCTACCTGGTTTTGACCGTCTACATAACCAAGGCTACCAGAACCTGCAAAATTTTGTACAAACGGCTTATTCGTGATGGATTGGCCATAGTTCAAAATGTAGTCGACAGAGGTTATCGTTTTGTCAGCAATGGCACTTGATCCACCCAGAGCAGTAACAGTCGTAACCGTTGAACCACCGACGCTCCCCTTCTGGTTACGATTCCAGTACCCCATGAGCAAATCGATCGCCTCCTGCGGCAAAGAGTCATTGACTAAGACAAGAGGAGCCTGCTCTTTGGCTGCGAGCACTGCTCCCGTGAGGGCATCCGGGAAATTTTCGCCTGACGCTAGATAAATATGTGGAATTGGGATACCCGTGCCACCATTTTGCCAAGAGGAGTCAAAACTACTTTCAAGGCCATTAATTTTTTCCATAGTACCATAGCGATTATCTCCACTAATCCGCGTCAGGCTTTCTGTCGCGATCCGTTTGACTTGGGATTTAAGCTGTAGTAAACTATCCTCCGGTATAGCGGCTGTTCCGCCCACTACATGAAATGTTTGTTTTAAGGAGTTAGTTGTGTCGGGTATTGAATTAAAATAAGTAATGACCGAATCGGGTACAGGACCTGTAGACGGTAACAAAATTAGGGGGATTCCGCCCAAAGTTGCCGGAATAGTCTGTCCATTTTCTTTATAATAATTGGACTTCTCGACACTGACATAGCCTGAATCAGCGGCAAGCACTGAAGCAGACAACGCATCCGGGAAATTGTCACCTTGAACGAGATAAAATTCAGATCCATTATGCTGAAGCTCTTTAGCAATGGCTATGGCTGTCTCATAACGGTCATTTCCCGCAATTCGGTGGATGTTTTCGTTAGTAAACCCTAACGTTTCCAAAGCTGTTACAAAACTATCGGGAACAGCAGCCATACCACCTAGTATGTAAATATTACCTTTTGGGTCAAGATGTTCTTTAATATATTGAAATGCTTTCCCACTTAATTCAGGTGTACTATCTAATAACAATAAAGGACCCTCTTTTTGGTGCGCTAAAGGCACGCCAGCAAGGGCATCTGGGAAATCGGTCCCCGTGGTTAGAACAACATTTTCTACAGTTCCTGGGAACTTTAAGGCGACTTGCAACATGGTTTGAAAACGACTGTTGCCATATAACCTTTCGATGTGGTTGGAAGGTTGGCTAGCCAAAGCCAAAAGGGGCTGCAAAAACAGTAATGTAATAAGGCTAAACGATAGCATATAAATATTAAAGCATGTACCTCTCACACACATATCCCCTTACGATTTTTGACGCCAATTTGAATTGTATTCCCTATTAATTATAAAAGTCCTGCTAAATTTTGTTTTAGCAGGACTTTTATTTCACAAACCTCTATAACAATTATCAATCGCCATATTCTGCTTTCAAAGCAAAAATCTCATTCAAACAATCCAGGAAAACTTCAACGAGTCTAGGATCAAATTGAATGCCACGTTCTTCTTTAAAAAGGTTAATCACCCGGTCGAGTTCCCAAGCTTTTTTATAACAGCGATCACTAACTAAGGCATCGAACACGTCGGCAATAGCAGTTATTCGGCCGTAGATATGGATCTCTTCGCCTTTTAGGCCCTGAGGATACCCGGTACCATTCCACTTTTCATGGTGCTGGTGAGCAATAATCGCGGCTGATCTGATAATTTGGCGCTTTGATTCTTTTAGAAGTCCATAACCGATCTCTGTGTGTGCTTGCATCAGGTTAAATTCCTCATCGGTAAGTTTCCCTGGTTTCTTTAATATATCGTCGGAAATTGCTACTTTACCGATATCGTGCATGGGGGAGGCCACTTTGATAAGGTCCGATTCGCTAGGGCTTAATCCATAATGAAGCGCAATTACTTTCGAGTATTCAGCAACTCGTTTCACATGGTTTCCGGTCTCTTTAGAACGGCTTTCTCCAATTTCCCCCATTATGAAAATAATTTCCTTTTGTGTTTGCTCGATCTCTCGATCAAGAAATGCAGAATCTAAGGCTTTACCACTATAAGATGCGGCGAGGGATAAAAGATGCTTATCTCGAAGTGTGAATACCCCACCTGGAGTCAACTTATTGATGGCTTGATAGACTCCCATGATCTCACAGTTTTGATCATAGATAGGGATTACTAAAACTGACTTTGTATTGTAGCCAGTTATTAGATCAATTTCTGGATTAAACCGCGGATCCTGATAGGCATCTTTAATACAAATCGTTTCGTTTTTCATCAGGGCATACCCAGCTAGTCCGGCATTAGCTGGCATCGTTAAGGCTTTTACTCCATGAGCCACTTTAGTCCAGAGCTGATGTGTATCTCTGTCCAGTAGCCATAAGGAGCAACGATCTGCCAGAATCAGATCGCGCCCCATATCTGCCATAATCATTAGAAGCCGGTCAAGATCCTTTTCCGAGGCAATTAAAGATACGAAATGAAAGATAATTTGTAACATCTGTTCTGGAGTATGTTCTTCTTTCAGCTTAAGTTCTATGGTCTGAAGTTCATGCATAAATAGAGTTCACTCCTCATTTGAAATTCATAGAGAAAGTGTTCCAGTAGTATAAAGATCCTGTCTATGTGAAAAGCGGAAATTTCCTGTATTTACTTTGCCTGCAAAATTAGAACTAAAATGGTCACATGGAAGATTTGATCGACCATTATGCCAAGCCAACGGTTTTCAGAGAGATTGGTACGCATTATATGATGTATCCACCATGAAACAAAAGTACGACGGTCAAGGACAACATGAGCTAGCATAATTATGAAGAGCTGCCAGGGAGCTAAACCTCCAAAACTGACCAATGCAATTATTCCGATGACAGCAGTATATACCATTGAATGGGCTAAAAGGGGTAACCATTTGTTCATTTTGTTTATTGCCATCCAACTAGTTTGAAAGAGAAAATCCCCAAGAAGGTGGGCCAATAACAAGAAATCAAACGGATTCATTGACGTACCATCATTCCTTTTCGAACCTATTTTTTAGGATCATAATACTAATTTTAGTAATATTTCAATACCCAATAATACCATAATGCAGTATATTACTACTATAGCAATGTTGCGGCACGACTAACATGTTGTGATGCTCAGAAAGTGGTTCACCCACGGATGAGTACGTTAGATGTCTGTAGGAGGTAAAACAAGATGATTGAAGAACAATTTAAGGAAAGATATAAAGCAGGAAATACTCCTTGGGATATTGGCAAACCTGATTTCAACCTTATTCAGACTATAACAACGATGGATATAAAACCCTGTAATGTATTGGAAATCGGATGCGGAACTGGCAATAACTCCATATGGCTTGCTCAAAAAAACTTTGATGTTATTGGCATTGATACTTCAGAGATTGCTATACAGAATGCTTTAGAGAAAGCTTCAAAAGTCAATGTCAATTGTGCCTTTATTGAAATTAACTTTCTTAAAAACAAAATTGAAGGCGCACCATTTGGCTTTGTGTTTGATAGAGGTTGTTTTCATATATTTAATTCGGATCAAGAACGAAAAATCTTCGTTGAAAATGTATCATCCCATTTAGAAAAGGACGGCCTATGGTTGAGTATTGTTGGCAACGCTGATGAACTACGTGATCACCCAGGTCCACCGCAGCGTACTGCCAGAGATATCGTTAACTCAGTGGAGCCCTACTTCGAAATTCTTTCTCTCGTTTCAAGTCATTTTGAATCAGACCGCCCGAACCCTCCCAGAGCCTGGGTTTGTCTAATGCGGAAAAGGCGTTCTGTATAAAAGACCTGGTTAATCCCCAGTATATATCCACCCATTGGAAACGCCCAAAACGCTCCAGTGGGTACATATGTTATCAACGGCTTTCCCAGTTTGGTATCCCTCTTTTCCGTAGTTTGACCAAACTTAACCCTGGCGGGGTTCGCCAAAATATGTGCATCAACCACTGTACGGAGGCGAAAGGACCGGAAGGGGCTTAGGGTACGGCTCGCGGACATTTCCTTAAAGTTTAAAATTAAATTTTTTAAACACCAGAATTTTTTTCGTGCTTCATATTGATCCTTTTTCCAAAACCGCTCCCTATATACACGTCGCACATATGACCCCAAAGCATAGCATGTTTAGTACATTAGGTTTTGGATTCGACACCTAGAGCACGCCCCACTTGCGTGTATATTCAACTTCTAATATATACTCTTCGTTGCTAAAACCATAGTCGGCAAGTATACGTACCGCTTCATTAAAATCAAATGATACCGTCTCTATCTGAAAGTAATCTTTTCTTTCAGTGACTGCCCAGTCATCGTGAGCTTTAAGTAAAATCTCCATCATTTGAGCAATTCGTTCCAGTCTAAGTTCCAAGTACTTTTTAAACTCTCGTACCTTGTCCGGATCTGTTTTTGAGGAAATGGAGTATTTTCCTAAGAGTTTATTTTCTTCTCTTTTCGAACTGGGAGATTTTCGATAATAAAAACGGAATATTGCTCTCTGAACACAGGTTTCATTGTTGATATTCATAAATCAAATCCCCTTTATCCAATTAATAACAGATTATAAGCCTATATCCATTATATTTTAGAAGGAATCACTTATGTATGCATTTTTACTACAAAATACGGCTTATAACAAGAGACTTGCATTCATATTTACTAAACCATTATTCAGACTATATGGTTCACAGAAAAACAGAGATATGGCAAAAAGCCTTCAGTTAACTTCAGAAGGCTTTTTGCCATATGAAACTTATTTTACCAGTGACCAGAACCCATTCAGGATGATTGTCGAGAAAATGAATCCTAATGGAACATTGATAATTACGCCCGCGGTAAAGGCAAGAAATGGTTTCCAGCCAACCGATGTCAAATCTCTGAAGCGCGTAGTTAATCCAATGCATAGGAAAGTGAAAATAAAGGACCAGCTTCTAAGAACTGTAATAGGATTCATGACATTGGATGTCACAGAAGCTGCCGTTTTGGCATCAGAGGCAGCTATAATTAGTGTTAGGAGAATAGAACCTACAAAAAAACCAATAACAAATTTCGGGAAACGGTACCAGATTTCAATAGCTTGGGGCTTTGTTCCACATTCATCTTTTTCCCATTGTGTACAGGAAATCAAAGCCATAATGAAACACCAAATCCCGATAAACATATCACGCCCGACTACTTTCATGAGAGTAAAGGTATGGATGGCCTGTTCTCCGAGTGAAGCCGCAGCAGCCATACCTGCAGCATCAGCAAACTCAGAGGTACCAATCCAAGCACCTCCTGGACCATTCCCTATCCCAAGAGCTCTAATTACGAAGGGCAAGACTATTACCATGACAATTGCCCAGGCCACCACAAGGGATATGGCTATTGATACATGTTTTTTATCTGCTTTAACAGCGCTGCCGATAGCAATCGAACCGGAAACACCACAGACTGACCCACCAGCTGCCAAGGTTGTTGCAAAACGCTTATCTAATTTCAAGACTCTTGTTCCAACAAAATAGATTGTACAAAATGTGCTGACGGCTATAACCGTAGCTTGCATAAAAGCCATCGGGCCGGCTTGAATAATTTTTGTAAAGGGAAGTGTAGCACCTAAGAGAACAATACCTGTCTTCACATAAAATTCTGTTCTAAGTGACGTATCAAACCATTTTGGCAACTTGAATACGTTTGTCACAAGCATTCCAATAATTAAGGCCCAAAGTGGAGACTCTAAGTTATAATAATTGGAAAATTTACTGGCACCGAGAATATAAATAATAATGCTTGCTACAAAGAGAATAGTAAATCCTAGAATAAACTCACCAAGCTTGTGTCCCAACGCTTTGACGGCTATAGAGAAAAGTACGGTGAAAACAACCCAGAGGAGAATAAGATTAACTGCGTTAGCACTGAGATGGGCTGTTATTTTACTGAAGTCTGTCCAATTCCCCGGGAAACTTACGGCAATTTTAGTAATAAAAGTGCTTCCCGACAACCAGAATAAGAGGCTAATCACTACAAGGCCTAATCCAATCCAAACCGCCCAATAATCTTCTTTTTTCCACAAGTTTGACAAACCACCGGATGGAGTTGTTTTCTTAGATATACCAGTGTCAATACTCATTTCTAAATTCCCTCCTTTTTTTGGAGAAACAAAGGGGATGAACTTGATTGAAAGTAAACTCGATTAATGTCGAACATTGCAACATTGTTCACAAGCTACATTGCAATCCCCCTTTCTAAACAATTTTTATTCTCCAGCAACTTTTTGCCATTCAGTCCACTTGACAATAGGGTCATCCTTAGCATGAAGCGCTATGCCCATGTCAAGACATTCATATGGTTTAAGTCGCGAAGATACAATTTCATCATTTGATCGTTGGATTCCTTGACCTCGATCGGCATCAAACCAAATCCAAGCATGGGATCAGTATTACTATTCGCAAATTATGAAATTCATGACAAAGTAAGACTTGTATTACCCTTCTTTGCTTACACGAAGGTATAACTGTGTTTATAGCGAAATAATAGTCGATATCTTCGTTCTTTAGTAACATTCTACATTACTCCTTTAATTCCTCCCAATATAGCATAAATGATCCAAGAAAAAACAAAAAAGCCAAAATAGCCAGACCGTCCAAACGATCTGGCAAATAAGTTCAGTGGTTCCTCGCCTTTATTTAGTTTCATTGATCATGTAGGGTTCTGGTGACCCGTCACATCAAAATACGTAGTTGTTACAACCGACTGCTAGGTCAGTCGGAGGAATTTTACCATATTATTTCGATGGATAGAACACTAAATAATAAATTTGCTAACGACGTTTTGAAGTTCAAATGCCAAAGTGGATAGACTTTGTGCCGACGAAGAAACTTGTTCCATCGAGGCCGTTTGTTCTTCAACCCCTGCAGAGACCGTTTGAGCTTGAGCTGCTGTCTCCTTACTAATTCCATCAACTTGTCTAACCGAAGTAACTATTTGCTGATTACAACTCGCTATTTGTTGAATAATAGCAGATATCTGTTCCATTTGAGCGGACACACTTTCAACAAGTTTAGCTATTTCGCTAAAGGATTGTCCTGCCACATTTACAACTTCCATTCCTACTCTTACATTATTTTCTTCATCTTCCATCGCAATGACCGCCGTACCAATATCACTATGGTTTTGATTTATAAGAGTTGCAATTTGTATTGTGGCTCCACGTTGCTCGGCCAGTTTTCGAACTTCCTCAGCGACAACGGCAAACCCACGGCCTTGTTCCCCTGCCCTAGCCGCTTCGATTGCCGCATTCAGAGCTAATAAATTGGTTTGGTCTGTGATTTCAGTAATGACTCCAACAATATTTCCGATTTTTTGAGAATTCGTTGATAGTTCCATTATGGAATGTTGTACCGGTCAGTTCCAGCGCTAATACTGTTCATCTGTTCAACAACTTGATCTAAAGCTTTTTGTCCTGCATTCGTCGTTGTCATTGTCTCGACCATTGAACGGGCGATTTCGCCGGAACTGAAAGCTACTTCCTCAGTACTGGCCGAGATCTCTTCTACAGCCGATGATGTTTCGTTAACTGCACCTGATTGTTTTTCTGTCCCTTGGGCTACTAGTTCTATTGGCGTTGCTATCAGTGTAGAAGCTTGAGTATTTTGCTCGGCTATGGCAGTTAACTCTTGCGATGAAGCTGCTACTTGTTCAGAGGACTCTGAAACTTGCCTAACTAATTCATGTAAATTATTCTTCATTGTATTGAAACTAGTAGCTAACTTACCTGATTCGTCGTTTCCTTTGATTAGAACATCTTCAATTGATAAATCTCCTTCCGCGACTCGTTCAATGCTCGTCAGTACCTTCTTAATAGAATTGGAGATAAGACTCGCCACCCCAAGGGACCAACGGCTTTTTTCCTTCTCGTTTCACTTCCGTTTGAAGCACCTTGTAACTTTGTTCGTCCGTTTCACGAGTCGTTTTGTACGACTTGAAGATTTTGCTGACCGTCGTTTTGAGCTTATTCGCAAGGGTACGTGCTAAAGACAATTCCATTGTTCTCTTGAGGCCATGCAACTGATGAGCATTATAGGCAAGCAGATAGTATTGAGCGAATCCACGAAATTCGGACTGGTATTGGGCAATAATATCAAAATCGGAGTTAATCGTCCGCTCTTTTCGATGAGTCGGTTTTCCGCTCTTCTTATACTGTCTTACTTTGTCTTTCATCTTCTCGTCTGGGACGCGAAAACCAATCATCCCATTGATGCTGCGTTGACCTCGCTTGTCGTGTTTCGTATCCTGATGTAGCACGTGGATGTCATAACCGAGAAATCGCGCTTTTTCGGTTTTCGCATGGGTAATCAAGGTCTTTTCTTCACTAAGTGTTAAGTTTAGCTCACTCATGAGAAAGGCTCTAATTTGTTCCTTGACCTTGATCGCATCCTGCATAGGACCTGAAACGCCCAACAACCGGTGAGTAGACCGGAGGAATTTCACCTCCAGTCCCTCTCAGAACCGGACTTAAACCTCTCGGCTCATCACGGCTCCCATTATCCAGCCCCAGGTAGAATCTCCATTTTCCAGTGCACAAATAGTTTTTGTTCTCGTCTAGCAATCCTGTCTAGCCAATAGTTAGCTCTCCTTTGATGGATAGCTACATAACTATGATCGTATATAAGCGGGGACATTTTTGTAATCAGTGTTATGGTGAAAATACAGTTATTACGCTCACTGTCTGTGATGGTGAAACCAACTCATCCCCTGTTCCTAATGTTCGTGCTACAGAAAGAGCAGCCATAATTTCTCCTTGTGGATAATAGATCTTCATTTGACTTCCTCCATAATCTGGACCAATCCATCGTGTGTTAAACTTAGCATTTTGTAGCCCATTTAACACTGATTGAGAACCATAAACATTTATTGTAACGGTCTCAGGATCTGGTATTGGCGGTAATCCTGTAGAGGCCCCAATAGACCCATAGGGTTTTAGTGTTTTGCTGATTTCCTTCAGATCTAAAACATCATAATAGGCACCCCATAAATAGCCCTCTTTATTGATACCCTCAAACGCTGTGTCCGTGATATCCATTGAGTCTTTAATAGATCCAAGTCGAATTAGGTCTACTGATGAACCGGATGCTTCTAAACCCATGCCTATTAACATTGGTGTAGGAATATTGGTCGCTACATCATGTTGCCAAGTTTCTTCTAGTTTTTCGATTTTTGAAAAGTTCATACCGTATGTTAATAGCTTTGTTTTAAGCAGGTTCAAAATTTCAAGTTCTGCATCCTGACGTTGAAAATCATCTTTTCGATAATTATTCCCAGCTATATTTTGACGAATGCGAATATATGCTAATGCCTTCTCACCATTTAAGGTCTGCAACCCAGGTTGAAAGTTTGCCTGACTATGTTCTGGATCATAAAGACGTCCAGGTATATTAAGTTGTATTCCACCCACGGCATCAATTGCATCCGCAAAACCTTTAAAGTCCGTTACGATGTAGTAATCAACCTTTAGCCCTGTAAGCTTTGAAACATATTTCACTGCCTGTTTTGGTCCTTCTTCCGGACTTTGTTGTAAGCCTAACTCAAATGAAGATTTAATTTTAGGGATGGGCTCTTTATAATCAGGCATAGCAACTAACGTATCACGAGGAATGGAAATCAAGCTGACTTTATGTAAATCCAGATCAATATGCGCCACAATTAATATGTCTGCTTGGCCTGCTGCAGTACCTAAAGACAAAGGGTTCGCTGCATTCCGTGCATTGTTTCCGATTAATAAGACATTAATCGGTCCTTTGTTCCCGGACACGTTACTTGTGAGAGTTTGGCCTACATTTACCTTTAATTGTTTTAATTCAGTTTTGAAATTCCTAACCAACCCTATTGGATATTTTATGCCTACCGCTACCCCAAGAATAATTCCTATAAAAAGCAGTAGTTTCTTAACCTGATGATAGTGTTTATTCTGTGTCATATAATCCTCAAATTAGTGTGTATTTTGATTTTAATTATTCATGGAAAAATAAAGAAGGCCCGCCACCGTTTCCGATGAAAGCCCTATTTTGGGAGGAAACAATATTATATTGTGCCCGTAACTTGATTCAGTATGTAGCGTGGAGAATTGTTTATTTTACACCTACCTTTTATACAAACCATTACACGCCCCCAACTACCTATAGAACTCTAAACGGTAGATGGGTCCCCAGGGGGTTTGGTCTTTGAATTGTAGACTAAAAGACTAAACTCCGATTCCCTCAGAGCCAGTCGTATATCCCCCACCTCACCCAAGACACCCCTAGATTGCCGACACACCATTCAAGAAGCCGCCAGGTGTATGGACTGGTATATTGAGAGCGTTGGAACGGTTGGATCTATTACTCCTTATAGTAAACGATATCCTACGCCTGGTTCAGTAATAATATGCCTTGGTCGAGAAGGATCACGTTCGAGCTTCCGTCTAATCTGACCAATGTAAACTCGCAAGTACTGTACGTTCATTTCATAAGCTGGTCCCCACACGGCACAAAGTAGAGATCTGTGCGTCATAACCTTTCCAGTATTAATAGCTAAATTCCTTACTATTTCATATTCAGTTTGGGTAAGCTTTAATTCCTTATCATCGATTGTGATTCGCCGATGTGCTAAATCAATGGCCAACTCTTCAAATTGTAACAAAGGCAGTTCTCCGTCAACAACAATATGACGCATCGCCGCACGTATGCGAGCTAATAATTCACCCATAGCAAAAGGCTTTGTCACATAGTCATCCGCTCCAGAGTCGAGCGCGGTAATCTTATCGGTTTCCTGTTCTTTGACAGAAAGAATGATCACTGGCACTTTGGACCATTCTCGTATTTGACGAACGACTTCTAGTCCATCGATATCGGGTAATCCTAAATCTAAAATAACTAAAGAAGGTCCGAACATAGCTATAGCCTCAAGACCTTCCTTACCAGTCCCGACGTCTTTTACATTATACCCATGACTGGTTAAAGTCACCCGCAAAAACCGGCGAATTTGTGTTTCATCCTCAATAATTAAAATTCGATGTCCAATACTTTCCATATCAATCACCTTCATTCATGGCAGGAATATACCTATCGATTCATTGGATAAAGGTAAGGTGTACCAAATTGTAAACCCACCGAACTTATTATTTTTAGCTCAGATTTTCTCACTATGCGCTTCATCCTTCGCATTTTTGGAAAAAGAAACTTTTCTAACAGTAACTTTGTCTGATAAATAATAGTCCAGTACATCCGGCTCATCATTTTCCATAGGTTTCGTCCTACGATGTATGCCTTCTAGATAAACTAACATTTTATCGGTAAACATTTCCTTACCAGTAGCGATCCTAACCCTTTCAATAATCTCGAAAAATGCTAGTAATAAAACTCCTATGAGGATTCCCTCTAATAAGTTGTTAAGCATGATTAATACTCCTTTATTATTATCTAGTAAGATTAATAATAAATACCATCTTTTTCTATTCATAGTTTTTACCTACAGATATTTTTCATTCTAAGAACACGCTTATTATAGATCCATAATACATAAAAAAAGTGTAAAATTAACTGTATAAACCATAAAGAAAAAGTAAAGATTCTTTGAATTAGATTATAACTATATAAATCGAAAGAGTGTTTCCTTATTTATGCAACAAAAAACCGACTTTAAAGCCGGTTTTTTTGTTGCATATTAGAAAACATTATTTTTCGTTTTCTCATTCTTCCGTGGCTCACTTAAATGAAAAGGAACACTTGCAATAACATAACTTTTGTTAAAAAATAACACTGATTTTAGTATTAAGCCGGATTGGTTATGAAGGAAATACTGCCACCATTTGTGCGTTATAAATTCTGGAATTAAAATCATAATTAGTTCATGATTTTGGGTGGATTTCTCAACCTCATCTAAGTAATCTATGAGTGGAGATAACAGCGATCGAAAAGGACTACTTATCATCACTAGACTAGTATCTGGATAATATTTTTCCCATCTTGCTTTTAACCTTTCTGCTTTTTCGTCATCTAGTACTATATGCACAGCAGTTACGTCGTTACTAATGGATAGAGCATACTCAACGGTATTCGCTACGACTGTGGTAAATGTAGCAACTGGCACAATAACTTTTATGTGCTCAGGGTGTTCGAACGTGTGATCATCATCTACCCTTAAATTTTTGGCAATATCTTTATAGTGTTTATGAATTTTCATAAACGTTAATACGAGGAGGGGTATTAAAACTATTACGATCCAAGCACCGTGAATAAACTTTGTTGATGCTAAAACGATTAATACTATTCCACTTAAAGTTGCTCCAAACCCATTGACCAACATATTAGTTCGCCAACCAGTTTCCTTTGACTTGAACCAGTGAAGCACCATTCCAACCTGAGATAATGTAAATGATAAAAAAACTCCGATGGCATAGAGAGGAATTAGATTATGTGTATCCCCTTGGAAAACTACGAGCAGTACCGCTGAAAGTATCGATAAGGTTACAATCCCATTAGAAAAGACCAATTTGTCACCGCGAGCTGCGTATTGTCGTGGCACAAAGCCATCTTTGGCAATAAGGCTAAAGACTAAAGGGAAATCGTTATAACTCGTGTTTGCGGCAAGGATAAGAATAGCTGCGGTGCTTGCCTGTAATAAGTAATAAAACCACCCTGTACCTGTTAAGAGACGAGCAATTTGAGATACGACAGTCTCGTCAGCATTCGGTGTAACGTGGAGAAGTTGTGCTAAAAAGGTTGTTCCCCCGAAAAGGAAAACAATAATGATTCCCATAGCTATGAGGGTCGTTGCAGCGTTTCGTGGACGAGGTTCCTTAAAATTCGGTACACCGTTACTTATAGCCTCGACTCCTGTTAAAGCAGTACAACCGGAAGAAAACGCTTTTGAAAGAATCCAGAGGGTAATATACGTTTGGGGAGTTGAACCTAATACGGGATTAATCGGAGCTGAGGGAATCGGTAACCCTAATACGTGTTTATAAATACCTATAGCAATTAAAGCGAGGAGAGAAAAAATGAAAATGTACGTAGGTAAGGTAAAGACTGTAGCGGCTTCTTTAATTCCTCTGAGGTTCACAATCATTAATATCATGACGAAAAACAAACATAAAGATACCGTATGAGGGAGTAAACTGGGAAACGCCGAAGTAATAGCGGCTACACCAGCCGCAATACTTACTGCAACAGTCAATATATAGTCGATCACGAGAGAAGAGCCAGCCACCAGCCCAGGTATTTGACCCAAATTATCTTTAGCGACAATATAGGCGCCTCCCCCTGAAGGATAGGCAAAAATAGTTTTGCGATAGGACATAATTAGCGCAGCTAAAAGTAAGAGAATTAATCCAGCGATTGAAAGTGAATAAGACAAGGCATAAGCTCCTAGAGGTGCCAGAACCCAGAGTATTTCTTCAGTAGCATATGCTACCGATGATAGGGCATCCGATGAATAAACGGCCAGGGCTTTGATTTTAGTAAGTTTTTCATGGACAAGTAGTGAATTATGTAGTGGTTTACCAATTAAGAAGTTTTTCAGGCGAAACATGTCGATCCCCTTTCAAAATATCTGAAACAGATTGCTAATAATACTGATCATCTTGAACTCCTTTTTGAACCTTACACTATCTTACGCTATACTCAATTTTCTACTTTTAGCAAACTAATTATAGACCTATAACTCATAAAATTTGCATAAATAATAAGGTATAAACATAAAGAAAATATAAATAATTTAAGAAACCATCTGAGAAATTCCTTAAAATTGAAATAATTAACTATATGGAATATTAAATAGGCAGCATTTATGGAGGACCTCAATATACTAGATCAACCAAATGGGTCTCATGATCTATTATACCGCCCCCCATTGTCAAGACACGATTTTGAAAATCTTAAGATAAACTCCTTTCCTCATAATCGGTCTTATTTTCTAACTTAGTAAAGATGAGATCTATGTGATGGGGGGGTTACGACGCTCGGCGCTGGACCGAAGGACCATTTATCCTCTGCGGAGGTAAATGTCACTTCGGTCCTCAAGCTTGTCACATGCGCTGTTGTCCATGGGATGCCCATCGAGCATATCCTCGCCTTCGGCTCCGGTATCCCTCGTGGCACCCGGACAACTAACCCAATAGTTCAATCAAACAACCAAGACTCGGCTACGTTGATACATTGCATTCTTTTTCACAAGAGTCAAGTTATATTACCTGCCCTTGAGCATCGTTTTGAGAATAATAGATGCTGCCGGGAGTAGCATACTCGAGTGATTGATGTGGTCGGTTCCAGTTGTAATACTTAGAATAATCAATGGCTAGAAAATATAGTCATCTTATCCAACTACCATAGGTAGTAACCACCAATTAAATCGGCGGTAAAAGCCAGACCGTCCAAACGATCTGGCAAATTACTTCAGTGGCGAAATAACCACTATCCCCATGTCCCCCGTTTTCTTTAACGCGGAGGGTTGGGCAAAATGCAACTAGCCCAGGTATTTATCCTGAATTGTCTGATGAATCACTTAGTTAAATCGATCACTTCAAGAGAGGCGTACTCTTTCGGCTTAGTTGTGAACTTTTTTGTCGTTCTCATTTTCGCGAAGTAATTACGGTAAACTCCAAATAAACTAGCAATTGCTATTCCCACTAAAATGATCCTTTACTAAGTAATTGACCAAATTTCCCAAGAACGCTACCCTGGCTGGATTCTCCAAGCGTTGTAAAGTCTATACATTACAGACTGAATCATATAACAGATAAAATAAGTGTTGACTGCAAATGGAACAATTGGTATCATTATGTTTGTAGTTTCTTGTCGAATATTGTTGTGTGAGGGGATGAGAATTTAATAATGAAATCCACTGGGATCGTGAGAAAAGTAGATGACCTTGGCCGTATCGTTTTACCAATGGAGCTTCGCCGTACTTTGGGAATTGGAGAAAAAGACGCTCTGGAAATTTTCGTGGATCAAGAAAAGATTATTCTCAAAAAATATGAGCCTGCATGTGTATTTTGTGGTA